>WLWD01000102.1_pt1 | contig 52555 bp, 43 predicted proteins | sample 6712731 | NCBI WGS metagenome assembly WLWD01 (sample SAMN12718690, study PRJNA576275) | sponge metagenome | isolation source: marine sponge | host: Mycale hentscheli | place: New Zealand: South Island, Marlborough, Capsize Point | collected 2014-11-01
CACTTCAAAAGTGGGGGGGCAGAAAATAACTGGGGCATAATAAAGAAATTGCTTAGGAAATCAAAACTGCGTTTTGAAGATGCAAAAAAATTATGAGCCTAATAAAAGTAATTGGATCGTGACAAAAATAAAGAACAAAAAAGTTTATAAAAATGACAATGAATCAGGAGTACCAGCTGAAAATATACGAATTATAGTGTGCTTGACCAGAAACTCAGCAAACTTGTTTGTTTCTTTGCCATTACTAGCTAGTTCTCTCCCTTCAAAGAGCAGCTGCATTGATTAATTAACCACAGAGGTACTAGCTACTTAGTCAGTGGATATGAAAGGTGATAACAAAGGTGAGATAGTCAGTTACATAAGAGTATGGCCTCAACTTTTGAAAAATGTTTAGGGATAGGGGTGGCTATCACTCTCCTAATATAAAATAGGGCCTCTGCTCTTTGTAGTGTAAAAGTGGGGGGGCTGTGCCCTCCCTAATGAAAGAGTGGGGGGCGATCGCCCCCCCTGCCCCCCCAGTATCTCTGCCACTGGTATTGTCTCAGAAAAACACTCACAATTAAAGTGTGAAGTAGTAAAAACTAAGCCATTACATAACCATCATTTGGTGTCAGGATAGGTTCATGCAATTAGAGTATTACATGGAGTTAGATTGGAAACTATGTGTCATTAGTCGGTAGGATAAATGACACATGACGATGACAATGTGGTCCTTAATAGTTTCAAACAGAACAAAGCAAGGAAACTTAAATCCAAGAGAGTGTAGATGACTACAATGAAGAGATACCACCCAGAAAGAATAAAAGTAACAACTGCATTTTTTTGTGTGAATAAGGTCCTGAAGAAAGTAATCTCCACAAGTTTCTGTTTTTGCTGCAGATAGTAACATACGAAGAATGAAACTTCTGATTCAATACTGGCATTGGAAACCTTATAGCAAAGGTAACTAAATATCACACTGGGGGAAAATAATATAAACCTATCAAGAGTATTTGTGGAGTTTGTTAGCTACATTGAGAAAGCTGTTAGTTCTGGAACTTCTTTCAAGTTCAATGGTTCCTTTTCATCTAATTGCCTACAGGAGTACAGTCATTCAAGCCTTAAATTTCTTATTTCTTTAATTTTCAATGGTACTTATTTGAAAGACCAAGGGTGACGTGAAACTCAGGCATGACTAACTGTAAGTCAAGTCATTTTAACACAAAAAAGAAAGCTTCTGATTCTTATACCATGAAAATAAGGCTTATTCCTCTGATTTTGAGCCACCTCTTCCCATTTACATCAGTCTAACACTGCCTGAAAAGTGTCCATTGACAACCATAATAATATCATAAAGGAGTGCATTATGAGTTGATGACTAGTTTGTTAACTTCTACAGACTTGTAAAATTTAACTCTAAATATCAAGACAGTTTAGGATTTTGTTATGGTTGTAAATGGACTCTTTGTTTACTATTGATGCTCTGAATAATCTTGACTGTAACCAACTCAACAATTGCAGTGAAGTCATTTCATCGAACTGGCATCAACCTTTTCAGTTTCCTATAGTGCAAACACTTGGTGAAATTAGTCCTCAATTAAAACTATCAAGCAAAGCAGCATTATTTACCTTGCAGCTCCAATCACTTTCAAAGATAAACAGTTGTGCCCTTGGACATAATCAGCTCATTGAGTTCAGTGATGAGGCCAGAGAGGAATTGTTTAGCCATAAGAGCCTAAACATTGACATAGTAAGCAAGTAAATACCAGGCTGGAATACGGACCTTTGCACTTGACACCACCATGTAATTTCAAATCCAAGTGAATTTGGTTGGTCAACAATTGCTGCTGCATACGCTGGGAACATACCAGAAGTTTTTAATTGTGCTTGCAAAGGAGATTATAGTAAATATAATTGTGCCAAAGTTAATGTATGCTGCTCACCACTGTGCAGTTGCAAATGCAACCATAATTATTCAATTAATAGCAATATTATTGATGTTGTTAATATATTTTACTATTACTATTATTATTATTATTATTATTATTATCATCATCATCATCATCATCATCATCGTCATTACCGTCATCATTATAATTATTGTTGATTACATTAAAACTTTGTGAAAAGGATATATATATATATATATATTCATATTAGACTATGAGCATTAAACTGTGAAGGTATTCACACTGAATTGTTAACAACTTAGTCACATGTGATAAATTGTTGGTTTAATTTGTTGCTTGCAATAAGTTGTGTGCATGCAATGATAATTTTAGCCCCCACTAGTAAAAGTCTGTTATACAACTACAAGCAACTCTAAACCACCATTATTCCGTTAGTATGATTACACAGTAAAATTATTATATAAAAAAAACTCCCAAATGTGAAACTGAAACTAAAAGTAAGGTAGTCGTTTATGTTGTCAGTCTATACACAAGGTTATGTTTGATTCATTATTATGACTGGAAGAAGTATATTTTAAGGGATGCATTTTCTGATAATATTCAGTTCAAACAAAATAATTATGGCAACCGTGAGTTTCTTGCTATTCCTTTTCCCTTTCTTCCTAAGTTTACTTGATATGCAAGTTGTTGGAGAAGGTAAGTTGTGTAAGTTATTATTTTCTCTTATCAATTGCTGAAAGTTATTGTGGCTATCCAAATGTGTAGGAGTTAATTAAAGATCAAAGCTAGGGTCAACTTTGTAAGTAGATCTAGTTGCTATTAGCTATAAACAAAATGACAATAAAAAAAACTATGTGCCTCCCTGCCATCTCCCCCCCCCTCCCCCCTTTCAATATGGCCCTGAGTATAGTAACTGAAGTAGAAGCACTACAATTGAATTGGTTTAATATTTTATATAATAAATATATAATACAGATTTCTTTTTTGTGGTTGTTTTCTAGCTAGCTATTTTACTTGTATATTATGACAACCATTAATTTCTAACAATTGATAGACTTTATTACTCTCAAATAAAATTTTGCTTGAACAAAAAACAGATTCAAGACAATTACATGAGTATTCTGACTATCAAAACAGAATTAACAATACATCACACCCAATACATCCAAGCACATTAAGTTATACAGTGACGGAATTGAGCTAGTCCCGGATAGCCGAAGAACCACTAGGGGTAGGCTGCCATTGAGCGTGATCTGCTGGACTGTTAGATGGTTAAATCTTAAGATTAAAGTAGATTTTACCTTGTAAAGGAGGAGAATGCAGCTGGAAATTAGTATGATAGTTAATTAATAAATAACCGAGGTCAAAATGAGTAAAAAAAATGCATGTCTAGGAAGAGATAAGGGATAAGAATAATGTAATTGTATAATGAAAGAAAAAGTTAGCGTAATTAAAAGTAAGAGAGTGTTTTGTTTGACATAGAAAATAATCATGAAAAACAACAACACCTGTTTACTCAATGTGCAAAGTTATCTAGAAAGTTTTCTTTACTAGCAATGAGAGCACAGGTAAAAAACAACAACAAAGTAAGCATGAGAGATACCCATTATTATGTACGTGCATATACACCAGCAGAAGAATATTAATTTGTTTGTAGTATCTAGTCAACCATTTCAATACATTTTTTTATTTTGATTACCATCCACAATTATAAATAATTTAAAAGTGTGAGATATTCCAACATAAAACACTAGCATGGTTTACGTAACTCTAGTTGCATGTCACAATTAATTGCACTTTCGAGTTAGCTATACACTTAATCACCTTATGTATTCGTTTCACCAAGTGTCTAAATGTATTGTATTACATGATAATTTTAACAGCATGAAAAGTGTCCAATGACAGCCATGACAAAATCGTAAATCAGTGTATAATCAGTTGATAACTAGCTTGATAACATCTACAGCCTTGCCAACTTTTTGCAAACTCTAATATATTATTATCAATAGTAGTTTATGGATTTTGTTATGGTTGTCCATGGACTCTTTTCAGGCAGTGTTACTTTACTACAATGACTTCCTTTGGTTGTTTGTGTCGTATAAGAAGTTATGAAGTTATATATCAGTGGTGTGAAAGATGTTTCAGTATGGGGGATGGGGGAGGGGTGCTCCAAAGGCTTGCCTTTTGTGGTTGATAGTTGTTCACGTGAGAAATCAGCTCGCGAGATAGTGCCCCAAAATTATGGGGGAGCTCTAGCCCCCGGAGCCAACCCTTTCTATGCCACTGTAAAAAGGACTGAATTGTCCCAATGGTTTAGCTGCAGCAATATTTTGGATGTTCTGTTAGAGCTTCACAAGCACACACTGATCATAATACATTATAAAGATTTTGGGACTTTTCTAACTTATCACTATTTATAAATTTACTATGATATTTTGAGACTTTTCTAACTTGTCACTATTTATAATGATTGACAAAAAAAGCGCTAGAATACACTAGCACATAGTGAAACAGGTGTTGTCTGTTCAGTATTATTTTACAAGTGTTTACCGAGTGCAGGTTCCACACGACAGCTTGTGTACTCTGTTTCAAGCTAAAAATGTTTTAACATTTCAAACTTCAAACTGGCAGACAATGTCCTCCACACAGAGGTCAGACTATTTGATGTGATTTATAAACAAAATATTAACAGCAATACAGAGACACGTAGCAAGTGTCTGAAACCTACTACTGTTTTACTTCATTAGTTATTTATTTATTTACTTATCTAATTATATTTACTATGATATCATTATTAATTATTATAATAATTATCATTATAATACTGGACCGCACTGATTGAATTAAAGTATTGGCATAAGACCTCTATACTACACTTTGAAAAAAAGTTGTCTAGCAAGCTCTTATAAAAAATGATCTTTGTGTATAGATTTTACTTATAAACTCTAGTTCAAGTGTAAGATACATGCAAAAATATGATTTAATTAAATGTGTGGGTGGCACATGTGACTAACTTTAACCCCACCCCCCTTTCGTGAGTATTTGTCTTAAACATTATTATATTATTCATTTAATGCAGGAAAATAACATAGGTCTGTTGATCTTAAGCCAAGGAGATTCCCATGAAACAAAACAATTATGTAAAATAATAGTGTACAAAGCTGAATGAATAATGTTATAACCTGGGGAAGTAATAACCCAAATTAATAGTTAAGAACTTGGGTAATTATTATAGGAGGATACTTCCTTAAGTAAATTCTTGTTAACATTAATGCATTTCCTATTAGGTAACAGTTATTATACGCAGTTCAGTACACAATGTAGCTAATATTATTTTATATCAAGTGTTAATGCCCTGGCAACCCTATCAATCAAGTGTAAAATACCAAACAATAACAGGATATAGTTTTGAGAGGAAAATTAAGTCTAATATTTGCAAACAGTTATAAAGTAAGAGTCACAGCAAGCAACCAACTACAAGAAAGTATAGTTTTTTCTGTTCTATTTCCGTCACCTTCAGACAAAAACATGATGGAGTGATGACACCCAGTGAGGATCACAAGACCAGAGTATTATTACTCCAATGCATGAAAATTTTTGTTTCAGCTGACTTATAGGGATTTTAAAGCATGGTTTAATCAAAAGATGAGCATTGAAAAAACTTGCCCAATTTGGGAACAATGAATCTACAACCCTAAATCACTGCCTTAAATCAATAAAAAGGAAAGAAAAATCTGAACTGTAAAAAAAGAATTAAGACTTCTCTCGAAAAAGTTGGGAATCAAGAAAGTTAATGTCAAAGTAAGTCTAATGTGGTGTTTGAAAACTTTCAGAACTTTAAAGTTAACAGATGGTAATTTCTGAACTTTTGAAGTTGACAAATGGAATGTACTAAACTTTTCAAATTGACTAAAAATGGCAAGGCAGTGATTTAGAGATGTAGAATCATTTTGAGTATTTTGTAATGCTCATTTTTCAAATTAAAACTTTTGCTTTAAAATTTCTTGTTTCCATATTTATTAGAGCAACATTAAAAACTAATTTTTAACTTTAATGAGAATTTTTTTTTACAACCAGTAAAATAACTCCTCTGTCTACATTAGTATAACATAAATATATAGCACCATAAAGAACACAATAGCACTTACATTATCCCATACAATCATTGATTTAGCTAAACATTGGAACTACTACAAATTAAGTTAAATGAATGAATATAACATTAATTTATAAGAATGACTATCTAGTATGATGCCAGTATAATTATCATAGCACTCTTTTATTCAAATTTGTAAAAGTATTGTATAGATAAATTAATATAACATGTTTTTTTTTTGTGTGGTGGCCAGTGACAATTAATCCATCTGTTCCACTATATCTCCCTATCAATGGACAGGAAACAGTCACATGCCACATTGCTAGTGGAACTATTCGTAATTGGTATATCATCTTGCAAAATGGCATTGAAAAAGGTATAAATCCATTAATAGCCATTAGTAATGCTCAATTTCCTGGCATAACTGGAAGATATGTACCAGAAGGATACTCTACACTGTTAATTACAATAAATATGACTAATACATCCATAGCAGGATTGAGATGTGAGGGTGTCAATGCAGAGGGTTTGATATTTAGTGCAACAATTAACTTAACTATATATGGTAAGTTTGAAAGAAATTATTATATAAAACTGTGTAATCTGTATGATACATGCATAATACAGGCATAATATTTACCAAGTGTATATTGGATACTTATAATAATATAAATTCTATGCTGGATGTCTTCTAAATACTATTTTTAAGCTCATGACTTGTGAGATAACTCATATTGTCATGCTGTATTCACACTATAGCTATGTTAAATATAGTAGGTAAATACAAGTTTTATAACCTACCTAGCTAGTAGCTATAGCTAACTCACTCATATCCTTGCTTGAACATGAATTTAATTGTTATTAACTTATATTGTTGGCTAATAAAATACAACTATAAAAAAAAACATAAAAGCTGGCAGTAATTTCAATAATTATTTTAATGTGTAGGAGATCCCATTTCACCATTTCAGCTGTATTTATTTGAACAAGGCAATTTTATACTAACTACGTGGAAATTCCATACTGTTCCTACTATTTCTATTATGTTCACTATTACTCTCACATTCTTGAGTCCCAGTCAATTGAAAGACATCACTAAGTATGTGACTGATACTGACTCCTATAACTTCACACTGGAAGGAGTGAGGTCATGTGATCCCTTTACCATGTGTATCACAGCTACTAATATAGTAGGACAAAGTCCACCTTCATGTGTTAACAAGACTCTACCTTACATACCTTCTACAAATGATATTGAATATTCATTAACGAGAGTAGGGGACTCCTACTCATTAAATTTGACTATTCAGGTAATAGAATGTGTGTATTGTTTTGTTGTAATCAGTTTTGCTATTAATAATAGATGTCAAGAATTTGTAAAATTCAAGAAGGAAATTTGCTTTCAATTGAGGTGAAGAAGGACAACATTCTGTTATTTTCTGATGTTTTTCTAGCTATTCATTCAGCTACATATTTAATTGAAGGTCTAAATAAAAACTCTGTTTATAGACTAGTTGTAATATCAAATACTAGTGTAGGATGGAAATCATTTGAAGTTCTCTTAATTAGTAAGTATGCCTATAATTTCCTTTGGAACATGATGACAATGTTCAAAGTTCTTATGGATTGAATCACTTTTTTTTATGATGTTGTATATATTTGATAGTGAGATACAAATAATTTATTATAAATTCATTCACTTGAATAAACAAAGAACACATTCATGAAGTATGGACAAGTTTTTTTCCCCCTCATCATTTCTCATTGATCACTGTTTTGTTTTGTTTTGTTTTGTTTTTTCATTTATATCAATACATACTTTATTCACATAATAAGATGAGTCGAGTGTGATATGGTCAAATATTTCAATAGCTGGCTAATGTATTTTCTTGAGACAAAGGTAAATAAAGTCTGAGGGTGATATATCTTACGTAGTAATGTTCTTTTATGCTTGATATCTTGGTATAGCCACAGTTTAAGGTTGGTATGGTAACTCAGCTAGTAAGTTGGCTGTAACACTTGGAGTGTTAGTTCATAATGCCCCCAGCTGAAAAATTTTGACCCAGTTGAATCTTTATCTTTGGAGAAAGGTAGCTTTAAATGCCGTATGCAGGGTTGCTGTTATTTAGTAATGTGATGTGCTGGCTAAATACAGGGTAAGATAAAACCAAAGAAAAATATCATGCATTATCTTACGGGTCACGAACCTAAAATTTTATTGTGAAGATTCCACCATAGATTATATAAATAATAATATTGCTCTTATTTGTATTTTTTAGACACGTGTTGCAATACATGTATTAATATTTGCCAATATAAGAACCTCTACAGATACAATGTGTCATGTAAATTTGACTCTGATTGTGCCATCTCAATGTGTCGATATATTCTCATTGGTAATAGTATAATGGACTTTGAAGGCTCTCTTACTCCAGGTGGATATAATATGATCAGTTCTATCAATATAACCAGTTATAATTACATCAGAATCAGTGATGGCAGCATTAATAACAGGGTCAGACATGGACAATTGTATAACTTGAGTGAATATTATACAAATGAATGCAAGCCAAGTACACAAGGTACAGGAATTGTTCTAACACATCTTGCTTGCATAATTATTTGTTCTATTATAGAGACTGAAGAATTAATGGTCTGTGATTCTCGGTTTGCATTATCATCAAGTTTTGCGATTGTAGAAGCGGTGGTAATTATTGTTTTATCGGTAGTGTTAGTAACTATGCTCTATATTTCAAGAAAAGGTGAGAACACATGATTTACTATTGAATAATTTTTTTTATCAATTTCATAGCTAGTGATTTTTTAATGTAGCTATTGTCATCAATGCTGAATTTTCTGTATTAACAGACTTTTGCAAGTACCCTGTAGTATAAAATAATTTTTTTGTATCATAGTTTATGTGTATTTTCCTGTATTTTAATAGGTTTACTATGTGACAAATACGGAAGAACGAGCAGGTGAAATATATATATATTTATTATAGCTAGCCACATAGCCTTGTTTATTGCCAATGTATATTTGCAGAACAAAGACAACAATAATGGATAATCAAGTAAGATTATATTGTTTTATCATAATTATTATTGAGTATTGGGAAAATAACTATATAGCTATTGTGTGATATCTTCAATGTATTCCCGATCTGATCTATCTGATATCTGAATATAGATATAACTCTTTGTATTATAGTACAGTGGCATAAAACAGAATAGTAATTTAATTTATACAATAAAAATTTTAAGTACATGAGCAGCAATTCATATACTTTGTAATGATTTAGATTTCACTTGAGCATGCAATCAACAGTTCTTCGGAAATTGTAAAAAGAAAATCACTTTCTTGTAATGAAGATGTACTTTTTGATGTAAATCCATCTTATGATACAGTTAGTGCCCAAAGAGTTACTAGATCTTCAGCTTTGGAGAATAAAACTCCTTGCTATGAAACAATACCTATAAACATTGAACATTGATTGAAGTGGATATTATTTGCTTACTAGCTAAAGCTATTCACATACTGTGTTTGAAAACATATAATATAATGTGCTATCTTTCATAATAACAGTCTTTTATTATTTTAAATTTTTGTTTATTTTAAAGCTACCATTTTATGTGTTAAAAAAAACCAAAAAAAAAAGCTCGAAGAAACCATGCATGACTGAAATGAATTAGAGGTATCCATTTTATTTAAATAACAAGTGGATAATATTACCTATTGAAAATTGCTTAGTTATGCACACTAGTCAGTTAAACTCAATACACTCTTAAATTGACTAGAAAGTGCTTGAGTTTGAAATTTGAGGTACCTTATATAGCTAAAATACTGTGATATAGCTATATTACATGTATATAGTTAGAAGCCAAATTTTATTATATCTATAAGAAAGTAGTAGTATGACCAACACACTTTAGAACATACCTTTTAGATTTCATCCAGAAGAGTTAGCTGCTTACCTTCGTAGAAAAATTAGGTAATCATTTTTTTCAGAAATAACTACATTGGCTGCTATTATGAACTGAAGAGGCTTCTGTCTGGTTTGACCCAGACAGGAGAATATTAGTCATCCAATTGGTGTAGCCTTTTACACTCATGTTTTATGACACTCATGTTAATTAAGCCTACACAACAGACTTGTGGAATTCTCCTACATCCAATGAAAAATGTACACGTACAGAGGAAATACGTAATTAAATCTTATAATTTTACACCAAATGAAGAACCTATCTGCCATGTGCAGACAGATTCAGAGAAGCAAACTTCTCAAGACTTATTATCGGGAATCATTGAACCAAGTTGAACCTAGATGTATTGCTTACTTCATCATTTTTTTGTCAGTTTTGCCATTTTACCATAATTATTATGAGATATAATTATTATTATTACAATGTCTTATAGCTATTGAATTCTGAGTGAAGTTTACTTACTCTACTTCTAACATTATGTACATGAGCTGATCTTTTGATTCCCACTTATCCTTGCCTGGGAGTTTCACTCCAGACATTTAATTTCACAAAGTCTGTTGTTGGCTTAGTATTTACCTGAGTGTTATAGCCATGAGTGTAATTAGGTACACCCAATCAGAATAATGGTATTCTCCTGTATCACTCATTTTTGTAATGACAGCTACTACAATTAAGCTGAGAATGGCCATTTCAGCTACTTCAGAAATTCAAAAGCATGTACAAGAAACTTCATGGCGACTTAATATATCATTGTGCTTCATTTGCGCCAGGATAAATTTAAGCTGTGGCAACTGAATATACTGAGAGTGTATCTAAAAACTACGGTTCATTTAATGAAATGGGATGTCAATGTTGTCTCTTAATACATTTCATTATTTTATTCAATGAGTGAGTTTGGTTTAATGAGTGTGCTTTAATGTGTCCTTGACCTGAATATGCTTCATGCTCAGGCTTCATTTTTATAGCTCTGTCAAGCTTCTGGTTAAACTCTGAGGCATGTCTGGTGTCATCACCTAGTTAAAATTTTAATGTGTGTGGCTAAATTATAAGAAGTGTATAGAGCAAAAACGTACAGCTGATTGGAAATGAAGCCATAGTAAAAGATTGTAGCAGAAAAGCTGAACGATCAACTGAGCCAGACTTCAGGAGCCTAGTTATGATCCTAATTTCAAAATGTATAATTATTTTTCTAACATGAACACATTCTAACATGGACACAATCTCTACCCATCATGTGAGATTTTAGACCAGTAGAGTTATACAGGTTTTGAAAAGGGTGCAGTACCACCGGAACCTGCGGTAATTAAGTGATTCAGTAGAATACCACAAAAGCCGCCCGTAACTCGATCCAATTTACTCTCCGCGAACTATTGTATGTACGCGACTCGCGCACAATTTGAACACGTATCAATTAACTGTAGCAGTATAAGAGCTTTCACCTCAAACGACAATCAGTACTGTAGGGCAGAAGCAGCAGTGTAGATAATTAATTTTTTGTTCACTTTCTAAAAAACATTCCTAAACAATAATATAAAATCATAACTCTATAGTAGCAGGGCCATAATCAAATTGCTACAATATGGAATGAACAAAACCAAAGGTTTTGAAGTGTGCAATACTATCAAGAGGATCCAAGGAGCAGTGCCTCCTCATTGACTTCGCCAGAGCCATGTTCTCTCTTCTAAATAACCAGGATGTAGTATTCTTCCCTTCAGGAGGCATGACTTCTTAGGAGAGCCAAGGTCTACTATTCCCTCCTCTGGAGAACAAGGAAGCCATGTCTTGCGCTCTGAACTTTTGTTGTGAACCTGCTGAGGTAGATTAGAATAATTAAATCAATTGATAATAAATAGTAGTCCGGCATCTTCGACCCTTTTCCTTCCCTATATTGGTGGGCATCAACAACTGGTGCAAATGACATCACAGATTTATTGCGTCATCATTAACGCGTAGGCTAAAATCAATCGCGAGTCAAACATTTCATTGCAAGTAAAAATTTTGTTGGAATGTCTTGTTGAGACTAATGCAGAACAACAACAAGTCATTGACACTAGACCTACCAGACCACAGCGCTGTGGTTTTCAGTTTACTATAACGGAAGTAATGGGGATTTCCCGGGTAATTTCCACACCGCCCGTGGGCTAGGCTGCCGGCAGGGACGTATTTCGCAACAACTAATCTAGGTGAAGGTGACAGTGAGCTGGGGCTGTGCTCTTTTACGGGACCATTTCTTAGCTGCAGAGGCTTGGGGGTAAAAATCGTAGCCGTTGGCTGTTCTGTATTATCCGTATAAGGTATGGCTACAATTCTAATGGCAGCTATACTGTGGTTGTCATCGGTTTGCCTGGTGATAAGCGAAGAAGGTACGTTCCCTGAACTCTGTTGATCGTCTTAATACCAACTAGTATATTCTGTTCATACATACTGTTCCTGATCAGTTCTCTAATTTTTTTGCCTTGCTAGCCAAGACCCTTTACCAACTACTGAAGAGTTTGACTACCATCAATACAACTCCTTGATTCTTTACCAATGGACAGTGGGTAACAATGCTTTAGCATGTGAAGCATGTTACACTTTAAAAATGGGGTGTTTGGATAACTTAGTTTTGGTGTTAAATAGGAGGCGCTGCCTGTTTAAAGCCTAATATTGTCTCCATAGTTAGTCACAACTAAACGATATATGAAAGAAGAAACTAATGGATATAAGCTATTATTGTATAAGCTCATTTGGTAAAGTATGAATTGGTGTAGAAGTTATAAGGTGGGGTGTCCAGACAGCGCCTCCTGGCAAACACCTCAAGAGGTGTTATTAAAGCACCCCATTTTAACATTGTAGATTGTAGTCTGGTGTAGCTGACCCTTTACCTTCCCATTATATGTGGGCGTGGGAGGAAGGAAATGGTCTCGTGAGAGCTCCACATCAAATTCGTCTGGAATTGCTTTAGTGACACCCAATCAGATAGCAGTATTGATAACTAGTGGCATTCCATTGAGGTTTTATTAATGTGCATACATTTAAAGTGACGTATGTTTCTATGCTGTGCAGACCAATCTGTTCTAGGACAATGATCAAGACCAAAAACTACAGAACAGGAGGTGGGATGGCCTTCAACTATGCCTGAACAGCATTAAGCTGTTAAAGCTATTGTAAATAAAGACTTTTTTTTAACCTCATTATGGTACTAGCTAGGATTAAAATATAATTTATTGCTGGTGTTGGTGTAGAAGTAAGTGTTTTTGGTCAATAATACAGAGGTAAAATATTAAAGTTGAATGCATTGATGGTGTTATTGACTGTGCTGAAAGCATAAACGGATATACTGGAGCTGAAACTGGATTTATTGTAGTTGAAAGGGAATGTATGGAATAATTATGGAGCTAGAATAACTTGTGGCATAATTGAGTTAGCTAAAGTTGGTGAGATCAGGCTGTGCTTGTGAAAGAAACATGTGCAGCAGTTACTACAGACTGGTGTGAGCAGATTTTTGGTGCTATTTACAAGTGAGCTAGAAAATACCTGGATCCATATCTACAGTGTCTACTCAACCTAACAATAAAAATATTAAATAAAACTAAATAATGATATTATGGTGATGATACATAAGATAATGGGCTAGGCAGTATTCTGATTGATTGCTACAAATCTCACCATATTATTTAGCATGTCTGCACATTGCCATTTTGTGTATGCGTTTGAAGTTGTTACATTGCCTCTTCTTTTTTTCTTCACACTTCTTGAAATTTTTCTTTTCTGCTGTCAATGCAAGATTCACCTCTCTTCCTACTTTTTTTTTGGATTCAATTAAAACTATTGCCTTCCATAGATTCAGTTAGTAATTCTGATTTTGTTCATAGAAAATGTTTATTATAACAAACGAAGTGCTGTGTCCGATTAATCTTTAACTCAGTAGAGCTGTGAGTGTGCAAGTATGCTCACTAGAATGCTAACTTTACACGCCCCTTAATGTTGATGTCATGTATGTACGTGAGTACGAATCCCATGTGGAGCTCTCACCAGACCCTTTTTTTCCCCCACGCCTACATATAATGGGAAGTAAAGGGTCGGCTATACCAGACTATGTTAGATGTGGTCTGGTTGAATGTAAATAATTATTGGCACCCACTGGTATATACTGTATGACTGAAGCTTTCCAACACTATTTTATGTAATACACTAGCACTTTGTGGGAACTCTTTCCTTGTACCCAGTTTATTATGGCATTTATTCTACTAGCCTTTAAACCCTGAACTAGAAAGACACAGCTTTGTATACATGAGAATTAAAATTAATCGAATAGGCTGAGGTTAATAATTGTGTGGTTTCATAGGGAAGCAATCTAGCATTCTGGTTAATATGGGAAGCCAGCTAAGTAAATTGAATTGTAGTTCAGTCATTACGACAAGTCAACCTTGAACAATTTGCAACAAAAGCAAACTCAGCTGATTGTGTTTCTTTATAATGTCCTCTATAACAGCAAAAATGTCTTAGGGAATCCTTCTGGGAGAACATGGTGAAAATCAGTAAAATGTATATAGATCACTTAATTCTTAATTAGTAGTTTGTGGTTTTTGGCATATCTTTGGTTTGGTATTTCTTACATCAAATATACTATCAGATAGCTCTTAAATAGGCCAACAATTTGATACTAAAATTAGTAGTCAGAGACAAACAGTAAATGGGGCAAAAAAAAGATGTGTACTTAACAGCCCTGATGCTTGGTGTACATGCTTTACAGCTGATATCTGTCCTCATGAGTCATTTAGTCCTTGGTAGAAAAAATACAAGCAAGTTTATCATATTAGTTCCACCTAACAACATATAAGTTGGTTTCATATTTTATTTCTGGTTGTTGTTAGTGGTATTTATATGTGTTTCTTTTAGCACCACTGTTGCACCTGTTCAATACCAGGCATTTTTATCATAGTTCCCCAAACTTTTCTTAGCTTGGATTTTTTACTTGCACCATTTCCACCCACCGTTTCTCTCAGTTCTGCTTTATTTTGAGAAGAGAACAGCATGCTGAGATATTACAGCTAAATATTTGACTTAAGGAGAAGTGTGGGTTACCATTGTGGTATCTGACTAGTCCTATACGGAGAAACAATTCTACGTCCTTTTTTCAGCAATGCAAGCAGAACTGGCAAATTGCATTGTTTTCAAGGTTTCTATCAATAAGGAAAGTTAAAGTATTATTAAGGCCAGTTATGCAATGAAACATACTATGCCTGGGGATAGAGTGCATCTGCAGGAGTGTCGCTGCAAACAAGTCACCACTTTCAAACTGTAAGAGACTAAACAAAATGATATAACACCAAATACAAGTAAAGACATATCTGTACTTCAGTCCTCTCAGGAGAATTTTTCATTCAGAATAGATTGCTTTTACTGCGGAATTAAACTAGCTAATATGGAAAGAAAAATAAAGTACGATGTGTACTAACACTTTACGTGCGCATGACCAGGATGCTGCAGATACAATCTACAATCAGACTTGCAGTGTCAATTTTATGAAGATGCAGATATATATCAATCTAAGGGGTAGGAACTAAATAATAATATGTGGGGTGAGATCGCTGCAAATTATATCTACTACATTACTACATGTATAAAATTCCCAATGACCAAAGCATTTAGTGTTTTATCTATTTAATAGATAAAACACTAAATGCTTTGTTCTTTGGGAATATTTTTGTTTAGCTGAAGTGGTAGAAACATGAAATCATTTTAAAGGAGTCATCCTTCCTGACCCATTATAAGTCATAAAGTCCACTAAAATTATGTGAAACACTTTTTTGTACATTACTAAGCTTTATGATATGTGAGTGGGTCTAGGAAAGGGACCTTATGGCACAAACCAAAAAATCAAGTTTTTTTATACTAATAAAAAGCTACAATTTTCTCAACTTAGTGCTAAAATACTGGAGGGTAAAACCTTGGACAACTGCAGAGAAACTGACAGTTGAACTGAGCTGTATTCAGCAAAGCAGTTGAACCAGAAATTGAGAAAACATAAATTGAATTGCCACTTCTGGTAAAATTAATGTTTCCGTATACTTAACGGCGTACTCTGCAAATGCAATATATCGTGCATTTAACCAAGACTAACAAAGTTTTGCATGGATTTCTTTTTAGTTTTCATTGAGTCTCAAAGGCGGTCTTGTCGGAATCCTTGGCTACTCTACACATAATCATTCCCTACAATAATTTCCTAGGATGATGTGAGTAGTAAACAATTAATAAACTTAAGGATTCTGTTTACAACAGTATAGGACGTGGTTGACCAACACGCAGACACAAGAATGCTAAAGTTAACTATCCCTTCAATTTTGTATTGTGGATAGAGTACCCACTTCTCACATATTCTTGGCATTTTCTATTAGATTGTACTTTTTTTGAATCATTTATACTACTCAACTATAGGACTGTATAGATACACTGTATTTGTGTTTGCTGTTTTTGGTAATTTTGTTGTTGTTTTCTACCTATCAGGGAAATAGTATATACTATAAATTGTAATTTTAATCTAAGTTTGGTGCTTTAAGTCTTCACAAAAGGGTTGTTGCTATGAATGTTTCTTTGTGTCATAGTTATCACTTCTCCCTCTGGTCCAATATATCTTCCAGTCAACTATCATCAGGATGTTACTTGTCAAAGTTGCACGGGAACTATAAGTAGATGGTTTATAGTTATGGAAAATGGCATTGATCAAGTTTTCAATCCTCTTGATGACCAAATTCGATCTAGTTTTCCTGGCATTACTGGAAGATATGCAGTAAAAAATAACTTTTCAACCTTAATAATGTCAGTGAATACTTCAGACACCTCAGTGATAGGATTGAAGTGTGAAAATAATAATGCTGAAGGTATCACATCCGTGATATTCCTCAACTTGACCATTTATGGTAAGTTTTTCCTATAACAACCATTCCCTCTCATTATGAATACATTGATTTGCACTAATGACTATGCCTATATTATTGTATCCCTTAAATTTGTGTCTTAAGGTTACGGTCTAGTGACTGCTCATGAACATTCATTTTTTTTTTAGAAAGTATTTGTCTTGCTGACTAAATGAATTAACAATAAACAAACACACTGGCATTAATTACTTGGCCTTACTCTATACTAGAGAGCAGAATACAGGCAGTCTAACGCTACAGAGATGGGGAGAAGCCGCTACAAAAGCTTTGAAGTTGGACATAAAATATTATTGTACGATAATTAAATCAGAATCACTCATAACTCTTCCCTCTTACATTTTTTTATACCTTTATATGTTCTGGAGGGCGGCTCGAATAGAATTTACTGCTCTAAAGTCTAGCTCCAGAGTAATATAGACTAGATCGCTCCAACCGCATAACCACCACCACACTGTAACTTTCCAACTATTGACTTCTGCGGAGAAAAGTTTTCGAGTCGCCCCACCCCAGAGCGTAGGATTGCAGCCGGTCATTGGTCATTAACCGACCATTGCATTGAAGTGACCGCCTATTTCGCCACATGCGCGGCCGCTTTGACCGACCACACAATTTACAATTTATTTTCAGGGTGGGCCTTATAAAGAAAACTTACCGTTCAGTTTTGTGGAGGTGCTGTACCTTCGCGGGTTGACTTTATAATCTATCTTATACCGGACATGGCTACGAAGAGACACTACAGTAGTTCATCCAGCGGAAGTTCTTATGACTCTGGTCCGCCTAAAATTCCGAGGCGACAAGTGCAAATATCTACTTTCGACAAATGGAAGAGAGACATGGACAAAAACTACAGTACGCTTACTTGGCTTTGCTGCGAGGTGGATAAAAAGAATCGTTCGCTGGTCTCTTCAATGTTTTGCAAGGTATGCAGGGAGTATGAGGATCGCATAGTAAGTTTAAGAAATTTTTCACCGGTGTGGATCAATGGATCGTACAATCATAGAACTAATAGTATAGTTGATCATCTGAAAGTGATCAGCACAAAGCCTCTATGGATCACATGCATAATGCTGTTGCTAAAGCTAGAAATAAGCCTTTAGTGTCCCATTCTCCACTAGCACGGTCTCTAATGACTTTAAGTAGCCATGAAAAGGCCTGTTTAATGAAAAAGTTTGACATTTGTTATTTCATAGCTCGTGAAGGCATTGCTTTCAATAAATACCCTAGTTTCCATTCATTAGAACAGAAGCATGGAGTGGACCTTGGATCTTCATACATGTGGCCAGACTCTGCAAAAGTATTTACTCATTTTATTGCTGAGAGTCAGCGACAAGCTTTCTTCGACTATTTTTCATGCTCTCCTACTAGTAAATGTTTTAGTTTTATGATGGATGGGTCAACTGATAGTAGCAACAATGAAGTTGAACTAGTTCTAATTGTTTTTTGTGAAAAAAAATGATGTTGCACACAAAATACAGCCAAGATGTCGGCATTTAGCTTTGGTAAAGCATGCACTGACAGATGCTGAAGGCCTTTGAGTTGTCTAGGAGAGGCTTTGCAGCGCATGAATATAACAAATATATTTTCAGCTGAAAGTATTCTGAATGTTGATCAATTCCCTGTATTAGTGGGTGCTGGTACAGATGGCGCATCAGTAAATGTGGGTGCACATAGTGGGATAAAAGCCAAGTTACAAAGTGGCTCTCCTTGGCTTTTCTGGTCATGGTGTTTTGCTCACCAACTGGAGCTAGCGTGCAAAGATGCATTTATTAGTCCCCTCTTTCAGGAAGTAAGTGAAATGTTGCTTAGATTATATTATTTGTATCAAAATTCTCCAAAAAAATCTCAAGAACTTACCTCCATTGTTGATAACCTCAAAGATGTCTTCAACTTACCTAGTCATAAAGGAGCTTTGCCTACTCGATGTCATGGTTCTCGGTGGATTTCGCATAAAAGAAAAGCTCTACAACGAGTAATAGACAGATTTGGAGCCTATTTAGCCCACTTGTCTAGCTTAAGCCAGGATTCATCCGTAAAACCAGTGGACAAAGCCCGTATTCAAGGTTATTTAAAGCAGTGGTCTAACGCTAAAATGCTTCTTGGTTGTGCTCTTTTACAAATACCTTCTGTACTTAGTTTAACTCTACAACAAAATGGTGTGGATATTGTTAGTGGTATAAATGGCATTTTATAATCTATGAATAAGCTATCAGCTCTTTCCAAACTGGCACCACTGCAATGGCCTACAGTTAAAATGGTTATGAGCAAGGTCACTGAAGACGGACAACACAAAGCTTATTAGGGCTGTGTCTTGAATCATTACAGTGATAGTACACAACAGCAATGCTTTATGCATGCTAAGAATGGTCTACAGAGGTTGGAAAAAAGAATTGGTGAAAGATTGGAATGGTCAGATATGAAACTACTGAGATCTATTTTGATTTTCTTGGATACACACAGTTGGGGTATAAATAAGTCAACAAAGCATAGCACTGACAGTGAGTTCAGTCAAATTTGTGGTAACATGGAACACATCATAGCTGCTGCCGATTATCTCATTTCTTTGTTCCGTCATCCTCTGGAGGCGAAAGGAGCCAGCATTTCTTCCTTCAATAATGAATTGGAAGAAATTGTGTCTTTTGCAAGAAATTACCTAAATATTGAACAAGAAAATTACGAAACGATATGGTATAAGCTTCACACTACCTATGAATCTAAGAAATGGCCTTAGTGTTTTATTGCTATGCAATGCATTGTTTAGTTTACCTTTCACCACTGCTGCTGTTGAAAGTGCGTTTTCTAAGCTGAAAGTAATTAAAACTGACCGTCGTTGTAGTCTTCAAACTTCAACACTTGATGACCTTCTGGAGGTAAATTTGGAAGGGCCTGATATTATGGACTATTCTTCAGCTTCTGCAGTAGAGCTATGGTGGCAAGATCGAATGAGGCGTCCCAATCAGTCTTTAAAAACAACAACAAAGTTGGCAGACTCAGCAGAAGCAGAGCACCAGTCCTTGGGGTCAAATTCAAGTATTTGTCTGGATCAGTGGGACAAACTTATCCTGAATCATCTTAAATCACTTTAAACAACTTTTTTTTATTTGTGTGCATGTTCTTCATGTCAATGTCTTTTTCACTGTTTTGAACTTGACAGTCAACATCAATTTATGTTTTTCTTATTTAATACAGAATATTTCACTGAATTAAATAGAATTATTTCACTGATCAATAGGGGGGAATGACCACCCAAATCTAGTTTTGATTGGCCATAGTGGCCAGCTATGTTTCTATCCTTATCCTATCCTCTGCACCCCTATGTTTGCTTAATTAGAAATAGCTTGTGTTGCGCTGCTTGACCATAAGCAGCAGCCGTAGAAGTACGAATTCTGTTGTGGAACAGAGACCTTGACTTAAAAGCCCGCGAAAGGTAAATACAAACCATAAACGCGGGAAATTGCCCACGCATTTAGCTGAGAAGCCATAGAAGCCGCTGTTCAAGTGTGTAGAAGCATGAGGAATCAGAAGAATAAAAACAACAAGAAGAATAACTCACATAAGCATGTATACTAGAGGAAGAAGAATCCCAGGACGGTGAAGGAGAGTGTGAGTAAGGAAAAAGAAAGAACACAAGGTACACAACAGAGAGCAATAACTGATGAGCTTAATCTGGAAGGAAGTAGGGTCATAAATTTGGGCAATTTGCAGCAGTTTGCTGATGATTTGACTGAGCATTTCACAGCTTGTGAGGGTTCAATAACTCTAAATCAAGAGAGCAGGGCTGGTTTAGCATCCACTCTCAAAGGTGACTGCTCAAACTGTAAACACACTGTAACCTTGGAAACATCCAAGAAAGTGAAAGGGCCCCGTGGATACAACAGATGGGAGTGCAACTTGGCTGCAGTGTGAGGACAGATGGCTACTGGGACAGGCCACAGTCAACTGCAAGAAACAATGGGTGTTTTTGGAGTTCCCGTGATGACCAAAACCAGTTTTATTAGTACCGAGCAAGACATTGGTGAGTATTGGAAGAGAATGTTACTATCATCGATGGCTGAGGCAGGACGAGAAGAGAAGAAGATAGCAGAGTAAAATGGTAGGTTTCATGAAGGAGTTCCCACTATCACTGTCATTATTGATGGGGGATGGTGTAAACGTTCCCATAAGCACAGCTATAATGCCAAATCTGGTGTGGCTATCATTGTTGTTAAAGAGACAGGCAAGTTACTCTTCATTGGAGTGAGAAACAATTAGTGCCATGCCTGTGCCATGGGAAAGAAGAAAGAACATGCATGTTATCGAAATTGGAATGCTTCATCGTCCGAGATGGAAACAGACATTGTTTTGGAAGGGTTTCTTGAAGCTGAGCGAGTACATGGAGTTCGCTATACCCAGTTCATTGGAGATGGTGACAGCTCTGTCTATCTGACTTTACTCACAAGTGTTCCTGGATGGGGTCATATCATCAAGAAACTCGAGTGCGCCAACCATGCATGCAAGTGCTATCATGGCGCACTCGAAAAGCTTGTTCAGAATAACCCTACGTACAAAGGCAGTGGAAGGCTCACTAAAAAGATGAGACAGAAACTTGTGAGTGAAGCACGCTGTGCAATTCGTATGTGAAGCAAGGAGTCAGATCCTAAGAAAGCTGTAGAATTGCTGAACAGAGATCTTTTGAATGGACCTTCACACTGTTTTGGAATCCATTCCCACTGCAGTACAGACTTCTGCTTGGTTGCTCAAGTAGAGCATCGGTCACTATCATTGCGTTCACCATATCCCACTAGTGATGACCAGCCACCTCCCTCTTTCAACCTGCCCACTCCCACTAATGATGACCAGCCACCTCCCCCTCCCACTAGTGATGACCGGCCACCTCTGCCTTTCAGTAGTATACCGTCTACTACCCCCTTTCAGTGATACTGACCAGCCATTACCATCTTCATGCAGTGACAACCTGCCAGGATCATCTGGTAATCAGCCACCGTCTTATTCCAAAAGCATCTGCACTGGTTGTGAGAGTTCTGCAGATGAAAGCGACGACAACATTGAAGATACATAATTATATAATAGAATCTGAAATAAATGAAATAAGTATTACTTTAGACTTAGTAATGATTGTGTAAAAGCTGTCTAGGTGTGAGTCCGCCTTGTCGTGCCTCACTTCTCCATTGCAGGTGTGTCTACAACAGTCTCCCTCCACAGCCTCTCTTGATCTCCTCATCTTTAATTCAGTGAAGTAGTGCAGAAGTGGATCCCAGAATGTTGCATGACATCTCTGTAGCATTGAGCAGGCTAGTTGCCAAGTCGAAGCAGCTAATAGGCAACCACACAGCTAACTTAGCAGAAAGCTGGATGCACATCAGGGCCAAGTTTGATGGTGTAAAAGTGATAAATAGATCTCAGAGTGGATCTTGGGAGCATCGTAGTATGGGGGCTGGGCTGTGTCAAAACTTGGGTGCTGAATGGGGACCAAGACTTGGAAGAGTATGACGTCTGCCTCTCCAAACAAAGTATTTGCTACAACAGCTCATCAATGTGCCAAGAAAGTGGAAGCTGATAGGAAGAGGAAAGCTACATAGCAAGCTAAACAAAGTCTACAAAACAGCAAATACATCTGGCTAGATGACACAGATGCAGCAAGCAGTGCATACAACAGAGACTGGAGGTATTTCACCAGAACAGATTGATGATGATATTCCCACGAGTGAATTGGAGAGACTAAAAAACTGCGACCGAAGTTGTTATTACTGACGAAAAAAGAAGAGAAATTGAGAGGAACACAAGAGGTCAGGCTGAAAGTGAGCAGTGGTTTGTAGAGAGAAGGAAGCGACTAACTGCATCTCATGTTGGCAGCATAGCTAAAATGAGAAAAAACACGAAACGAAGCAACAAGGTACAGAATATATTGTACAGTAAGTTCAGAAGAAATGAAGCTACTCAATATGGTATTGTTAGTGAGGATAGAGCAATACAGTACTACATTACCAACCAACTAGGAAGTGTTCATCAAGATTTAAGTGTTGTTAAATGTGGACTCTTTGTATCGCTCGATAATCCCTGGTTGGCAGCAAGTCCCGATGGAATCATTTATGACCCCCAAAGATCCGGCTCATATTTTGGGACTCATTGAAATCAAATGTCCATTCAGCATGAGGGAAAAAACAATCGCTGAAGCTTGTCAAACTGCAACTTTTTGCCTGGAAACCAAAAAGAGCAAGTACAAATTAAAACATAGACACGACTGTTCAGGTAGATCCCTGAGCAACGGCTGTGTCGGAACCTCTGCTGCAGGCAGCCCCTCACCCTTACCTTTATAACTGGAGACAGCAAGTCCGGCACCCAGAAACAACAAACATTTCCATAGTAACCTTTTATGTTTCATTCATAGTTACAATAATGCATACATTCCACCAGTCTATCCATTAGCTAGCACATCTCACTCTATATAAACAGACAATATCTGTTCACTCTTGGCTGTTCTAAAAGTAATATTTGTAACTGGAGACTTTGTCAATAACGGATTTCTTCACTGAGTTGCTCCTTCGTAGCAGCTCCCATCTTGCTGGTAACTAGAGAGTCATCGTCCAAGCTAGCAACCAATTAACTCAACCTCACTCAACCTCGGGTTAGCTTGGGCTTCGGTTATCAGCTGGATACTGGCGTCAACTGGTCTTGCCTTGGTTGTTGTGCTCTCCTCCTTGGCCTGGACACGGTCGGGTTGGCTGGTCCTTCACCTTATAGCCCCGTAGTGAGTGGAGCTACGCTCGCTCAACGACTACTACTATCAAATTCAATGTCAGCTGTACTGCGTAGACTGTAGTTGGTGTGATTTAGTGGTGAAGACAGAGCGAGATGTTAACATCGAACGCATATACAGGGACAAGGAATGGTGGGATAAGCATTTAAAAAAATTAAGACTTTTTTATTTTGATTCACTTTTGCTGGAACTGGCGTGCCCTCATCACAGAAGATGTGGAATTCGAGAGCCCAGCAAACAAACTTGATTACACTCTATATGTAATGTCTGTTGTTTGTTGTCAATTAGTTTTGAATGTCACAGTTAAAACTTAAATGCAAATATTATCACATACTATTTCTTCCATGTCTCTGGCTACACTTCAAATACAATGACACAGCTGTTTTGTGGCTGGTACTTGTGGTTGATCTTGAGGGCAAAAAGCCACAAGACCCTTAACAAACCACTACCTGGCAGCTGTGTTAATGAGTGGTTGAAACATATACCGGAACCTTAATGATTCGATTGTTATCTAGCAAAATCATAATGAGGTCTACTAGTTTGATAGTTCAAAAATATTTTCTTACAAGTTCACCATGTAGTAATCATTAAATTGTTAAGGTTGTAGTACAACTTGTGCATGTGTGTTCAAGTGCTTCTTGCCATACTAATTACTAGTTTTACAACAACTGTAAAATAATAAGTATTTCTAATATGACTAATAAATCATCCACATGTAGCGCATCTAACACATGATTGACAAAGAGCAGTCAAATTCAGAGACAGTATATAGTTATAACCAGATATATGTATAGTACGGCGGGTAAACTTGAGTTTGGCAGGTAGCAGTAACTTTATTTGCAACATTACGGAAGTTTAAAATGTTGGATTTGTAAATCTGTAATTTAACCAATATTTTTGTTCACATTACGCACATCAATATTATATTATATACGATAAAAATTAACAACTTGTTTACCCTGCCCACTTTGCCTGTGCTGGTAACAACAACACTCATATGAATTGTGGGCCCGTCGCTAGTCGAGAGAAGCTATAGGCACACACAGGGGTCAGCTTAGGGTAGGCTGCCACCAGAGTCAGCTAATTGCCCTCCCCAGTTGGCTACGAATAGCTGTTAGGTTAGCAAAAATTTATTCTGGATGTATCCAGACACAAAATCATAAGCACGAGGTACAGGACTAACTGACTGACAAACGTGGTACACAGCTTAAATACATATACATCACCACACCTACAATTAACACAAACACTCTAAAGTTCATGTACTACAACGTATGCATCACACTTAGCACATACGAGCCTACAATTTATCCAAATATAATTACACACAACACTAATCATCACACATCTAGCTACATGACTTGCTCAAACATCATAATGAACTCATGCTAATAAATAAAAGAAACATAATGGCTATGTTCAGTCTGTGGGCATGTCGATGACACTTCCACAGGAATCTGTTTATGAAAGGGTATTCCTAATATTTAAGTTTCATTTTATTGTTTTTAAAAAAAAAGTTTTTATTAAAGTTTATTTAAGTTACATTTTGGCGTTGTTTGTTTTTGTCTCACCTTTTTTAATATAATTTGCTTTCCATGCATGTTGGGAAATATTATATATGTAGAGATAAAATAATCAATATACAAAATAATAGTATATTTGAACGTAAGTGCTAATAATTTATATTCCCTTAATCAAACCATATTTAATTCAATTTTTCTGATAGATATCCCGGTTCCTCCAAGTGAATTGAGTTTATTACTGAATAACCATACATTGATGACATCATGGGATTACAGAATCATTCCTACAGTATCTGTTAATTTTGCTATTACTCTCACATTCTGGTGTCCAAGTCAATTGAATAATATCACTATGTATGTGACTGATACTGACTCATTTAACTTCACACTGGAAGGAGTGAGGTCATGTGATCCCTTTACCATGTGTATCACAGCTACTAATATAGTAGGACAAAGTCCACTTTCATGTGTAAACAAGACTCTACCCTACGTACCTTCTAGAAATAATATGGAATATACATTATTTAGAGTAGGGGACTCCTACTCATTAAATCTGACTATACAGGTAGTTATATGTGGTATTATACATTAGTGGCTTATTTTAATAAATCTTTTAATGCTTAGATATCAGATTGTCAAATGGATGATAGCAATTTGTTGTTTGCTTTGCTTCAAAGTCAAAATACAACTCTGTTCACATTGTCATCTCAAGCTGTTGTAAATAACTTGGTGTCCACAATTACTATTTCAAGTTTAAATGTAAATTCGGTTTATAACTTAACTATTTTATCTAACAACAGCTTAGGAATAGCATTTTCTGAATCTCAGCAAGTTTGTAAGTTGATTAATCTTTGTATTTATCACATTAACTACTAGCCTACTTATTTTGTATTAGGTACTAATGACATTGCAGGAGTTAATATTTGTTCAACAATGATGGATAAAATATATAATATATCATGTGACTATATCATAGGATGTAATTATAGTGGATGTTCCTATGAATTATCATCAGCTAATAGTACTATCAATGGTTCTATCATAGGAAAGAATTATGAATTAGTGAGTATTGATGTAAACACACTGTATAACTTCAGTGTCACTGATATCAATGGAGATGATATACTTTATCAAAATTTGTTTAGCATTGGCTCAATTTCTTTGTGCTCTAGTTCTGTTGCAACAGGTAACATGCAATACTAATATAGTTATACAAAATATTATATGTGAATATATTTTACAGCAGAAGTGGATTTTACAGTTAATGCAGTCAGTACTAAATCATTCAATGACAATACAGTTGTTCTAGCATCTGTAATTGCAGTAGTAGTAGTATCAATGCTATTGCTGTTGATTGCTATTTTGCTAATTATCTACTTATTCATTAAAGGTATGCAATACATTTTAAGCTTTCATTCCCATAACTTTACTTTTTTTCATGTGTGTACAGGTTACTGTCAGTGCAAGAAAGCTTTATCACCTAAGTAAAAATTGTTGAAGTTTGTAGTTTCACAATTATAACATTTTTGTATTATTTTTTTTGAAGGTCTATGAAGAGGAATGGAGATTTACATGACAAATGTGATGTACGTTGGTATAAACAAACATGGTATGCACCGCAGTATGGATTAACACTCAATAAGATTGCTGTGCTATAGAAGCAGTTATTGTATTGCATAAATAAAAACTACAAAATGCGGTGATAAAGATAATAAAATTTTGGTTCATATTATAACATTGCATATTTCATTGTAGCCTAGGCCTAATTATGAATTTTTGCAAGTGTAAATATATATATTTTCATACCTATTATATGTACATGTATATTTAATAGTCTTCTGTTAGAAAAATCATTTTTTATTGTATAGTTAACGTGATCATTATGATTTTCAAGCTTATTTGTTCCCAGTGTTGTATATTTATTCGTAAATATTGCTTCCCCCTCCTCTAAAGTAGAATTAACTGTATAGCTATTTGCCAAACAAGTCAAGCTTTTTAGTCCAGTGTTTCATTCTAGTTAGGTATGAAAGATTTCAATAACATTTACAATTAAACAAATGAATTTCAAGTATGACTGCTAGTAAGAGTATATATTTTCAATATAACAAATCATTTAACTTAGTTAAGTAATGTAAGCTAGATTCACCCATAAACAAAGTACTTATCATGTAGACATACTGTTGTACTTTATATATTATACTTTTTACATGAGTAGAGTATGATAATAATGATTTCATTAGTGGGCTAATTTATTTTCATGAGCCACTGGTGAGTAAAAGTAAAACCATAAGAGTGAAATATCTTGTGCTATATCACACACTGACAAGTGCAAATCAGTGGCTATACTATGCTAGATACCTGAACTGTAGTAGTTGTACTAGAGTTGGTGACTCGTTGCAAAGTTGACTGCAACACTGTGAGTACTAGTTTATAGGGCCCTTACCACTAATTGATGTTTTATCAGCTGATTTGACCTGGTTCGATAGTTTTGTAGAGAAAGATATCTGTAAAAACCAAGGACCAAGTAAGCTAGGCTATTTGTGATTAACTAATAGCCTAAGATACATGAGTTATGTCTTGTGGCCATTAACCTAAAACCTCTATTATTGTGAAGTTCTCTAACATAGAATTATGTGTAATTGTATAAATACTTATTGTATATATTTAGGATAATACCAGTACTCAACAAAATCTCATTGATACTTCATTAACTTGGTCAAATAATCAGAAAGAAGTGGAAGCAGCTAATAATGGTTCATATATTGTAAGTTTAATTAACAAAGAAAAATACAAGTTTCAGTCTAAACTTTTGCTGAGCCACAATGTAGAGAACAAGAGATTTATTACTTCACAATTTCTTTCTTAGCCGTTTTACTCGTAGATTTATTCTCTCTATTGCAAAACTTTTTAAATTCAGTATTATTTAAAAGTATCTTGTAGAAGAGAGAGAATGCATCTAATCATGGAGATTTAAGTAATCATATCATTTGCCTTGTTTAGAAAATTCTCTATCATGTATTTGTTGTAAAACTTATAAGCTAGGGATATTGCATTACGTTTGAAGCTTGTAATGTATTCCAAATTTTTTGATTAGATGTAAATTAATATGCTAGAAGATTCTATATTCTAAACATTATTTTCAACATCTCATTAGTTTTATTAATCAACTGTATTTTTTTAAATTTTATAGTATAATGGCAGTGCTGGAACTCATAATTCATTGAATACTGAGGGAGTGACACAGAGGACGATCACTACTCAGGAAACCATTGCAGATGTCAATTATGCTTCTCTAAGTAACAGGAAAATTTTAGAATCATCGAAAGATGAAGTAGAAGGAAATTACTCTTGTATTGGAAAAGTAAGCAACTAAAATTGTCATAAGTTCTGAGGTAAATTAAATCCTCTAACTTTGAATGTTTACATTTACTAGATAATATCACAAACATTTAGTTAGATTTATAATTATATCAGTGGCAATGAAGAGCAACAATAACTAAGAATATAAGCTATGACTAAATTACGATTTAGAAGTAGCTATTAATTATGCAAACCTTCATTTTACTTTTCTGTATCCAACACATAAATTGGTCATTCTTTTCAGATTATTGGTAATCAAGCTAAAATACTCATGTCATTATTGTAGCTCAAAATATGAAACTCTGAAAAAAAATTGAAAGCCTACTTTAAAATAATATAGGTATCTATAAACAAGTACACACAGTGGTGGTTCAGGTACCTATCTATGCAAAGTAGGAATGAAGTATCAATAGGTACTTTTATCCATCTTTTACCACTTGGTTTAGTTACATCAGTCCATTTTCTTTCCTGACCCATGGATTCATCTACACACTATAGTTACAGTTATTGCCAAACTACACACAATCACCGTAATCTTCAGCTGTGACATTTTACCAACCCTGCCCACTCACTATCTAGTCAATGTTCTCACTTATACACATTTGACCGTTATCATTACATATGATGCTTTACCAAAGTCTTGCTGACAACACCTCACCAACCTGGCTTAATTAATGAATACTAAAAAATACACACAATGCCACTGTTGTAGTCATAGTTACTGACAGATAAATGTATTATTATAAAAAAATGTATATAATGTATACAATAGAACCTCAGTAAATTAAAAACTAACGAACCAAAGGGTGCTACGATTGGTGACAGAATCAGATTATTGAGAGTATATACATTCTTAAAGGTAATGCTTGAGCTTTTGTTTTGATTCAGTCATTCTCGGCTGAAATAATTATGATAATAGCAATTTTTTTCTTTTTAACAGCCAATATAGTTGATTTTAACTTAACCCATTGTTTTTACGTCTTGACCCCTAAAGAGGACTTTGGCAAGAAGTCGAAATGTCGGGTTACGTGCTGAGAGACTGTGTGAAGCAGTGTTGAGATGACTTACAGTTGGCTTTACTCATCCTTTAAAGTGTGTGTGCCAAAGTTTCGCAGTCGCGTGCGTGTGGCCACGCCCATTCCTAAGGCTTGGCCACGCCTCTGCTTGGGGGCTTGTTGGGGCTTGGCATGCTCGAGGCGCATGCGCCTGAGGCACGCCTTTGGGAAGCTGAGGCTTATCTTGCAGCAGCTGCACATTCCCCCCCCCCCCCACTCCCCCCCAGCTGTGTGCGACTACAAACCAGTCACGGGATACCCTACACCAACCTAGGACTCCAGGAGTATACTCCTCCTTTTTACACTGACTTCCCATTCCTCATTATTATTATTTGGGGTGCGGTGGGTTGGGTTTTTCTCTGCTACTGAGCTCTGCCGCGGCTTTGCCCAGCTGTTTGAGCACCTTCTCCTTTTCCTTATCCATTTTTTACTTATTCTAATTGATGCTCTCCACATTAGGCCCTTGCGTCTCGCGACCGCACCGGCGCATGCGTGTGTCCGAGCACGTGCTCGGAGCCCTCGCACGGTTCCTAGATTACCCAGCCCCTTTAATCGCCGGTAACCTCGGTCCACTGTGCTTCACCTGCCGTTACCTGCTGATGGACTGTGTGAAGCAGTGTTGAGATGACTTACAGTTGGCTTTACTCATCCTTTGAAGTGTGTGTGCCGGAGGTTTGCAGTTGCGTGCGCATGGCCGCGCCCAGCCCTAAGGCTTGGCCACGCCTTTGCCTGGGGCTTGCCGCGCTCGAGGCACATGCGCCTGAGGCTCGCCTTTGGGTAGCTGAGGCTTATCTTGCAGCAGCTGCACATTCCCTACCGAAACCCCCCAACAACAACCCCCCGGAGAGCCCCGACTGCTCCGACGCACACACTCCTACTTACGTAGGACCAAACACTATTCTACTCCCCTGAGACAGCCTTCTCTTTGCTGTCCTTATCTTTCTCATCTTTCATGTTAACTGTTAAACATGAGCAAATACTCGGATGGTACAGCGTAGAAAACAATAGTGACGGAGTGATACCTGCACATGACATAATGAACTCTGGTTAGCTTTCAGTTGAGCTTCCCCACTTTGACCGCCTCGGTCCACTTCTTGGCAGAGGCTGCTTGCTCTCCCTCCTCTCGCCTGATGTAGTCCTTGGATTCTCTGCTCTTCCACCTCCCAAGGGCCTTCACCTCGTCTGTTGCTCCACTTTCGGCTGCTGCCGTAGCCGCCCCTATTCGGAAGCTGTGGCCTGAGATCCCAACGTCCGGCATACCCTTCTCAGCCAGAGCCTTCCTTACTTCGGCCACGAAGTCCCGCGTGGTGAGACCCAATCCGTTCTGATCGGGGTTAGGGCTAGGGCTAGGGCTAGGGCTAGGGCTAAGGGCTAGGGCTAGGGCTTAGGGCCCGGACCGGCTTCTCTGGCTGCCATAAATTCTAGGACTGTTTTCACCGGGCAGATATCCCGGTCTGTCCTCTGCAGGGACACAAAGGCTCCTTCCTACTCTTAATCTGTCCGTCTTGGACTCTTATCCACACCCTAATCCACTTGGGACTGGGTGCATTTTCCAGCTGGATGTCCTCCCGAGACAGGTAAGCCTTCCCATCGAACTCGACTCCTTCTTGGGGTAGGGCCTCTCCTGCTCTCATGCAGCCAAAAAAGCACATGCATGTCGCTACCCACAGCATTGCTCCCTTCCTTCCTTCTGGCTTCCATGCTGCTTGCATTGCCCTCACGTGGTGCCATTTCACGGGCTCCCTCCTCAGCCAGTCCTTTCCTGAGTTGTGTCAGCCTGGCCATGGCTCCCCAGTCTGGTGCGGCCATGCCTGCTTTGATCTGGGCTATTCTCATGCCCGCCAAGTGGTGTTTCACTGACGCAACCCTCAGTTTGTCTCTGGTCAGAGCCACCACATACGCCATGACCTTGCTCTCCGTCACTGGCAATGGCACTTCCCCCAGTTGGCTGCACCTATCCGAGTATTTCTTCCACGCGGAGGCATACCTCCTCCGCGTGGACTCTGCTATCGACTGGTTTTAACACATACCCGACAGTTGCCTCCACTCCTGCTCTGACCAGGATGGACTCGGAGTGGTCAACATCCTCAGGAGGTCTGTTGGGACTGTCACTGGCTCCTCCTCTGCCACCTGCATAACAGAACAAGCACGGTCTAACCCATCCCTGGATAGGGCATCCGCTACCATAACCTCTGTCCCTCTCTTTGCTCCCTGGTGACTTCACAGCGCTGCCTCTTTGCACTGGACCCCTGTCACACTCTCTTTGCTGTCTGGTGACTTCACATCGCTGCCTCTCAGCCATGGACTACTGTCACCTTCTCTTTGCTCCCTGGTGACTTCACAATGCTGCCTCTCGGCACTGGACCACTCTTTGCTGTCTGGTGACTTTGCATCACTGCCTCTCAGCCATGGACTACTGTCACCTTCTCTTTGCTCCCTGGTGACTTCACAATGCTGCCTCTCGGCACTGGTTCACTGTCACCCTCTCTTTGCTCTCCGGTGACTTCACATTGCTGCTTCTCAGCGCTGGCCCACTGTCACCTTCTCTTTTCTCTCTGGTGGCTTCATACTGCTGCCTCTCAGCACTGGCCCTTTCTAACCTGGTGACTTCACAGCGTTGCCTTCTAACACTGGACCCCTGTCACCCTCTCTCTCCTGGGGACCATACATTATTCGGCTTACTAACGTCCGTTCAGGCCAGCCAGAGCCTTCTTGCTCATTATCACGGCCCTCCCGACCTCCCTCTCTTAGCCAAAGTGGACCTCGTCCCCCTCCAAGAAATTAGTTTTCCCTTAGCTACCTCTCATAGCTGCCCCAATTAAGTACACCTAATACCCTCTTCCTCTGTCTCCTCCCTGCGTCTCCTGCTCACTCTTTCCCTATGTGACTTTCTTATTGTAACCTCTTAAGCTTATTTCCTCCTTTTCTAGCTCAGCTTGCAGTTTACACTCGCACTCGCCCACTGGCTGCCTCCACAAAGCCCGCTGGGCTCGGTTTGTCACGCACTACTACTAGTACGGAAGTGAGCATCAGGAATGTTTTTGCCTTAGCCTTCCAGTCCTCCTCACCCACGTCCCTGACTACTTAGTTAAGCTCACTCTCCCGTACTTAACCCTCTTTGCCACTGATCCTATCATTCACTACCTACTCTTCTGTTGTGGTAGATTCGCCAAGACTTTCTGAGTGGCTCTCTGTATGTCGACCAATTGTTTCGACAGCTTTTTAATTGCTTTGGAGTTCTCTTCTACCTACGAGTCTTCCTCCTTGCCTGATTCCTCCGACCCTTCTCCTCCACTTTCCATTTCGGGCGTCTTCATGCATGCCTCCCTTGACTCCTTCCGCCTCTTCGGTGCGGGTGTCTTGTTTTCTCTGCTGCGGCTTTGCCCAGCTGTTTGGGCACCTTCTCTCTCTTTTCCTTATCCATTTTTTACTTATTCTAATTGATGCTCTTAACACTAGGCCCTTGCGTCTCGCGACCGCGCCGGCGCATGCGTGTGCTCGGAGCCCTCGCACGGTTTCTAGATTACCCAGTTCCTATAATCGCCGGTAACCTCGGTCCTCTGGCCTTCACCTGTTGTTAAGTTATAATTAACTATACTGGCTTTTAAAAAGAGAAAAATTAGCATTTGTTTTGAAAGCAACTTTCCTTATGGTACACAATTACTTGGTTCTGTAAAGAAACCACTACAGTAACACTGAAGCCGCTCTCAAGGGGTGAGTGTTTAAGTGGCTTTAAGTGGTGGGGCTCAATCTGGCAGCTGTTCAGTTTTCTGGTATTTTGGATTAGGGATTAGTATGAGTTACTGAGGTTTTACTGTATTATTGTTCTCACTAGCTACATATAGTCACAGTTACCGACAGAAAAATTTATTTTTATAATAAATATATATTATTATTATTATTATTATTATTATTATTATTATTATTATTACTAGCAAGTACTCAGCCACATAGTGGCACTTAACGTATTGCAAAGTAGTAGCACAAGTTATCTTGCTCAGTTATTATCTACCATTGTTTAAGATTACATAAGTTTCCCTCTCCTATTCTCTCTTTTTTCTGAACTATCTGAACTTTTCTTCTATCCCCACCTCTCCTATCTTCAGCTCTTCTTCTTGAGTCATGGGGGCCCCTTTTCCTTTGTCTATCTCTCCTGCATTTCTGTACTACTTTGAGAAACTTTAGTCTTCTATTTCGCACTTTGAAAACTAATCCCCGCCTTTACTCGTCGATTTCACCTGTTTTTTAGTTATAATTGATTGCCTTTTACTTTCTCTTTTGTACTTTTTCCCCCTTTCATATCGAAACCAACGCCGCCTTCCATCATCTATTGCACCCGCTTTTTATAAATAACCAGCATGTTCTACTGAATGTGACGACACCTTACCTACGACAATGTGACGATGCTTTACCTAATCAGTATAATTATTATTAGAATGCTATTATTCTCACTAGCTTACAACTGAGTAGTTTTTCACTGAAAATATAACAACAATCAACTATAACAGATACCTTCAAATGTATATTCAATGCAGCATAAATAAGTTGCTGCTATATGAAAAATTAAGAATTCATTGGAACGTACTAGTTACACTAAATAACATTTGGAGACTATCTTAAAGTTAACATAATATAAACTTCGTCATAGAAGGCATTCTCAGCCACATTCAGTCATATTATACTCATTTATTTAATATGTTCTTTCCTAGGATCCTATATATCATGTGTTAGAGTCGTCAATCAGCCCTACTGAAAGTAGTGCATTGGACAATGATGCCACACCCATTCCTAAGTATGACCCAGACAAGGATAATCCTTCTACTGAGAATACAGCAGTGACAATTCGTTTAAAACCAGATATTGAGACCACTGACGTAGGAACTAGATCAGCTGCAAAGGCTTAGTATCATTAATAACATTTGCATTTTAAACCAAGTTCTATTTAAATAGATGACATTATTGCAGCTTACCATTTTCTTCCACATTATTCCATTAAACATTTTCTCCAATTCAATAACTATTTTTGTGCAGACCTCCATGAACATTCAAAAGCATATTATCTACACTACGCATGCACTTTTGTTTTGTAAAGCCTTGCTGACCACTCGCGGCCAGATGAGGTTAATGTCCATGTCAACCATTACTATTAGTATTGTATTCTCTTGTTAGATTTCCTAGTTTTCCAATATAGAATATGTGTTATTATTCCTTATCGAACCAGTGGAGTTTACTATTTGTGGTGCTGATCTACTGATTCACCCCTGCCGGCTGATTATTCAGATTAGTATCTAGTCACTTAATTTCTAATCCCCAAAAAAAGTTACTGCCACAAGGACACCAATCGGACTGCAAGCCTTGTTCCAGGCAGACGACAAGACAGTAAAGTCTATCCTAATAGGTTCCCTTTTTGGCTACACAGCTAGGTTCAACTTTATGATGCGGACTCTCTACCCAACTGCCATAGTCAGTGCAAGAGAGGTCAATTATTTTTATTATTGTACATTCAAATACATCTCTCTATCTTGGAAGGGTTATTCAAGCAAAAAAATAGCTCATGAAATCATGACATAGCTAATACAGTAGAAAACGACATGAAGTTGTATTTTTTTTCTTTTTTGACTAACTTAAATGTAATACACTGTCTGTTGTACTCTTGCCTAATCTGATAAGTGGGAATAATGGCAGCAAATATTTAAGGGTGTTGCGACATAGCAATTTCTTTGCACCAGAAATGCCGAATGCTCGCAATAATTGAACAACACCGCTAACTTAGCTTACCCAGGTAATTCTAAAGCTTCCCGCCCACAATTGATAAACCTAACCTTGATAAACCTAACCTCGTGGCTCCGCCCCTGTGCAGCTGCTTGCTTTTTTGTTTCTCAGTAGCTCTGAAGTTTTGTTGCATCAGTACTTTGTTCTTCTTGTATACCACTAGATCGGGGACTAGTATAGTGCCCCATAGTATATCAAGTTATGACAGGTAAATAAATAGTTACACTAATGACTGCATATTTCAATATTTTTTATTCTATCTATGTCAGAAGTTATAACTTCATAGAATACAACAGATAATAACTGATTATGTGATTGATTTATATGCTATTGTGATAAATTATAGCTAAATACTGAATAATGTTTAAACTTTAAAAAAAAATGAAGATATTGAGTATGCAGATATCCAATGAACTCAGTAGTACATTCTAAATAAATGATGCACTTAGTGTATAAGCTTATTCAAACAACGACTGGTATAATCCAGTTGGCAATAAGTTGTTTACCTTTGGATGCCAAAATAGAACACTATTAATTACAATCACTAAAAACCAAAGTTGGCTACAAAAATAATATCTATTGCCTCTGCCTTCAAACTCCACTAGGACTCTCAACTAGCGAGGGAGAGGAGCGCAGGAGACCGGAAAATCCAGCAGGCGCCCGGAGACTATGCCAATTGTTATGGACGATTGGACAATATACAATACCAAGAAAAACTTCAGTTCTTTTTTACAGCCAACGGGATCTCGGACGCTGTTTAGCAACGTTCAATACTACTAATTTAATTTATTGTGACGATTCAACATACAAGTTACTGCGCAGCCTGGTTCCTGATGGCAAATTGGACGCTGAGGGAGTAACGTACGCTTTTTTAGTCGAGTTGTTACAGTCCCACTCCACGAAGAAATTGTTCACAGATGATTCAACTTTAACTGTCACTCTCGGAAAACAGACGAATCCATCGCCGAGTGCGTCGCAGCATTGAGAGAGCTCGCTCTCACCTGCAAGCTTGAAAAGGAGGAACTCCTGGAAGAAAGGATTCGTGACCGTTTTGTTTGTGCAGTCAATCATCCTGGCATTCAGCGCAAGCTCCTTTCTGAAGGCGACCTTACTTACAACGATGCCATTTAACTAGCCCAGACTATTGAAGCGTCTGAGCGTGATTCTAAGAAACTCGGTGGACCGCATTTGGCCAACAACAAGTGCAAGCACACTGAAGTAATTTGCAACTACTGCAACAAGAAAGGCCATTTCGAAAGGGTGTGCAGGAAGAAGCTGTCACAGCAGCACCAGCAAAGACACAACGTCAAAAGAAACTTAAAATCCAGAAGAATTGGTGCCAGAAACTGAATACGACATGCTTACTTTACAAGATCAAAGCACCAAACCCTATACAGTGGAAGTAGAATTGAATGGCATTCCCGTGGCCATGGAGCTGGACACTGGTGCTGCAGTCTCCATTATCAACAAGTCCACGTTTAGCGATCTGCAGAAATCAGCACCTCCTTCTTTGCAGCCTTCAGCCAGCAAACTTCATACTGGGCAGTCCATTGAAGTTTTGGGTGTCACTTAATTACAGGTCAGACACAAAAGTGTAAATCAAGTACCAACCGAAAGGAGTGGTGCAACGGACTTGTACCATGGCTCTAGGATATAGGAAACACACAAAAATTGATTTTGATTGGATAGCTTACTTATTCACCTCCTAGGAGGTGGGTATGAAATATATTCACCGCGAATTGAGCACAATCTGATTGGACAGTTTGAACGTACAATGGTAATAATTGCACTTCTAGCTTCATCTTCTATAGACACAATCATTGAATAGCTTTCATTGAAATAACTAATGTTGTTTTGGCTAAACATTCACATTTTAGTTGTAGTTTTTGTTTTTCTACAAAAAAAATTCACCATTAATTTTAGTTTAGTTTTTCAAGGATTTAGTTTGGTGTTTTTTTAATGTACTAATTTCAAATTCTAGTTTTTAGTTTTAGTTTTTCAAATTCACTAACTTCTGCTATAATTTTAGTTTTTTAGAATTCATTTTTTTAAATTCAAGTCATCAATATTGGATAGTTTTTGCTTTTCAAATGCAGACTTCAATCTAGTTTTTATATTCCACCATTATTGTTAGCTGGTTTTTTAGCTCTTTTATTGTTGTTGTTATTGTTGTTGTTTTTTCTTTTCTAAGCTTTTGAAATAATTAGCTATTATTACACAGTGGCCAGTCTCTGCATACTGAACAGATAAAAAATACAGCATGTAGACTGAATGATTTGACATGCACCTGCTAAGGGAGGGGGCTGAGCTAGATAGTCGATAGCAACCACTGACTGCTGTCCTCCTACCGTTTGCCTTAGCCAAACTATTACTGTGGTGCTTACGAAGAAATGATCAGGTAAAGGGTTTTGCTTCCTGGGACAACCACTGGTCATTCATCGTCTTTCAGAGATGTTGATTCTTCTGAAGGTGTGGTCCAAATAGGTAGTCATCCATTTGTGAATAATCGAGTGTTTTTATTGTAGCTACTAAAAGTGCACTGTCCAAAATTCTGTCAACAGATCATTGATTGCAGCAGTTGTGATTACCATGCATACTTTCTCATTCAGTTTCTCCTTGTTGAGAGCTCCCATTACATTTTCTGCCAGTTTATCTCATCTTTTAGTTTAATTGATAGTTATGAAAATGGATAACAGTATCACAATGGCTCATTACAAAAGAAGCAATCGTGTGACAATGGTCTTTACAGTTTCCTTGAGTTTTCTAGCTGTTCAGGTATAATTTGTTTAACGTGCTGTATTCCATTGCCTCCACCATTAAGTCTTGGAACATCTACAATCATTGATACATAGCCTCATTAGTGGGTACACTCTCAGAACATTTTTCAATGGACATTGTGAAGCCGCTCCAGTATCCTCTTGAATATTTACACATAGATTTCAGTTGTAAGTCGTCTTTGATATTGTAGTGGTAGTCACTTGCTGATTTACCAAAACAACAGTCGACTTTTTTCATAAAAATATCTCATCAACTTTAAGACACAAACATTGTCCACACTTCAATGGATCTGCTTTGCAATGGCCTTTAATAATGATGAGAGACCCACCAATGTATATTATGTTTGATGGTTGAGGTTAAATACTCTGAATAGTTTTTATAATACAAATACAAATACTTTGATGAACTCAAAATACATTTGACAGGGTTATATTCACCTGTCAGTCAGTCAGTCAGTTTGTCACTCAGTACAATTAACCTCCCCAACACATTGGAAAGGGGGATCAAACTATTTTACTGGACAATTTAAGCTAAGTCTGTAATTTCAAGAACTATAGAATATAGACTAAATCTGCCTGCAGTGGAAATATGTTATGGTCTTTTTCCTTTTGCTAACTTGAGAGCTCATTGTATTAAAAGTATTTTAAAATATACTTCACTTTTCAAATCTGAAAATGAGACAAATACTTCAAAAAGTTTAAATACAGCTTAAATATAAGTACTCATGTATTGACCCTAGCCTGGGTGAATAAGACAGATCCACACGAGATTAATACAAATAGGTAAGGTGATAATGAACATGAAAATTTATGAGGTGATAATCAGTTTCAAGTTCATGATTACTACAATATTTTCAGTTGTTTAGATGATAGTGCATATCCACCATGATGCTCAAATATTTTGGCCCTTCATTCAATATTCAGTTGCCTCTGAAGAAGACCTACACATAGCTTGCTAGCTAAATTATTAAGCATCCTGTAAAAATATGCTAGTTCACTGTATTCTGTTGTGAGGCTGCAAAAAAAAAAACCACAACAGCTTTGGATAGGTTAATTTCACTGTCAGTTTTGCTTAAATCAATTGCAATATTAATATCTATGTATCAATAGTCATGTACTTCTGTTTAGAATCCCTGTAAATAATAGTGAAAATAAAATGACCTGAGAAATTCGATTTGATTTTACAAATTTTCTGTGACAGCTAGCTACAACTGTTTATGGGCTTTTTCGTCTTTTTGTCTTTTTAACACAAGTTTTATAACCATTTTTATCCTGGAGGTAACCCTTAGACGAACACTGCAGTAATTAAATGTTTTGCAGGATATGATTTATGCATTTCAGTACCAAACTAGCAGAAATTACCCTCCTGTCTTTTCTTTGTGTGTTTAGGAGTAGACAATGGGGATGTGGTGTTTTTCAAGCCAAAATGACTCCGGCTCATTGAATGTTCCGTGCTTGATAAATTTTTTGGCTCAGAGATACATAGTGTGTATGTTGTCATATTATACAAGCTACAGTAATAGCTGGTCTACTACAGCCAGTCTCAGGCATGTCCGAACTCATAACTATGCCTATGAATTGGCTTCTTGTATCATGTGTTGAAAAGTAAATTGTAATTGCCAAATAATTACAGTAAAACAATTACAACTACAAATTCTGACAATAAACTATAACTTGCAATTCGAATGAGCTATAATATACAATAGTTATTTCTAGTGTTGTTTTGGTTAACATTTTAGTAAACTAATCAGAACTAAATTTCACATAGGATGATAACTAAAACTAAAAGTCATAGAGCTCTTGAATAAAGACTAAAACTAAAATATTTTTAATCAAAACTATATAGCTAACCATTTGTAGTAAAAATTGATATCTAGAGCCACCAACATCAAATCTTAGTTGGTGCCTTGGCTTAAAATACTTGTTATGATGTCCAGATAATATCGTGTAGTTATCAATGTTCTACAGTACTTCCAGCTTAAAGAGCAAACTTTTTGAAACACTATGATATGATCAATTTTATCTCACAAAACTGTAGTTACAAATTCCTTGTCACTTAAAATATAGGTTAATACAAACACAGCACCACAAGGTTCCTCAGAAACTTCAAACCTATACTATAATACATTATGGCCATTTTATTCAAATTGGCTATAATAGCTACTATCTATCTATTATTGCAAAAGTTTATGTTTATTTTCCTTTTTTCCTTACTTACTTTTTAAGTTATATTACTTCTTGAAAGTACTACTTATCCAGGAGCATAGCTAGGGTAGCAGAAATATTCTCGCTTGGGTAAGGGTGGTCCTGTCCCGGAAGTTTTATTTTCGTTGATTGGGAATGATGAAAAAGTTGTCGCTAGTAAGTGTAATTGGAAATGTAGCTTAATCTCGCTAGTCGCCTTTGTCTGCCGAACGTTTCTTCCCTGGACTATACCGCAGAAGCAGTCCCATGTCCCGGCTAATATTACTAATTCTCTACTTTGCCCACTCATTAAGTCAAGGTAGGGCGTTTTGTTCGGAGTGAACAATCTGTGGTAGCTGTCACAGCTTCACTTTTGGTATGGTTTTACAATGTAGCTAAGACAAATTTTATTGTAACTCAACCTCTACTGCTTGAAATTATTTAATGCACACTCAGCAATAAACTGTGCGATGGCCATTTCTATCAGTGTGGTGGTAAGTGTTTGATGCAGGATCCTGAGTGAACAATGACTTTTCTATAGAGGCTCAGGACAATAAGCAACAATTGAAGTTCACACTTGATATACTATTTATTTGTGTTGCTGTTGTTTTTAGTTGAGATTACTCCAACTGGACCACTATATATTCCCATCAACACACAGAGGAATGTAACATGTCAAGGAAACAAGGCTATAGCTTCTTGGGGCATTATTCTGAATAATGGAACCTCAGTAATGTTTATACCAGCACAAGAATCTACAATTCCTGGTATTACTGGAAGTTATGTGAATGGAGCATCATTCAATACATTTTTAATAACAATATACACAACAGAGACATCAGTGACAGGATTGAGTTGCGACAGCATTGGTGTCCTAGTTCCAAGTACTATAAATGTGACTATTTATGGTGAGTAATAATATGTATATTGAAATCATTATATAGTAGCTAATAATAATATATTTGTAATATTTGGTCATGAAAATTAGCTAATTTACTAATGATAACCGTGATATTTATTAGTCCATGCATGCATTAAAAGTTAATGATATCTCCAAAAAATATTTATACTTTAATTGGACATAAAGTACTTACACAAAAGTTATTGTGCATCAATTGTAATGATGAAACATTATTGAAACATTTTGTGACTTATTAATTTGTGATAATTATTAATGGTACAAACTTCAGTGAATATACATATATAGTAAATCTATAGTTGAAGTAACTATAGACTGTCTTGTCAATATGCATACATGTTCAATGTGTATACACAGTAGAACTTCAGTAATCCCCACTCACTAACCATGAAATAACCAATAACCCCAAGTAATCAAAATTATTATATATTTCATGATACCTTAATTTTCTTTATTTTATTCCTTTCTAAGAATTCCTTAGCAAAGTCTGTTAGTTCAAAGTTGTATGATTTATCTTTGTGAACATCTAAGAACATGGCATCATAAAAATGGTAAATTTTCGTCAGGATCATTGAAGCAAGTCAAAGACAACTGAATTGTCTTATGATAACTGTTAATACAAACTAAGCTTTGTAGTTGGTACTGGTATTGCAATATGCAGCTTATCTTTTATAGGTTTTGAAAATTGAATTGTATTCACATGAGCTAATCAATATGATGAAATTTATATATATGATGGTATTAACAATGTGTGATAAATCTGCATGCAGTGTGCCCCCTTATTCCTCTCAAGTAATAACCTCGTATACTAGTTCCCCCTCCTAACCTCAGCTTCCCTTCCCTGACAAAAATAGTAAACACTGTTGAAAATATTGACTTCAGTTGACTTCATTTTAGAAATTCAAAGACATGTAAATGCAATAATATACTTTCAACAAATCATCGAGTGGTTTCTCCTTAACCCTTTCACTGCTGAATTGTCAGGGAAATGAAACATTGTTAAACTTGGTCTTAAAAATGGCTATAAAAGAAAAAGAATCTGATTCTGAGTCCTGTATAACTACTTCATCATCATGTGAATCTTCAGAGCTGCTTTGTCTTTTAAAGTTGTAGTCAAACACCTGGATTTCTTCACAGAGTAACTCTCTCTTTGTTGTTTAATAACTTCTGTAGGCATAAATATCTTCTGTACCTTCTGGTTTACTTGATTCATCATTTAAAATCCCAAGGTTGCAGTTAATCCAGGGTCTACTGCCTAAAGAATTGACCGCCTGGTCGCCATTTTGAAGTAAGCCAAAACTCTGACTCTACAAGCTACCTCAAAGTTTGCACTACAGCCTTAAAGATACAGCTACAAGGCATTCAAACATCTATGTATAGTTATTTAGTTTACTTCTTGAGGCTATAGCATTTGAGTAAGGCAAGGCAGACAAGATTAAACAACGATTTTCCCGACGCATTACTTCAAACTGCTGTATAACGGTTATGGCACCGAAAAGGGTTAAAAGTGAGACACATAAAGTTCTGATAAAAATAAAATGACATAGTTTCTATATTATATTTACTAACTGCAGAAATTCCAGGCCCTCCAAGTAAATTGAGTATGATTCGGTCATTCTTGGTTGAAATAATAATTGGCGAGCGAGCGTAGCGAGCGAGACACTTACAGGGGTAACACGATCGAAAATCGGGGATGTTTATTTGTATATATGTTTGGACGTACGTATGTCATTTTGTACTTTGACCCTCGCATTTTTGTGTTAGTTATGTGGTCGACCCCGTCCCAAATTGCACTAAACAGAATCCTCTGGTTTATCGATCAGTACCCGTATCACCCTAGAAATTGAATTGTTTGAATTCTTTTACAGGTGCAGTTAAAACTTGAAAATTTAAGGGACTTCCATTTCTATTCGAGTTAGTGGCGGTGGTAAGTCAATGCGCTCTTTGTCATGGTTATAAGCATGGCAACAGTATTTACTTGAAAATACATTGTCCACTAAACTACTGCGAAGGTCAGTCTGTGTAGGTGCATGTGCAGTTGTGTCAAAGCATTGTGTGTTACAACCATAACTTAGCTAAGAAAACTTTTAAATAACGTGTATTGTTGTTGTTGTTGTTTTCCTTCCAAGCAGTTGCAGAGAGTTGTTACTATGGCACTGAAATCCCTTTACCCTGTATGCTAAATTTAAAAACTGGACCTCATTTTTAGTAGCTTCAGTGTTTGAAGTCAAAATCATTCATATAAAAATAGTATAGTCTTTAGGCTCGCTCGCCATTTGTGCTCAAGCACATCACTAGTAATAATAGCAAATTTCTCTCTTTTTAACTGCCAATATTATTAATTATAACTTAACCCTTAAATAACTTAATTATCTGTTAATTTGAGTATATGTTTTAAAAGCTCTTCATTGATGACATCATGGGATTATAAAATCATTCCTATTGTATCTTTTGATTTCACAATTACTCTCACATTTTTTAGCTTATTTTTTATCACCTTAAATCCCATAAATATTTGATAAAATACCAATTATTATGTATATTTCTGACAGGCATCCCAGATACACCAAGTAAATTGAATACATTTCTAAATAGCTATTCATTGATGACATCATGGGATTATAGAATCATTCTTACAGTATCCATTCAATTCACTATTACTCTCACATTCTTGAGTCCCAGTCAATTGAAAGACATCACTGAGTATGTGACTGATACTAACTCTTATAACTTCACACTGGAAGGAGTGAGGTCATGTGATCCCTTTACCATGTGTATCACAGCTACTAACATAGTAGGACAAAGTCCACCTTCATGTGTGAACAAGACTCTACCTTATATACCTTCTACAAATGATATTGAATATTCATTGTTTAGAGTGGGGGACTCCTACTCATTGAATCTGACAATACAGGTACTTATATGTAATAATATTATACAATTGTAGCTGATTCTATTACTCTGTTAAATGTTTAGACGGCAAATTGTCCACTAGATGGTAATAATATGTTGTATGCTTTGCTTCAAGCTCAAACTACAGCTCAGCCTACATTGTCATCAGAAGTTATTCTTTCTAACTCAGTGATGACAGCATTTTTTTCTGGTTTAAATGTAAGCTTAATTTATAACTTAACTATTATATCCAACAACAGTTTAGGAATAGCATTCTCTGAATCTCAGCAATTCTGTAAGTTTATGAAAAATTGTTATCATAAATTTATTTTATGTACTTATCTTCACATAAATTATATACAAATGACTTTGAAGGTGTTAACGATTGCCATACAATGAGGACTGGAATGTATAACATATCATGCGACTATATCATAGAATGTAGTTATAGTGGATGTTCCTATGAATTATCATCAACTAATAGGTATATCAATGGTTCTATAATGGGAAAAAATTATGAGGTAGTGAATATTGATGTGAATACACGATATAACCTCACTGTCACTGATATCAATGGAGATGTAGTTTTTTCACAGGAAATTATTAGTCCTGATGTGATATGCACTACCACAACAGGTAATGCAATTTATTTGGATTAGAATTTGTATGAATTTTGTTGTGCACCGATTCTAATGCAGAGCCAGCTAGTAATGATAATCACTGGAAGAAATGTGGAATTTCCTGCTGGAAAGGTTAAGTATAGCTATCTCACAGATCACATGTCCTTCACATTTCCAACTTCAGGACAGATGAGCTGGTGGTAACCATTCCTGGTACTGTATAGGGCGTACTTTCCTTCACTATTTCCTGAACATATCCTTGACATAAACTGCACTATTTCCTTTACATGCCATATGGTTTGTACTGCATATATCATATCACATTTCCTTCATATTTCCTGAATTAAAACTTCACTATTCCTGTACATTCTAGGTAGCTGTCTGTGCGAAAATGTGCAGCTTTCCTTTAGATTTCCTGTACTCAAAAACTGCACTTTTTATGCACCTTTCCTACACAAAGCAACTATTCTTCACACACCTTTCCTGCAGCAATCCTGAAGTTAAACTGCACTTTTTGTGCAACCTGTTCTACACAAATCCTGTACCTTCAAAATTTATCCATTGTTACCAGAATATGAATAAATAATTATGACCATGTACAAATAAATGAAAAAAATGATGCATCAGACAACAGTTCCTGACTTTGGCTCCATCTCTGCAATATCTCAAGTTCATCTCTGCAACCTCTTTAGTTCATTCCTGCATTAACAAAGAAACAAGGTAATGAACTCAACGGTAATACTTCAAACACTAGTATTGGTGATCAATGACTTGTACAAATTACAATCCTACATCCACAGATCCAATAACACTTAAAGAATCACCTAGATATCACTAATTAGCGTTTTCATACTTACTCAATAAAATTGAACAACACCGCGCTCTCTACTTGCTGTCGCAGCCTGTAAATCAGTCTAGTAAGATCACACAAGGCAGAAATTAGCTTAATCTTCACTGTGCCCACTACCGCGTGTACGGCACGCATATTGTGTTGATACCCTTTACCACCACCTCTTCTAACACTCCTGATTACTGAGGTAAAAGGTCGATAGTGCTAGGTTTCAAACTCGAAATTGGTAAAGGGTTTAATTTTAAAACACCAGATCATAAATGGTAAAGGGTTGCTGATACCACAGAAGTTCTCTACAGCAAGAGTGATAATACGCCTGTGTATCTCCTCTTCTGGTTCTGCTCTTACTGGCGTTCATGGATTTTTACGGTGAGTGAAAACACAACTGGTACGCTTATAGTGTACTCTGTTGCTGTCCGCACTAGACTAAAGCGGTGTAAAACTGAACAACCGTATTGGTCAATTCAAAGACTGGTATTTCTTCAGTAGTGCCTCAAGTAGCATAGGGCAAGTATGTTAGTACCCTTCTCTCATTTTTGTTTTGCAGTTTCTAATAAGCCCATTAGCTACTGAATCAAATTTCTGTGGTCTTCATTGTTGCACCATAACTGTATTGTACTTGCTAGTGAGGAATTTTTAATGAAAACTATAAGCCATTTTTCTTTTGAAATTAATATATACAATAATATATTCAACAGTTGATGTCTCTTTAACTAAGCTTTACTGTATGAGAAATAGTGTTGACAGTACTTGGTGCCCTGTTGTCATTCTGGTTGGTCTATCAATTTACCTAAATTGTGCCCCTCTGTCTCGACATGTCGAGGGGGAGGGGGGGGCGGGGAGGGGGGGGGGAGAGAGAGAGAAGAGATTTGACTTCAGAGTGGAGTTCATCACTGGAACGGAGTTTGGGACAGGTGAACACTAGTGAAGGGAATTTAACATATGTGGAGTGTCCATAGAACAGAGCCTCCCACCTTACTGATTCATCCATATTTTTACGGAAATTGCTGATTCAACACTGATTGCCCCCTGAAATTTTGAAAATGTTAGACCTTGAAATTTTACCCTTGATAATATACCCTGATGAAGGTATAAATTTTGAACAACTACTTATGCACTACTAAAGTAGCCTGGCTACAAAATGTCTAATGTATGAATGTGTTATGGAATGTAATAATGCAGAGCACAAACTCCAATCTAAGGATCTTGAGTTTAATTGAACTGTATTTAAGCTAATTTTACTTGTGACTCTCTGTATGTAGGGTTGTGAAGTAGGAGGTGAAACCCAACTCCACAGGGTCAACACATGTCCAAAAGTATCATTAAAAGAAGACTCGGTGTTCCTCCGTGAAGAGTGTGCTAATAGCTACTCTTGGACTTCAATATAAGAGGTGAGGAACTCCTGAATAACTTTTAACCTACACTAATAAGAAAAGAGGCTTTTTACCTTTTATTCAAGGTAAATTATATATATACATACTCTAGTGACTAACTCATACATATTTTCATTTAATGCACAGTTAGACAACCTGAAATATATAGGGTGCGATGGAAAAATTTGGGCTCTAGTCACTTTACGAGCAATTCGTTGAAATCCTGTATATCGATACACAAATAACACACACACATACTCAAAAATTAATGCACCCATTTGTTTTTAATAGTACATGTCTATACAGGCTTCTGATAAGAAGTGAAATTTTAACAGACATGATGTCCTCTCAATATTAAATTTGAGAGGAGAAATGCTATTTTGGTCAGCCGGCCGTGTAATTTGTGGTACATTTAGAAAGTAGTACCCTATTCATTTACTCGGCCCTCTCTCTTTATGTTGTACAATCTGCCGAAGATACTGTTGAAAGAAAGTGAGCAGGGGATGATGATAGTGAGACACATACTAGCATTAATTTAAAAATGTAGTGCTAATACATTACATACGTATTTAATAGCAACAAGATTTGTACTTACGAACCTTGGCCAGTGAGCTAAAATTCACTCCTGATGAGATATTTCTGATCTGTAGAATTCTGATTCAACCGCCAGTTTATTTCTACTTGGCCCTTCAATATATTAAGTTTCTCCATATCTCACTCGCTAAATTGTGTGCGTGTGTATGTGTATATAGTAATTTATATATAATATATTTGTAATAGCAAAGGTGCACTCACTGTGGACTTATTCAGAGTGCTTATGAAAACACATAGTACACTAGTTTGTATCTACATACACACATACACAGGTCTGCACTGTTAAAACATTACTTACATACGTACGCTCAATCCTATTTTATCCAAATACCTCTATTACAGGCACGCCTCTTTACAGGGCAGGGCACAAGTTAGCCACTCAATTAATCAATTCTTGCCTCACAATTTCGCTAATTTGACCACCATTACCCAATTGTGTCAGCACAAGCCGGTTATTTCTGGTTCCATAAAATTGTAGAGAAGCCTACTAAGGGTTGCAAGTGAAAGAGGACTGTACTTAATGCTTGGAAAAAGCCTGAAACTTATTGAATAATGTTGGAGAAAACTACGAATTTCCCTTGTAGCTGGCATTTCTGAGATACAGACACCCTCGGGTCCCACGGTGCCTGGTTAAGAGGGGATTGAGTGTACATGCATACATACATACATACATACATACATACATGCATACATACATGCATACATACATGCATACATACATGCATAGCATAGATGCATGCATACATACATGTATACATACTTACATACACAGAGCTGGGCAATATTGGATAATCACAGGCGATATGATACTTACCTGCATTATCGCGATAGAGCGATATATGATATTTCATAAATAATATTTAACAAAGTAAATTTTATCCAGACAAAGTTAGTCCGTGGGGCAAGACTATGTTGGCTTTCTTTAGACAGAATTTTAACTTGCAACCACTGCTAGCTACTTTAAAAACTTTGCTAGTACCGCATTACGGACATGTTTGCAAACCGCGAAGTGGCTGTTCCTTTAATCTGTCGTGCGCATGAAGTTCATGCATTTGTTTAACGACCCCAACAGTTTTCTGAAAAAAAGGCAATATCAGTTTTTTATCGCGGTGCAACGATAATACCGGTATATCGCCCAGCTCTATACATACATACATACATACATATCATACACACGTATATACATACACACACATACATACATACATACATGCATACACACTCGTACACTATCATGGTTCCTATGTTATCATGTAGGTGAGCGTTTATAAGGGTATACATGTAATAAAATCAAAGCTCAAGTTTTATTTTGATGATTTCATAATACTGTAGCTTGAGTGGTTAAACTTATATGAATTTTATGACTGTAAGTTGTCTGACATTCAAATAGTGATTGTAGGTGACACATATTCAGGGTTTGTAGCTGTTCTTGTGCAAGAAATATATCTGATAATGTTCATGTGTACATATGTGCCAAAGTGCTTCTTGATTGAAAATGACCACTCAGGACAGTATCTAGCTATACTCTGACTTTACGCTGTATATCCTGTGCAGTAAAATTTAGCTGTATCAATGGCTAACAGTACTCTCTTTCTTACTCTTTATATAGCCCACCTTTTCCATGAGGCTTTTCCCCTTCTTCCATACTGTTAATGTGCTCTTGACTTATTTTCCTACTTATGTGATGTTTCACATTTTTTATAATGAAGTACATGCACTGATCCTCTGCTTTTTTGTTGCCTATGCACACACGTAACATTACACTTTGTGTTATGTTTCGTGATTGATGTTGTGGCAACGATGGGAAATTTGGCTAGCTTAACACTATCAAGTTATATTTTCTAAATTTTGATGACCATTACCAAATCTGGGATAACAACATGGACCCCTCGAGAAGTTGTGTGGCTGTGCTGGTCTTATGAGTCGCAGTTAGTCTTAGTGAAGTGAGGAGATTGACTTAAAGGGGAAGAGGTAGGAGTTGTAGACAGAGCCAGTAAGAATCGTGAGTTAAAGATCAAGGAAGCTTTACAGATGCAGATGACACCTGAGTTCAGTAGCCTCGACCCACGGGTAGGAGTAGAACGGAGTAGAGCAGTGCAGGTGTCTCAGCTCTGGCCACTTTCCTCCCTCCAAAGTCACTGCCACTAGGGAAATCCCATACACTCTCAAGTCTTGTTGTAACTTATTGAACACGTGGGAAATCTGAACTGAGAGGGGAGTGGCTGACAATGATATAGTCTGTTCACAATCCATTCATGCATGCGTGAGGTAAAGGGTTTATATGCAATGAATTAGGCAAGATGTACACAACCGGGAATATATAGATCAATGCATAGATAGGATTAGAAAGAAAGAAATAAGAGGGTGAATTACATAGCAGTGAGGTAAAGTATGCATCACAATATTCATATGGTATGGAGTGAAGAGTCCATACCAACCTGACAACAACAAGTTTAACAGAGACATGGGTTTAGAGCTTCCAGGATGCTGGTTGTGCTGCCTGCAAATCACCGTTCAGTATATATTAAACAGTAAGCATACCCTCCAGTAATCTTGCTGCTTACATTGTGTTTAATATATCACCACGGAGAGTTCAACTTCAGTTAACCCCTGAAGAGGACTTCGGCAAGAAGTTGAAACGTTGGGTTAAGTTTTAATTAACATGTGCTGTTAGAATGAGAAAAGTTCCTATTATTAGTATATATACATATATATATATATATATATGCGTATTTTGTTTTATTTTTCTTTAAACAGCCTATATATAAATTATAGCAAGTACACAAAATGAATTCAAAAATTTAGGATTTTTGCATTATTACTGCATATTATAATAAAGCACCAAAGGTGCGAACCCTCAGCGCTACTGTGAGGCTGCGCTCCGGGCTGCTTGATTATGTAGGAACAGGAACTGGGCTGCCTTGGTACTTGCTGCCACTAGTTCCAGTTATCACAACTCCCAGGTAGAATGATTAGGTAGCTACCCTCCTGAAGCGTCAAGTGATTTAAGTGTTCATTCAAATACGCAAGTATGATGACATAGAATACAGAAACGGATAGAAAAGACTTGACCTATGACCTTGCGTGGACTGGCCTTAAATAGTACAGGCCAGGACACGCCTACAAAAGGAAGTTTCTAGAACAAAACTCTAATAAACGCTACACACACACACTTGGACAAGAATGTTCTTGGAGCTACCACTAATTAGTTCCCCCCTTCCCCCCCACACACACACCCACCCACAAACTCTCTAACTACTTGCTAATGAGTTCTATTATATTAACAAGTTCTTTCAGGCTCTTCAGCCTGCTCCTGCTTGCTTCTCTGTTAGGTATCTGCTTCTGTGGCTCCGCCCTCTGGGTGGAGTCACTCGCTGAATTTTCTGGCCCCACAGCTACCAAGCTATTTCAATATAATCTCAGATAGAGTTGCACCGATATTGGAATAAGCCGATATTCCGATATACCGATATTAATGGCAGACATCTGCCGATACCGATAACTGATCCGATATTTAATTAATTTTAGTCAAAGCATAATTATGACAAAGAAATTAAACAAAACAATAAACATTATTTAGGATGACAGAAAACTGAAATTGTTCTTTATAAAAAGAAGAGTTTCTGCTCTTTCAGGGGCAAGGCGGTTTCTTTTATCGTCATATATTTCTCCTGCTCCAGAAAAAAGCCTCTCAGATGGCACGGACGTGGGAGGAGCAGAAAGATACTGCCTGGCCAGGTTGGCTAGATGTGGAAATCTATTTCGATTATCATTCCACCAGGAAAATGAATTATTCTTATGAAACGAAACCAATGGTTCAGAGAGATATTTGTCCACCTTGCTCTTGTCTGTGCTGTCAGTGTCAACAACTCCAGCTTCTTCAAGAATGTCAGAAAAACATTTAAGGACAGTTGTCTTTTGACGTTTAGGAGATGGCTCCCTGACTTCACTTTCTTGCTCAGTGCATCTGTCAACTTTCTCCTCCAGTACCCTCCGAGCTCTTAATTTTTCAATTGATCCACTGAAGAACTTATCTTTGAAGCGACAATCGAGAATTGTTGCTAATACCAAAGAACTATTGCTTTCAACATCTGCAAACCTTCTATTTAGGGCTGACAACATGTGTTGTTTCATGGTTTGTACACCTTGATCATTTTCATGATTTTCCAAAGTCTTGCGTAAAGCCCTAATAAAAGGAATTATCAGCGAAGCAGAAGCCTGTTCAGTTGATATAGATTTCGTTATCTCTTCAATTGGATTGAGCACAACAATAGCCTTGTTAACAATGTCTAACTGATTAGCCGTTAACTGTGAAATACTGTGGCCATGATCACTACAATATGCACCTAACGCCATTTTCTGTTCCTGCACACTCATCAGCATGTACAAAGTGGAATTCCACCTTGTTGGTTCATCCTGCTTGAGATGATGAACTGGAAGGCTGAGACTCTGTTGTATTTGTTTCAGTTTGGAATAAGCCAATGGTGAATGTTTAAAATGGCCAACAATTTTGCGGCAGACAGCAACTGTATCTTTAACCAACCGTTGTGATAATACACCTTCATGAACTATTAGCTGGAGTGTGTGGGCAAAGCAACCCAAGTCAGCATATCCTCCATCCTTCATAGCCTTGACCATATTGGCTGCATTATCCCGAACAATCAGATGAACTTGTTCCTTTTCAATAGACCATTCCTTGAACATGGTTTCAAACATGTTCGCAATGTTTTCTCCAGTATGAGACCCAGGAAATGATTGTGCATGCAGTACTGCTGACTTCCTTTCAAATGAATCAGTTAACCAGTGTGCTGTTAAGCTAAGCAGAGAATTACTACTAATATCTGTAGTCCAAATATCTGTTGTGAAACTTAGATACTTTACTTGTGCAAGCTCTACCTTCACTTTAATCCTTATCTCCTCGGTAATTGTAGGGATGACTGTTTCAGTTATGTAACGTCTGCTTGGCAAGCTATACCTTGGTTCCAGAGCTTGTA
>WLWD01003883.1_pt1 | contig 52546 bp, 26 predicted proteins | sample 6712731 | NCBI WGS metagenome assembly WLWD01 (sample SAMN12718690, study PRJNA576275) | sponge metagenome | isolation source: marine sponge | host: Mycale hentscheli | place: New Zealand: South Island, Marlborough, Capsize Point | collected 2014-11-01
CCACGATGCAACTCTTATATGTCTATCTGGTACAGTTGGTACAGTTCCTACAGATAGTTGACTTTTCATCATTATAAACAGATCCTGTCTCAACGTCTGCAGATTATCATTCGAGAGTTCCTTACATTGCTGTTTAATTGAAGATAGAAGTTCCTGCTGTAATGGCTGGTTTGTTTCCCTCTTATTACCTTTACTCCTCGCAGAAGGTGGTGCGGCATATTCATCAGAATCAGTGTAGCTTCCATCTGATGTTGAGGGTGTTCCATCATCATGATGCTCTGAATCTGTTTCATTTTCAGAGATGTCTTGCTCGGAATTATCATTATCACTGCCTTTGTCCATGGTGGATGTGTTTCTAAAACGTTCTCAAACAGTGAGCAAAAAAATGAGCCAGTCTGTAATGTGCCACTCCCTTTATACATATAAAGCACTAAATATTCATAGAGTTATTATGAATATATAATATAGGTTTGTAGTATATATGTTTGGAGTATAAATTAAATTCATTGATGTAAATATTTGCAAAGCAATGTGAAATATTGCATGAAATGTACAATAAACCAACAGTGTGGAGCCAAACGGTTTGAAAAGATCAAGAAAATTGTACTATTGTTTGTGAAGGTGGCATTAGAAAAAATACAAAGGCAGACTAAACAACATGACAATGTATCCTTATAAACTTTATAAAGTCACCAAACCTGCAGCAATGCCACTAGTGGGGAAGGTGTAGAAAATATATATGAGTGACTATAGCCATTAAAAGCAATATATATATTTTCTACACATTGCCTGATAACTCTAATATGCACCAAAGTTTCAACTGCTACTTCGATTATGCTATTATAGTTCACATACATCACTGCTTTTTACTATATATTATAGCAGGTTTATCCATGATGCATACACCTTCGCTGAGCCTTAAGGGTGCTGGCACATATCAACGCTCGCGCGCGGCTTAATTGAGCAATAAACCACGAAACCACCGAGTTGTAGAGGTAGAGGCTGACCTTAAATACTCGCGCATAGATAAGAGCTTCCTGGCAGACCGTGGTAAGTATAGTTAACTCGGCTTACGGAGGGCGGGGCTAGAAAATTGCACAGTAGCAAAAAAGTGCGAGACAATTGGTATCTATTTTGCAGTCCAAGTCCAGAAGGACGAAGAGTTAGTCTTCCATTTTCAGTACTGCGGCATAAATTAACAAGGTAATTAAAGTTGTCGATTTAGTCTTTTAATATAGTGTACAGTCGTGACCCGACTGGAAAAAAATCACATGAAAATGTGAATAAATATAAAACAAAATAGAAATGAGAAAAACAAAATCGACAACTTTGTAACAATTAGCTATAGCAAGCGGTGGACGAAATTCCAGCTTCCGTAGTCTTCCTCTGTTTCCAAATAGTGGCGTTTACTTTTGAGACTTTGAGGCTTCATAACTCTTGCAGTTCCGTTCTTGATCAGTTGGCTGTCAGTTGACGGGTCTCAGAGATCCCCCGGGCAGCGTGGACCTGCAAGGTATAGAATCGGAGTTACCTTCCATAGCAACAGTTAATTGATTTGTGTGGGCGTACCGCGTATCCGGATGTGTGAGCACCCTTAATAACATTGTTTTTAATATAAAGTATCTGGTGTTGGATATCTTGAATATGCTTATGTTGTGTGAGGTAGACTCTGAAATATATTCACACATCTTTATCAAGATCTTTCAAATATTTGAAAAACACCTGCAGACTTGCCTCCCACGTTAATTGTATTCATGACACCTCAACCCACATGCCACTCACAGACACTCAAAAGGTCATTAATATTTTCATAGCTCTGATGCAACATCAAAACATAGTTTATGTAACGTATAAAATGTTTAACAAAGTTAGAGTTATCACACCATATTTTCTGTGCTATAAAATCAACTGTTCCGTGAGCTCTTTGTGCACATGCAACACTGTCAATTATTTCTGGTATACATGTGCTACTTACCATTCTCTTTTTCATGTGTGCGTTTTCAACTTTTTCTTTCCATCTTTTGATATATTGTATTACTTGCTTCATCAATTGTCAATCACATAGTTTCTTCGATTATCGATAAACGTTTGGCATCTTCAGGCAGGAAAAGGGTTAATCGCCTCCTTCAATTGGACTAGTGTTTGAGTTGATTGCTGTAACTTATAAGCAGAAAGTATATAGCTATACAATTCAAATTATTTGGAATGCCATAAGCTTAGTTCCTTGTACTACTATTTATATAATATACATGTAAATATGTGTGTGTGTGTGTTGAGATGTCATGAATACAATTAGTGTGGGTGGGATATAATTGATGCAGGTGTATTTCATATATTTAAAAGATTTGTGAATTTTTGTTCTATTGGAGAGTCAGTGTTTACCTCACACAACCTCAACATGTCCATAGGCTATAAACATGTTGAATACCTTCAGGTTGTGTAGCAATCCTGGCCCACAAACCCTTACATCTGAGCATGTGCTTGTGAGGCCAAGTATCTGAGATTTCTTTAGTATGTGAGTGGGTGTTGGTGTAGAATTTTTTTTAATTATTATTTTTTTATTGTAGGAAGAACAGAAAGATAAAGATAAGTAATGAGGATACAATTGTTTCCGAGAGATATAGTTTTAACAGCTCAATCATGGTTATTATCAAAACTTCAAAACATACTTACATGCATATGTGCATGTGTGTGTGTTTGTGTGTACGTGTACGTGTGTGTGTATGTGTGTGCACATGTGTATGTGTACATGTGTGTGTGCATGCATGTTTGTATGTGGGCCAGGGGGGGAGGGATTTGAGGGTGAGAAATGAAAAAAGAGAAAGAGGGGGGAGGGGGGGGGAGAGAGGGAGGAGGCGAAGTGTCAGGTACGAAATATTACATAACAATACTATGATACATTGATATCATGACCAGTACATGTGTGCATTGAAATTGCAATTAGGCAACACACTACAATTCCAGAATCACTTGATTAGTTACGGCTTTAGCACATGCCACCACATGTTCCTTTCATTCATGTAACATGTACTATAATTCTCAGCATACATATAATGCTAATAACAAATGGTAGGTACTCCCAATATAAAAATTATGTATCAAATATCACTGATGTGATATCAGTTAAATTAGTCTATGTTATTTATATATTAGGCCTAAACACGTTAATTTTTAAGTGTTGTATTGAGATAAAGAAAAAGTTTCTATTAAGGGATGGTATATAGACAGCTACCCCCATTGAAAATCATCTTCCTATCCTGCTGCCTCCCCCCCCCCCCCCCCCCCCCCTCTCCACACAACGACACACACACACAAATTCTCTTGCAACCATACTACTGTCAAGCGCACCTGGCAGAGCCAGGATGCCTGTGCACAGCAGGCACAGAGCCATGGAACTTGCAGGAGAACAAGCCTTTCCTCACAGCAAGTGGTGCCGGCACCGCTGAAGTCCCACCTGGACTATTGCTGCCTCATGAGAAAAGGCCTTGAATTTGCACTCCAGCAAATGCCAGGTACTCAATCACAGCTGGGTGGACTGGTGGGGTGGGTGTGAGGCAGATGGAAAATCAGATGGAAAAGTTCCTGAGTGGGGTTTGAACTCAGGACCTCAGGCCCTACACACACACACACACACGCACGCACGCACGCATGCACACACACACACACACAAATCTCTTGAGGTAACTATAGCCTCATTAGCATATGCTCAGAATGTACGTGGGGATGAGTAGACGTGTTGAGGTGGACTCTAACTCTCTTAGAACATAAATTCACACCTCCTTATCAAGATCTTTTGAATGTTCGAAAAACACCTGCAGCCAGTATAGGCCTCTCATAATAATTGTATTCATGATATCACAACCCACACAACTAATTGGCACTCAGCGGCCATTCATACATACCTGATATAGAGTCATGAATTTAATTAGTGAAAGAGAGAGGCAGATTTTTATGCAACTTTGTTGATATATATTATAGCTATTATTATTATTAACAAATAATTCTGCTGATAGCACATGATAAAGTTATAATGTTGCTGAAGATAATTTGTAAAGCAAGCTTTACTTAAAAGTGTATAATTTTATTTTTGAAGTTATTTTTACCTTTCTCCATCTTGTATCTGTGCAACCATAATTAATGGCCTTTTTTATGCGATACAATTAGTGGCCACTTTTATAAGACATGCATATTATACATAAATATATCATGGCCGTAGGAGATGTGGGGTCAGAGGAGACTAGAGCCGCCTCACCACGATTTCACTATACCCGAGAAAATTTAGAGATTTAGTGGTTTGTGTTCATTACTATATGTTAGCTCTTTATTAGGTTGATTTCACTAAATCAGTACCATTCAGAGAGTTATTATGAATATATATATGTTTGGAGTATTAATTAAATTCATTGATGTACATAAATTTTGTGCAAAGCAATGCAAAAATGTACAAATAAAATAAAGCACACAATTTATTTCAACAAAAATCTTTAACCCCCTACAAATGATGTTTTAAGTGTGGGCTGAATAAAGAACATGGCACAAAATGTTGTTCTTTTAAGTTGGCCATGAGAATAAACCAATATTGCTGTATTACTGGCTAATAAGGCAATTTACTATTTAACTGAAATTTACCAACTCATCAGTTATTCAAAATTCCATGAAATCATTCAATTTACTAACTAATTAGAAGTCAGGCCATTTTAATCAACTCTAGCTTATGTATGATTAGCGATGAAGAAATATATTAATGTGGTCGGTCATGCCTCCTCAGTAGATTGGGAGTGGATCTGGAGTTTAATACGGGACCTGAAGGTCAAGTAAAGCCCAGACGTGTTCTGGCCCAGCTTGTAGCATTTCATGTTGAAGTATATGGGACCAGTTAATTTAACCTACCCTGAATGAAATGGAACATATGACAAAATTATAGATGAAAAATGTCTGGTTGGGCTGGCTGCACAATGAGACCAGACTTGTGTCGATAATCACAAGTCTATGCTTGTTGTAATTGATTATATGAGATGGATGTCGGATGCAGCATCATAATATCCTGTTGTTATCTCTGGCTGATTGAATTACATGTAGGTAATGAGCTGTAATACTTACTGATTATTTTTATCTCTAATGTAAATAATGCACATTATTTCATGTGCAGACCTTTGAAAAATACGTACATAAATAAATTTTCGATATTTTGACCGCAAGTCGTTAAGCTTGAAATTTTCATGTTGATCTACACTGTTAGAGAAGCATGGAAGAGCCTCCTGGATATTTCAAGTGAAATGCCCTAAATTGATTAATTGTATGATTGTTTGTATACAAACTCCATTTAAAGTTAACCTATTATGAACCAATGAGGGGAGGGGGAGGGTGGGGGGGGGGGGGGGGTGGGGGTGGGTTGTAAGCACAACAAATAAAAAACTGAGCAGTATGAAGTGTAAACGCAGGATAATGGAGCAAGACTAATATTTGCTATCACAGACAAGCAATAGATTGGGATTTTGTGAAATCCTATGGCACATTAATTTTTGTTAATTTATTTTTTCTCTCATTATTTGTGTCATGTTTTTTTTTTACTATTTACCAGATTATAAGTGCATTTAGGAATATATATATACATATTACAGGCTGCAAGTCATGTATTACCCAATAGAAACTATTGCTATTGGCAGCCCTATAGAGCATAAGCATATATTTGGAGTAGGAGGTATTGGTCTACCCACAGGCTCAAATGGTCATTTTGTGAATTAATATTCAATCAAGATATTTTAAAATATTAGAAAGGAAATACCTGCAGACCCAGGGTAAGTATGTTGTGGGAACACCCACCCAAAAGAGAAGTCAAAGATCATAAACACAATAATAAGGAGTAAGAATCGTGAGTTGAAGATCAAGGAAGCTCTACATAATAGATGACACAAGTTTAACAGAGACATAGGTTTAGAGCTTCTAGGATAGTCCATGCTACGTGCAAATCACCCTCCAGGATATATAGACAGTAAGCATACCCTCCAGAAATCTTGCTGTTTACATTGTGTTGTATTACCATGGAGAGTTCGACCTCAGTTGACCCCTGAAGAGGATTTCGGCAAGAAGTCGAAACGTCGGGTTAATTTATAATTAAAAAGATTGGCTGTTAAAAAGAGAAAAAATTTCCTATTATACTAATAATAACTAGAGTTTATTAACAGTATGTTTGTATGTGTGTACACCTTGTTTTACTTTTTGTTGTCATGTGAGAGAAAGGGTTATATCTACCACAGCCCTGACTTCTGCTAGTCAGAATAATATAGAGCTTGTCTGATTATTCTAACATGAATCATCAATTTGTTCACTAATCCTCTATAATTCTATGGGACAGGATAGGTCCAGAGCAACCTAGCTGGAGGATAGAGAGTTACATGGTAGATATTTGGCTACCAAGCACTGTCTGGGAGCAAGCCTCTTCTCTGATGGCAGTGGGAAATGGTTGCCAACCCCGATGACCCCACATTTGTGATGGAGACCATCCATAGATAATACCATGAAAAAAAAATCCCTTCATCCTCAATTATTAACACAGGTATATCAGCAAATGTTTCAAAGTGTTTGGAACACTTTTTACACTCATATAAAATTTACTGGGTGTTTTTAGGAAAACAATGTATTTCTCCTACTTCTTATGTACGTTTTCAGTTATGAATAGAAATGCATTTCTTAATCCTAACTCTTGCATTACGGTCTTGATCAAGACATTTGTCTGGAGCAGAGCTAATGTTATTTGCACATGGTGAAGTTTCTGTGGCATTGATGAATTTTGTCAGGTGTGTAGGAGTAAAGTTTGTTCTTATATTATTGCATTAGTAGTGTAATACATTTTTATTTGTTTGCTTAATTTTGAGACTTAAGTGTAAATAAAAGTATCCGCAATTTCGGCTGCATGTTCAATTTGGCCATCTATAAAATTACATTCATTGAAGACTAGGGTGGATAATTTGTGCAATTAATTTATATAATTGGTGAACAAGATACTATCAGGGGTAACACAGCTGAAAATTGTGGATGTTTTTATGTGTGCATGTACGTATGTCATTTTGTACTTTGACCCTTGTTTGCTTGGTGGTTGACCCCGTCGAGCTCAGAATCCTTCCGTTATAGATCATTACCCATATCAATCATTTACCCATTTGAATTAGGTTGTATTTGGTGTACCTGACTTTATTGAGGAGGCAGTTAAGTCTTACAAACTTAGGAGTTCATTTTCTATTCAAATTAGTGGCAGTGGTAATCTTGGCTTATGCGTAATTGCCCTACACAGCAGTAGCAATATTGTTGTGACTTGAAAATCCATTGTCTAATGGTCAAGTCATGAAGATATATATTGTGTTGATATATCCAATGAATTAGTGTGTTTGAGAGTATTGTGTGTTAGGGCTACCTAGCTAAAGAATAGCACAAAGTAAACATTAAATAGATACTTTAGCTGCATACATAGCTTTTTTGTGCAGCGAGTGGTTACTATGGCATTGAACCCCTTACCATTTTATGTAATTTAAAAACTCGGCCATTTTTTTGTGACAGCTGGAGTGCTCTTTGTCAGAAACTACTGGTCCTTTGTGTAGTCACACCAGCTACATATACTACTCAGGGAAATTGAGGCAAGCTTCAGGGAACTAAAAAGTATCCTTATGGTTTTTTTATGTATAGATTTTGTAAGGCAAAAATTAGCTTTAATCGGATTCTACCTTCCGTAATGGCTCACTCGCCGGCATGTCAGACACATAAAGTTACAAACTACATGTATTGTTTTCTTCTGCTATTTGAAATCTTGGCACATAAGTATCATCAGTTCATCTAACACAAAAGAATCAATTGTATTAATTGCTTGCTATAAACATGTATGAAAATAACTTGTATTTTATGTCATACATCGAATGAGTGAACTTGTGGGAAGTGATAGATCTGCCTGGGCCATTATGTATAGTTTACATCACAATGTGGAGGTCTGTATGGGATTTACACAACTGAGGGACTAAAGCCCAAGGATAGTGTACATCCCATACCAACTGAACAGAGTGGTGCAACTGACTTGTACCATGGCACGTGGCTATAGGAAATGCACAAAATCTAATTTTAATTGGACAGAGTACATATCATAACACAATTTTATTACAACACAAGAACAAGGATGTTATTTAGTTCATAAATCAAAGAATTGGAAAAATATACAAATTCTAATCAGAAAAGACAAAGTCAGCCCATATTGGCAAATGATCAGAAATTCCAAGAATAGTACTTGCATCTGGAATAGAGTAGTAATCTTTATAATCTTCGGAAAGTTGTTTCTTAAGTGCGTCAGATAAATGCCACGACCAACACAACGAGGATGCAACTTGTGGGGTATTATAATGTTATCATAAGTTTCAGATAATTTAGTGTTAGTGTATTCTTTCAAACCAAATATATTACTATATCCATGACTAGCAAGTACAGGATTGTTTGGAATACAATTGAAATCTCCTAACAGAATCAAATCACCTTCGTTAATACTTGGATCAGTAAACTGTGCCAATCCAGCTACCTCACAGTCATTTTCTGCTCTGTACGCTGGGCGTGGTCTCAAGTGAAAGTTCAAAAGTGTAAATGTCCAAGAAAAATGTACAATAAATTTTGCTGACACAGGCTTCCGATGATATAAGCTCTGTTTAGTTTCTGAATGTGTTAGGTTAACATTCATCTCAGGTGAAGTTTTGTACAGAAACATACCTGAAATATTTGGCATATCTATATCATGCTGCACTGCTTTCCAATTATATGGTTCTGTGTCGTACTGATTTAACTTATCTTCTAGTACAAGCAGCGCCATATGGCTAACCTCCTGCAAAGCCACAATGTTTAACTTACATTTGATAATAATTTGACTCATAGCAATGAGTCTTTGGTCATTATGCAAATCGTGTGTGACATGTTTCAAATTCCATGAGCCAATTCGTATCCTTCTTGTTGTTTTATCACGAATTTCAATGCTCTCATGCAGCATATCCTTGGCCATCCTCATCTTCTCATAGTAACTATTTGATGATATTAATTTTATTTTTTGTAATAATTTTTCAAAGTCTCCTATTATTTCTTCATAAAAAACAACATGATGATACCCATGTGATTGGTCACATTGGCAAAAACATGATGAGCATTCCTCACAAATTCTATTTATTGCAGTATTACAACGACCACAGGGTTGTAATGGTATAACATCATCCATATTTTTTAATGAGCACCTGAAAACAACGCATAGTAATAGATAATATATATAGTCACAACAATTAATGCTTCAATTTCTAATGACATGGTTAGCCTATCAGCTATTTACAATATACCTGTTCTAAAGCAGCAGTAAATGTTTTTCAGAGAAGTGAGCTGCTATTCAGAGTTTAGCATATTTGTATAGGCAAGAGACACTTCCTGTCTTGTGATCATACCTCTGCCAAGCAGCTATGAATAATTGTATGTGTTATACTACTCTGTACACATCATAAAAATTCAAAGGATCACTTAATTAAAAGATCACTGTGATGTCTACACTAATTATTCAATAGGTTATATAAAAAAAAAATACTAATTTCAAGCCCCAGCAATGGTGTGGTTGGTTAAGCATCACCAGGAATGACTGCAACTGTGGAGTGGAGTGAAAAAACAAACAAACAAAAAACAACAGACTGGTGTCACTAAAACAAGTGGTAGGATTATGAAAATACATTATACTGCCGTATTCCTAATTGCCAAAAGTAATTCGACATATAAGCATCATCATGGCAGGGACTTGCTAATTAGTAAATATACTCTCTAGAGGATTCCCTTGAAAAGGCTCAAAACTCGAAATAGAGCTAATAAAAAAAATATTGAAAAATATGATTGCTTTGTATTACTAACAATGTCGAGGCTCTCATACAGAATGTGGGACTCCAATTAATTTAGATTTTGCAAGTATGAAGAAATAAAGAAAACAGAAAGGGATATGATAAATCTTTTAATACCTTGTTAACTCAAATGGAGCAATATGCAAATGAAATATTCATAAAAAATATACTTTTATCAAAGAAACACCAAAATAGTACAAGAAACGTTTGTCAATTATTGTTTGTGCGTAATAAACATAGTGTAAATCAATAAATCTATGTCCAAATGTAACATTCAAGTAACAATATTTATTGCTCGAGTATGCCAAGCTTGTCAAAAGAAATGTTTTCATTCAATATGATTGTGTATTAGTATGCAAAAGAAAGCAGCACCTGTACTACTTTATTAATTTTAAACGTACAAATTTTAAATTTTTAAAGATTTCCTGGAAAAAAAATATATGAACTAAGTATAGATTGTGCATAAACAAAACCGAGAGCTACTATTACTTAAAAAAACAACAAAAAACAGGTCATTACAAATGCTGTAGTGGCTATGAAATATCTTAATGGTACCCCCCCCCCCCCCCCCCCCCCCCCATGCAACTCTTCTCCCTCCCCCCTCCCCTCCACCCACCCAGCTGCATTCATGTGGATAAATACATGCAGGTAACTAGCATGTAGCAGTTGTGCTATTTACATGTTTGAATAACATGCATGTTCAGTTCAGTCCTTCATGCTTGCAAACTTTCCAACTTTCCATATGAGGGTGATTTTTACATACCTTCCTAAGTTGACCACACCCACATGCCACACCCAACATTACACCCATGTTATGTGCTATTAAATAATGCAAAGTAAGTATGGATATACTACTATTAAAAATCACTTATGTAATTTATTAGTTTTTTAATATCTGCATCATTTGATATGTTTTGGGCTGGACTATTAACATAATAGAAATAATCACAAAATAAACATAAGTGGTAACGGCAAGTGATATCTGATCACAAGAACTACACAATGGTGAAAAAAATAAAATTAAAAGTCCTCTTCACCATAACTGACATCTTTACTTGAATTACTACTTTGTCGAAGTATTTCATGATAGGTTAGCCACGATATAGATAATTGTTGGTTTTTATTGTCAAAATAATTTTGTTTGGAGTTGTTGCTTTTTGTATTTTTTGTTTGTTTATTTGTTTGTTTGTGGTTGCTTCATTTTAGTTATCGAGGAGGGTATCAAGTTTGGAGAAAGAGACTGGAAGTGACAAAAGTATACCCTAAAAAGTATTTGAATGTGTGTGTGTGTGTGTGTGTGTGTGAGGGGGGGGGGGGGGGGGGGCAATGCTGTGTGCTTTTAATGTTATAATTCCAATTAAACTTGTTGAATATCTTCACATTGTGTGAGGTAGACTCTGACTCTTTCGCAGAACGTAAATTCACACCTCCTTATCAAGATTTTTCAAACATTTGAAGAACACCTGCAGAGAAAGCAGTTCGAGCACACTAATTGTATTCATGACATCTCTAGCCACAATCATATTAATAGTTCAATTGATGAATTCATAATGACTTTGAACTTATCGCTTGATCCATAGCAACCGCTATGTGTGGCATCCCTAGTGTGAGGCAGACATGCAAATCTAACTCTTAGAGAAGTAGTTAGTGTCATCTCAAAAACAAGTGAATGCTTCCACATATGGTATAATGGCTGCACTCTCTTTAGTATTTTAATATGACAACTAATTTAATACAAATTAAGAATTACAATCAATTAAATGATGAAAATTAACTGATATCAGCTTTTATAATTATGCAACTACGTAATGAATAATTCTCTGCTAATGTTGTGTACTTATTCTGTGTATAATGATGCACTCACTTTCCTCATAAAGTAGCTCTCAGTTTTATAATTAGTGTTATACATTACTTTGTGAAACTTTATACAAAATGCATGTGAGCCTTGAAATTCACAAATATTAATTAACCTGTTAATGGCAGAGTAGAACTGGTTTGCTAGCAACTTGAAGCACAACATTTCACATTTTAGCTTCAATAAGTTTGTTTGTCCAGCATTAGCAAAACTACATGGGCAGCAAGACATTATTTGCTGACGAGGGTACGTTTGATGACAGGAAGCATTACCCATAAAATCTAATAATTATACAGAGCTGAACTCTGCATTTTCTCAAAAATTATCAGAAACTTTAAAAAAAGTAGCACAATAGAAGGTTTTGAATTGTCATTCTGAGTAAGTTCATACACAAAGTAATGGTTAATATTGTCAGTTATCTCCAAAATCAGAACACCAAATTAATAATACTGCTATGGGATAGGTTGGACAAATGGAGGCGGGACCAAAGATTAACAATTACTACAGCATCATTATAGGCACTGCAGGTACTTGTTGTACATTCAATTGTAAATATTAAGAACTATTATAAAACATATTTAAGTTTACATTTCATAATTATTCATCCAGCACTGTTGTGCTGATGTGTGGATGCTTCAAATCCACACTATTGTGCGCATGTGTAAGACGTTGAATACCCTCATACTTATGTGAGGTAGACTGTGGCTCAAGCTGAAATGACATTCATGAAATCTTTATCAAGATCTTTCAAATATTTGAAAAAGCCTGCTGAGGCCAACCACACTAATTGTATTCATGACATCCTAACCCACACACCACTCACAGACACACAACAGCCACCAACATTATTTATTGCAAAATAATGTTCAAACCATGACTAAAGATAGAAGTCAATTGCTTTTTATTTTTACAATACATATCACAATGTGAACAACAGGATTGTTGGAAGGTAAGCTTACTGTATATCCTGACGGGTGATTTGCGCACAGCATAGACAGCCAACATCACCTCAGTTGACCCATTTTGTAGTATATTATGAATGTAGCCAGGGGTGTAGAAAAAAATTGTTTACTTTTTTATTTCAGTTTGAATCGGGTGAAATTTTTTCATTTTTAGAATTCTCCACAAAATTTGGATGAAAGAAGCAGACCCATATTTATTTTTATTTGTGGTGGCCTCACCCCTCCACTTTCATCTCTTTATAAGCTACATAGCTGCAGCAGATAGCTTTTATCCAAAAGAGGAAAAAAATTGTAACATGTGTTGCCTGTAATACAGTTGCAGGCAAGTATAGTAAAGCTAAAATGCAGCTGTCAACATTCTAGCATGAGTTATACATGGATGCCGCTAATAAATTTGGCCCTTTCCCCCACCCCAACCTACTGTGTTCAACTTGCTCCATTAAAGTATGGTGCTAGACACTAAACTTGGGTTTTGCACAGAAGAGAAACTACTAGGAATATCTTACATGGTTCCTCATAATTCTACTGAGGTGTAGCTTTGAGTTTTCTCTCATCTTTATTTTGACGAGCCAGAGGCCGAGTGAAATGAAGCTGAGAGTGAAATATCTAGCCATATCACCCTGAGGAATGTTTTCATTCAATATGATTGTTTATTGGTATGCAACAAAAGCAACACCTGTACTTTATGTCAAGTCATTTTGTATGGAGTTTTTTTGTTTTTGTTGTTTGTTGTTGTTGTTGTTGTTTCTTTGCTGTTGTTGTTGTTTTTTGTTTTTGTTCTTTTTGTTTTTTGTTTTTGTTTTTAATTATCGAGGAGGGTATCGAGTCTGGAGAAAAGGAGTGGAAGTGACAAAATTATATCCTAAAATGTTTTACGTTAAAAAAAGCTGCATTAAAAAACAAAAACAAAACAAAGCAAACATGCTGAATAGAATAGTCTTGTCATATATCACGCTCAGATAATTTGTGTTTTTATGTGTGTGTGTGTGTGTGTGTGTGTGTGAGGGGAATATCTTCAATTATCTAGATGATATTGGCATGTTCCACTGATGATGGCTAACCTTTTCATGTCTCTCTCTCCCACTCTTGTTTTGGCTAGTTTCTCATATTTATATATACTTCTCCAGTTTCTTTACACTATTAGACATTCCGTGTTGGGGTGCAATGACCATTCAATTTGGTAAAATGGAATTTATGGTGGTGCTCACACATCATCTCTGTGGCTTTGCTATTTTGTAGCAAAAAGTACAACATAGTAGAAACAACTGATATTTAATCTGTGATGAATATGCATCATAAGTTTGCATTTTAAAATAATTTATTTTGGGGGTGGGAAGGGGGTGGGGCATATTAGAGGTAGTCAGCTGTCACAGACAACTGGTGTCTAATTTGTAGAGTTGGTAACAGTTGTTCAGAATAAGTAGCTTTTTGTCCGCCAATTAATTGCCTTGGATATTGTGATCTCAAAATGCTTCTATCTTGGGCCTGCTAGATAATTTAATAGCAATGAAGAAAGTAATTCAAATATAACATCTCAATAATATCAAAATAGGGTACAAATATTGTCAAAATAAGATAGATTATAGTGGGTTTTTATGCTTTATATTTATAATATAATAAAATATTGTAATTGATTGATACATCATGAATAGATTATTTAAGTTATCAATACATGTTGAATGGAATGGTCCCACTGGCACGTGCTCAGGTCATGGTGTATTTGTCTGTGGGTGGGATGGGGGGGGGGGGGGGGGGGGGGGGGGGGAGGCAATGCTGCGTGCCCTTAATGTTATAATTCCAATTAGCCGTGTTGAATATCTTCATATTGTGTGATGTAGACTCAGGCTATCTCACAGAACATAAATTCACACCTCCTTATCAAGATCTTTCAATATTATGCAATATTATCTCTTTTAACTCATAATTAGCTAATATGTCTCACATGTAGGAAATTGACAGCACGTTTTCGTTGAGTAATAATGATAACGAAATTATCTATCATTGAGTTATTGGTACAGATGTGATCAGCCTGAAGAAGTACTAACAGTTCCAATATTGAAAAGACAAAATAAGATTTGCAATTGCCACATCAACTAACCGACTGAATTAGTATGAGCAAGAGTGCTGTAAGTAAATTCATCAAATAAGAAGGAGATTTTTTTTGCAATGGATGTTGGTAATACCTGGTCTTTTATATTATATATATTTCCAGCATAGTCATGTTTACAACCCTATTCAATTTTTTCATGTGTTGAATATCCCATAAATTAGAATGTAGGTGGGAGAGGAGGGATGGATCAGTAAGCATGTATTGGATGGTAGGTGTGTATTAAAACAAAGACACATTATTTTAACAAATTTAGTATAGTGAATAGTGATAAACATGACCATGTTGAATGTTTGTGGGGGAGTATGGTATAATTCCAGTCGAATTGCTCCTTTGAGACTATTAGTAATTTGTAGATTGTATTTACAGAGCTATAAAGTGATTGTGGTCTATAGAGGGCTGTAGAGTGGTATGTGGGTTGAGATGTCATGAATACAATTAGTGGGGAGGCACATCATGTCTGCAGGTGTTTTCAGATGTTAAAAATCTTATGTTTTTATGTTTTTGACAGCCAGAGTCTACCCCACACAATTCATGAAGAATTCAAGAAGTCCAAACAGTATTCAAGGTGTTAAAAATTACTTACACAAACACACAGCAATACCCCTCCACACAAACACGCACATGTTTACCTGAGCATGTGCTTTAATGTCTATTAAAAAGTTTATTATATTAAAAAGTGTTAAATCTTGGCCAACATTAGATGATAAATATTTTTTCAATAAAAATTAAAATACACTGAAAAATTGTGATGTGTTCAATAAAAAAATATCCTTCAAATAATTTACTAAATTTATAAAAGATACAAAATATATAACTTACAAAAATGCAATTCTTTTTTATAATTATTATTGTTGGCTATTAAATGATATTTATGGTGTTTGTTACTAATTGTTAAAAGCAATGAAAGGAATGTCAACCCAAATGGGTAAGTGATCACTTGTCTTTTTAGCATCACTATACTTTGTCAACAAATTGCCATCTTTATCGTAAATATTTCCGACCTCGTGATGCAAACATTCTTCCTTCATTTCTTCAGGAAGTATAATATTATCATAAGTATGTGTTTTATTTGTGTTAGTGGGCTCATTTTCTGTAAATCAAAATGGCATTTTCTGTATTGTGTTGGTCCATGAGCCAATTCTTATATATTCGCGTTTTGTAACCATCAAGTGTATATTAATCCTTCTTGATAACTGGTCAATTTCTTTACATATAAGAGAATAGTGTTGACGGCAGCAAAAGCAAGTAATGTATGAAAAAGTGACTGTGTTAAATTTATATTTTGTTTAGTTTGATTTTGCTTTTAATTACCTGAAACTTCGAACAAGCTCACACTACATGTAGTTCTAGACACATGCATTGCAACATGCATGACACTTTTCTAGTAACATGTGCACGTTTTCAGTTCATGTGCTACACACATGAAGGACCGAACTGAACATGCGTGTTACTCAGACACAACACATGATGGTTACATGCATGTTTTTGTACATACATGAAGCTGGGGTAACAGGCTTGTTACATGCATTACTTTTACAGTAGGGTAAGTGCCAACGAGTGGTGTGGTTTTACATACCGTGAATATACTTAGTGGGAGATAAAAGTTTTTATGTCTGCAGGTGTGATTTAAACATTTGATGATCTTGATAAGGAGGTACGAATTTATGTTCTATGAGAGAGTCAGAGTCTACCTCACACAATGTGAAGATATTCTATCTTTTAATGGGGAGCAATCTAGCGTCAAAGAGAGATGGTTTCAGTGTGTGTGTGTGTGTATGTGTATGTGTGTGTGTGTGTGCGTGCACTACTTCTTTTCGTATGTCATAGAAGGACAGTTACAAGTGCCTATAAGGTTAATACAATTCAACTTATGATTGTTAAAAAATTATATTAGAGTATATAAGAAATGAATAATTATAAAATTCATGTGAGAGCCTTTATTGTCTCTATACTTAATCTAAAGCAGAGAGTCAATAGATTAGTTTGAATTTGATTGAGTGCTAATTTATGCTGAAACTGCCTTACTGGCATTGATAGGAACTGTCGTGTATGATAGGTGCAGTTTAGTCAAATATTGGTAACGAATATCCAAGTCACTGACAAAAACATGATTGTATACAGTACAGCAACTAAACTTGAGTTTGGTGAGTAGCAGTGATGTTATTTTCAAAAGCAATTATTGCATATACGTAAGATTTGGCTAGATTCGTAAATCTCTAGTTGTAGCATAAGTGGTGACCAAATAATTTTAATTCTGTATTATTCTTTTATAAAGTCTATAAATACATCTGACGAGTACAAGAAGGCTGAGAAAGAAATTGTGAACAGTGTCATTTTAAATGTAATTTTTTTCTATAATTCACAAAATTCTTATGCTACAACTAGAGATTTACGAATCTAGCCAAATCTTACGTATATGCTTCTTCAGAACCTTTGATTTTGTTCATTCTATATATTGTATTTGATTATGGCCCTGCTTATGGAATTATGATTTTATATTGTTGTTTAGTAATATTTTTTAGAAAGTGAATAAAAATTATTAATTATCTACACTGCTTCTGGTGAAAGCTCTTTGTGGTAAATTGTCCGCTACACTGTTAATTGGTACGTGTTCAAATTGTGCTTGCTTACAATAGTCTGTTCCGAGGAGAGTAAATTGGATCGAGTTACGGGCGGGTTTTGTGGTATTCTACTGAAACTTAATTATACATTTCAACTTCTTGTTGAAGTCCTCATTGACACAGGAGGACTTTGGATGAAAAATTCACATTTTTTTGAATCAATAATACTTGCTATTTGAATGTGATAAATTAAATGGCATTTTGTATATTTACTTGATGAGTATATACATTCACACAGTACATTGAGATGTATGAATTTTGTTTGTATGATTATTTTTGGTGTGCTATATGCTTCCCTTGTGGACATGGTACATGTAATCAGGTCACCATATTCACAAAAATGGAAAACGAGCATGAAAGATAAGTTCGGTTATATAACTGCAGTGTCATTGTAAATATGCATCGGAGAGTTTGCATAACATGTACGCCTCTCAATCTCACTGATGGCATTCATGGCTGTGGGTGGTGTGGGTTTACATATCATGAATATAATTAGTGTAGGATGCTGTGTGTGTGTGTGTGTGTGCGTGTGATTCAAATATTGATAAGAAGGTGTGAATTTATGTTCTGTGAGAGAGTCAGAGTCTACCCCACACAATGTGGAGATATTCAAATATGATATACTTTATACTTAGAGTAAAGCACACACATGCGTGGACACACAAACACACAAAATGATAGGAGCCTGAGCATGTGCTACAGGGCTCCACTTACCTTCAACATTAATTAGGATTTACTTGGAATGAAGAGGAAAAAAAAACGTGGCGAATGTTGATTTACACTAGCTGGCTCATCAGTGTGTGTGTGTATGTGTGTGTGTGTGTGTGATTATAGCCCAAGTGCTTAATTAGTGTGTAGCTAAGTGGATCTGATTGTCTATTCATTTTCTATTTTTATTTGTAGCAGAGTGCTCAGAGTTAATGATAATCTTTTGCGACTAGTAAGGCAAATGCAAACAAATAACGTTTCAATTTAATATCAATTGCAGTGGTAATTGGAATCTAGGCACTTTCTTTCATAACAAGTCCAGGTTTGCTTGCCATACATATCTATGTTAATAAATCATCTAATTAATATAATAGCACCAAGTACCTTACAATTAGAATAAATGCATGTTCGTATCGTACATCTAGTGTTATGTCAAGTGTTAAGTAGTTGGTGTGGTAGATAATCCATAAAATGAGACTAGTACTTTTAATTATAAAGCCTGGTTTCCAAATAAGAAATAATTATATAACACAATAAGAATATAACACAAGAATGTGTGGATGCTTGGTCAGTACTTCAGTAAGGTGTGACAGTATTGATGAAAACTAATAAACAAAATCAGCCCATATGGGCAAATGATCAGAAATTCCTTCAACACCTTTTACACCTTCAATAGCGTATTGTTCTCCAGCAATGGAGTGTCGTCTCTTAAGAGATGTCCCACAGATGCCACGATCAACACAGCGAGGATGCAATTTGTGAGGTATTATAATATTATCGTAAGTGTCAAATAATAAAGTGTTAGTGTATTCTTTCACACTAAATATATTACTATATCCACGACTAGCAAGTGCAGCACTGTTTGGGATGCAATTGAAATCTCCTAGCAGAATCAAGTCACCAGCATCATTTAAATGAGTATCGACAAAATATTCTGTCAATCCAGCTACTTCATGGTCATTTTGAATTTTTTTATCTTTTGTTTTTCGTTGTCTTAAGTGAAAATTTACAAGATTGAACCTCCAATCATTTGTAATGGTAACAAACTCTGCTGACACAGGCTTCCTGCAATATATGCTATTTCTATGTATTGTGAGCTGTTGATTATTATTTATCCAAGGAATACATCTATACAGAAATTTACCTGAAATTTTAGCTTCATTTGCACTCATATAATCCCAATCTCTCCTAGCTCCATCATCATTCAACCTGTGTACTAATGCCATTACTGTCTCATGGTTAATTTCCTGCACAGCTATGATATCAAATCTATATTGGATAATTATTCTGCATATACGATCTAGTTTGTAGTTATTTTCTATGCTATTTGTGACATGCTTTAAATTCCATGAGCCTATTCTTTTTGTTCTTGTAAAGTCACGAAAATTGAAGTGTTCGTACAGCATCTCCTTGGCTACCTTGATTTTTTGATAATAGGTATCCGATGAAATGCGTCTTATTTGTGGTAATAGTCTATCAAAAGTGTGAATTATTTCAAGTTTACTTGCTTCTAAATCTATTCTTTCAACGTCATGATTATGTTCACGACAGAGTGAAAATGGTGGTGTCAATGTATCCATTCTTATGTTTAAAAAAGTCTGAAAACAAAAAAAAAGATTGCACAAAGCATAATAGTGGTACATCTAATAACATTTTAACTCCAATATATAGCGTTATTTCACAATTCAGAATTACCACATTGGTAATAGGAATCAAATGAAAAGGGTCTATTATGTACTACTTATTCAACTACTAAAATATAAAATAAGACAGCGATACTACAAAACAAAATCAAGTCATAGAATTATAATCCATCTTGTTTGTGAAGGTCACTTATAGATAAGATTTAGCTAAATTTAATGCAATTCACATTAGTACACTCTCTTATACTTATTCTACACTTTATAAATTACCTTTATAAAAGTGACAAGAAAATCTTGAATCCAGTCAGTATTTCTCAGAAGTGAGCCAGTCTTCAGAGTTCAGCTTATTTATCTGCAGAATCACTTCCTGCCTCATAATCACCTCTCTGCCAGACAGCTATGAATATCTTTCAAACAAACCATATTCACATATTAGCTCAATAAAAGTGGGCCAATTTATGAGTGCCATGCATTGCTGCCAGCAAAAGTTGAACAGGAGTTTGTTCTGTGGGAGAGTCAGAGTCCATCCTACATGATGTGAAGATATCCCACATAATGTGAAGATATTCAACATGTTTAATATAATTACAGTTAAAGCATGTAAGATAGCAATGTCACAAGCATGAAGAAATGAGTTGTGATTATTATTGAAGCTATTATAATACCACTAAATGTAGTAATTAATGTTAAGCTAGCAGCTGGTGGCAAATATCAGAATTGAAAATTCAAACGAGTAAAATCATTTGTTTTTGTGGCAGAAGACAACTCACTCTACATACTAAGTCAACCAGAGTCACATGTTCCAGTCCACCTAGCAGAAGAAAAACATGCCAGTAAACACACTGCAGTGCGTTTAATTTTTTATAGTTTACTATCTACTGTCTATGAGAAACTTCAGTTAGCTATTCGCCCAATTAAACTTATTACACTAATTATTAGTTAACCACACCCACTTTTTCTCCTGCTCCAAGCTTTACTAGGTTTTAACAAAGGATCTTTTAATTTATAATATAAAAATCCCTTAACATTATAGTAAAGATGTACTAAAAAAATATTGAGCTATTAAAAACTGACTATAAAAATATAAATCAAAACAAGTAAAACAACGATCAAGAGTAAGAGTCTAGATATTGTGAAAATTTACTATAATTGCTTTATGGTCAGAATTTTTTTTCTCGGTATCATCATTATACAGATTGATCACACTTGGCTCTGGGTTATGCCTGGCTGTTTAAAACAGGCCAGCCCGTTTTAAAACAACCTGGCTCCAAACTAGCCACAAATGTTGCTGGTCTTACAGTGGTGATGTACTATTAAAACCAAGAGCAGTCTCACCTGAAAGTCAGGCAGGCTCCTAGCTAGACACCAGATATAAACTCTGTTCTGGTATTTAAAGAGCATACAAGCGCACAAATTATTAGTTACTGTTTGTTGAATCCAGTTACCCACAAATTGTAAGAAGGAAAAATATGGGGTAATTCTGGGAGAAAACATCATTGAAGCTATAAACAACCCTAAAGAACAGTAAATAAAAATTTCCTTTTATGTAAAGAATGTGTTTGAAATCTTAAATGTTTCAAGCTTTGGAAAGATAAGATGTTTTGGTGGTTCCAAAGTTTCAGATGCAAGCCTAGCTGGTGTCAAAATTGTGTGTGGTAACACGTTCATGTCAAGCCTAATGCTGCCTAATTATTAACCACATTTTACATGCATTATTTTGCCCCCCCCCCTTGAAATGTTCTTAAAAACAAAGTTAAAACCCTCAGCGCGCATGCGCCCAGAGGGTTACAGTAGTCATTCTGTCTGTGTGTCAGTCATTCAATCATTCAACAACGGATCTCGAAGACAACGGCCTTCTAGGCCCTGAAACGATGTAGAGATAGAGAAATTTGCAAGGAGAGTAGCCTGCGGGCTTGTACTGCTGTTGCAACTGCAGAGCTGATCTGTTTTAACCTAGAGGCGTTCCCTTCACTCTGTTGTTTGCTTCTTTCTTTGTATCGTCGTAAGTAGCAACTGTCTGTGTGTAAATGTTAAAGGCTTGAAATGATTTTTAACAGATGTTTGCTGAGCCCAAGTTGCGAGGGTTTGTGTATTGCAGTACAAACCAATGCTTATCTATTTTACAGCCTAAGGACATAGACACCGATGCAGGTTCTGTTCTTAATTTTTTTGTTTGTTTTTTTCTGATGGAAGTGAGCTGGAAAGGAATGACTTCAGATGACTCTACTAATATGACACATACAGTAAAAAAACATAATTTGATTTCAAAACAAAAAGATTAAAAAACAAACAAAAAAACAACTACTTTATTCTACACAATGAGCTATTCACAATTATGATTCTTGGAGAATGACTAGAAATAGTCTTTTTCCACACACAAAAGTTCCTGAAAACATATTAATTAATGGAACGGAGGAGGAAATGGAATTTTGATTAGTTCGGTACGTTTTAGAAACTAGGAGAACTATAATAAGCTAATCGAATTCTCTAAAACCGTATACCAGCTGTTGTGTGTCAGGAATTCTTCACCACATTCGACAGATTAACCCAAAGTTCCTAATTTTTTGGAAAAGAATGGTACTAAGTTCAAGTCTGTTCATGCTATTTTTGGACAATCTATTGAAAGACAGAAGGAAGGTATAGCTAATGTCACTATGCACACTGAAGTTATTTCTAAAGAAGAAGAAAACCACAACTTTGGGTGACTAATGATATGGGCGTGGACAATTCTAAAGCACTTCTTAGAGCCGTATTTTATCTTAATAAATGGAATTTTTTTATTCGAGGGGGCTAAGAACATCAAAACCTTAAATTGTCACAGATAATAAAGTCATTTCCCCTTCTTTATTCCAGATGGTCTAGCTAACTTCAAGAAGGAAGCCAAAACTGTTCCCCCTTTCTTTTTTTTTCAATTCAAGTTCTGGCGACAGGTGCCACATTCGTATTTCAGATTTGTACTGAAAGCTTCCTCTTGATGCTTGGAAAAGGACTGTTTTTATGATTATGGTTGCCAACCATCCCAACTGATCCTGATAAGCTCTGGTTCGTACCAGTACAGAAAAAATTCTCTCTCTTCCCTGTTTAAAACCATGTATAGTGAAGCTGGCATTCAGGTCACAAAAACAATCACTCATTGCAAGCTACTAGAGCTTCAGAGTTGTTCCAAGTTGTAGTGCCAGAAACATTTATTAAAGAACAGACTATAAATCTGATATAGCCACCGTTATTTACAATAATACATGTGTTTTGTCGCTGCAATTAATACTGAAGGTGCAGTTGTGGTAGGATGGAGCTGTATGCTGAATATGTATTGCAATGGAGTGCTATTGTTTTGTACTATTTACATTTTGATGTTTCTTGAAAAGCAATGTTTTTATCAGTCGATAGCCCATTCACAGCAGCCAGGCGTTGTTCCGACGTTGCTCTTTGATATGTTCACAAGACTTTTAGTGAGCGATGTCCAGTACTTGACAATAAGCGTAGTTGCTGAAGTAACAAGCTATAATTTTGAGCTCAAAAATGCGGCACCTTAGAAGAATCTTAGGTGGATGACAATTATAAACAATGACGAGTGTGTAAAAATCAATCAAACAAAAATAACCCAACAACAAAATAACAAAATTTGTCCACTAAAGGTGTTTTTTTTTCCTGCTAGTTAAGACTAGAAATAAGCCTGAATCACAGCAATGGGGTGGCACCTAATGGCCAAGAAATGATAATGCCATACACATTTCTTTTAACACATACACAAAACATCTACTACAACTGCTACTAAAGTAGATAGAATCGCTTGTGTGTCAGTGATGACAATGGCCGAGGGTGTGTGTATCCACGAATAATTCACTGGAATTCAGTAGAAGGCATGCGATTAAGAAATTGAAGGCGATTAAAAGGACAGAGATACTGGAGAAGCAGGAGAGATAGAAGGAGGAGAAGAGAATTCAGGAGTCAAGAAGAAAGCTGAGAAAGAAATAAGAAAAGCTATGGCTTAGGAAGAAGGAGAGTGGGAGAGAGAAATGGATGTAATTAAACTAAGTGGTAGAGGATAATACAATGGATAAAAATACCTTATGCTACTACATTCCCAATTTGCTGAAGTTGGTACGTCAAGTGCCACTGTGTGGCAGGGTACTTGATAGTTAGTTATTATCTAAAGTAGAGATATTAGACAAACTCTATGCTTCTCAACCACCCAAGACATATTTCATCAGATTGCTACACTTGTGCATACAGAGACACCACAGTTAAAACTTCTACACTTGAACTTTTTAAGCTGTACAAGAGTACTTATGAACATGCTAAAGTAAGTCAATTTATGTTGCATAGCCATAATGTTAATACAGAAGGACTTCTAGAGGGGACAAAATCTTCTGGGGGGGGGGGGGGGGGGGGGGTGTGAATTCCATGCTTTAGCAAATTCCACATAGCCCACTGCCATTGAGTACAAGCATGACAGCATGCACTCCTTTACTGTTGAATTTTTTTTCTTGAGAAGATGTATTTTTCCTTTAATTTAATGTGTCTGTGTAATTTATAATATAGTTTTAATTTGTAATAAAATAATGTGGTTATGGGCATAATAGCCTGATTTAGATCATATCACTCCATTGTTGGTAAAGAGAAATAAACCCTCCTTTCAAAATTCCATAGACGTAATATATTTCCCCTTATTTTAGTGACCTTTCTGTAATGAATCTGTTGTGCACAGAGCTAGCTGGAAAAAGAGATTACTCTGAGCAACATAATTCATTAACATCTAACTTGTTGTTTGTTGATCTTTGTATCTGTGTGGGTGAATACTTTAGTGGGACCTTAAGAGGGTGTTCAAATATTTTGTGAAATGTTTGGTTTAAAAAAAACTCATTACATAATATATATTTCTTACATTGTAATTTGTGTACTTACCTGTAATATTTTTTTACTTTTTCACAGGGTGAAAAGTGTCCATTTACAACCATATCAAAATCCGTAGCCATGTCTATTAATAACTATTCCTATCTGATAGGTTTTTACCCTAGATGACTGCAACCCACCTTACTGTATGTACCATTCTGTATTCCTGCACTAGTTATTTGTGAGTATCAAGTGTGTTTTTAATAGGATTGGCACGCCCAAATTTCTTTGATTAGTGAAGTTTAGATTAACAAACTTTTTAAAAGATTATCTGTTTTATTTCAATATTTAAAAAAAAAAAGCTCTATTCAGAAAAATATATTTACGAACACACAAGAGTTCTGTATCTTGGGTCTGATTTGGCAACTTCCCTATTTACATTTAGCAGTTTGTTTGTTTGTTTTTTTGCCAGGTATACTATCTGACTCGTTTTAATGATCTGATTCTTTTAAAAATGGTTTAACACCCTTCGAAATGGTTTGAATAATTTGACCAGCCTGTTCTAAAATAGTCTGGCTAGTAGTCTGGCCTGTTATTTAATTTTTTTAAACGGTCTTGCCTGTTTTAAAACAGTCTGAGGTTTGGAAATGGTTTGGCCCGTTTTAAAACAGGCCAGCCCATTTTAAAACAGCCTGGCTCCAAACTAGCCACAAATGTTGCTGGTCTTACAGTGGTGATGTGCAGAAAGTCAGGCAGGCTCCTAACTAGACACCAGATACAAACTCTGCTCTGGTATAAAAGAGCACACAAGGGCGTAAATAATTTGCCTACTGTTAGTTGAATCTCAAGGAGAAGGAGTTTGAAAAGTTTCTTTTGGATCAGTTCCCCACAGATTGTAAGATAGGAACTAGTGGGGCAATCAGGAAATCTCTGGGAGAGAAAAATCATAGAGGCTATAAATCATCCATAAACAGTTGATAAAAATTTTCGATTTTATGTTGAGAAGGTGGGTTTTGATATCTTGAATGTTCCAAGCCTTGGAATGAAGGATGTGTTAGTGGTTCCTAGGAAGAAAGATGAAGTAAGTGTTATAACTTTGAAACAACCACAATACTATTTCATCAGTAATTATTTTAGATTGTTGAGGATACAACTATAATGTCAAAGTATAAAAAGGTTTTATTGGTTGAGGACTTACATTAAATGAAATTCATGAAAACCTTTTGCTTCATGCTGGCTACCACATGACCTATGAAAAGGTGAGGACATCTCTGGGCAGATATCATGGCTATTATTTAGGCAATTTTTGTAGGTTTCAAGCATTTACTATGGGATTCCAAGGAGTGTTGTACGCAAGTATGTTTCATAATGTTCCACATGTCTATTGCGTCAACCTCAGATTACAAAGCCACCTCTACGACCCATCATTGCTAGTGGATATCTGTCACGACTACAGGTGATTGATAATAATGCTCAAAATGTAGTAATTTTTTTTCAATTTTTCATTAAAAAAAAGTTTGTTGCGGGGTCTTTTCAGTTACATTCTTTTAAGAAGATGGACAAGTGACAGATGCATGCACAAATGATCAAGTGTGTTTTTAATAGGATTGGCATGCCTAGTGAAGTTTAGATTTTTAACAAACTTTTAAAAAGATTATCTGTTTTATTTCAATATTTAAAAAAAAAAAGTTCTATTCAGAAGAAATATATTTACGAACACACAAGAGTTCTGTATCTTGGGTCTGATTTGGCAACTGCCTGCTTGGTAAATAACATGTTCATGTCAAGCTTAAACACTGCCCAATTTTCAAGCAAACTTTGCCAAAGAACCAGCCTATCTCGGTTTAATTTAGATCTTAGTTTAAATTCATTGTAAAGCCAGCCTTGTCTTAGTTATCGCTATGTTTTAGGTTTCCACACCTCTTATGCAAAAAATATGGTCACTGTTACCAGAATTAGGACCAAAAGAAGTGAACAATACTTACACATGGAGCTCTAATTTGTTGCATATTGCTAGACCATCTCTTTCCCTAAAACTTAAATAAGGGGGTTAATTAAAGGTTTGTAATGTAGTCAAATTTTCAATCAATTTACTAAATTGATTGAAAATTAATAATATTCATAATAATCATAATTATGCCTAATAGGTACATTTTTCTAGCATTGTAATTTATTCATTGCCATCTCAAACTGATTAAACTTGCCTATCTTTATGGTTTTCACCTGGTTAGAATCAATGACGAAATGTAAGAACAGCATCTGCAATGCTAAGCCACGCAGAAAAAATGTTTATTAAAGTCTCAACATAGGAATAGCATGCCCAAACTGTTTGGATTAGCAATGTTTTGAATTAGCGAGGTTCGGATTAGCGAGGGTCTACTTACTGTGCCCTACTTCACCATGTCCTTGAAACTGAGAATGAACAGCATAATCTAGATTAATAAATGATCTTCTGATGAGGTGAAAAACCTCTTGCAGCAAGCGTACAAAATGTTATCATGTGTTTTTTATAGACAAAACCTTTTTAGTAGGCACTACATGCACTATGCTGCATGTTACATTCAATTGAAACAAATTATCGGAACACTTTTTGTACATGCTCACTCATAAAAGAATGAACGAGAATATAAATCTATTAATGAGTATAAAAGGGCTTTAAAACCTGATAATAAGCTGATTCCAACTCCAAGCGTGAGAAAAATAAAAAGGTGGAGAGTAGACGAGAAAGTAATTTAAGAGTTGATAATCATTTTTATGCCATTACATTTATAATAATATCTAGTGCTTTCAGATAACTCATCATTTCAGTCACATAATTTATAGATGCTATGAACATCCAAGCACACAGCTCCACTTGGTCCTCACAGCCTCATGCAGTATTTTTTCCACAAGTTAAAAATTCTGAGCCATTGCTTGAAGATCTTGAGAAAGATGACACCAAAGTTGAGCACATGGAAGATGTACCAGATGACAATAGCAGTACGAAACAAGGTTCAGAAAACATAGCAGCAGAAAACAAATTAAACAACTGCAGTGAAAGTGAAAAAGAAAGACATTTCTGATAACGAACAAGGGAGAGTGAATCACCAGACAAAGATAATGGAGGTACGTATGAACTTTGTCACTGTGAATGAGCAGTATGTTTTTAACTGCAAATCAGAACTAGTCAGAAATAAATTGCTTGCATGATCAAATATTATTAACAAGTTGATGCTACAAGTCTAAACAAGACTAAATATTATATTTTCTCCTGGCTAGTATATATGGTTATTTAAATATTTTGGGACCCCATGATGTATGAGTTTCCTTGTATACTCCAAAATATCTATTCCAAACTTCACACTCTTAGCTTTATCAGTTAATGTTTATTCCATCTCATCCAGATCTACATATTGTATCAATGTCCTAAAGACAAAATTATTGCAATGGCAACCATATTGTTGCACATGCAATCTCTTCTGCTCAGTAACTGAATGGTGGAGGTAGGAGGTAGAAAGCCTGAATATGCCGCTACTTAGAAACTGTGCTAAATAGATCAGTTACGAATAGATATACTAATTATTCAACATTTATCATTAAGATGAGTATGATACAATAACAACTAACTGAAGAAAAATACTGTGGGTACAGAATATATAGAGATGCAAGGGCCACCAATGAATGGCCTTACAACAAGTGTGTTGTCATAGGAGTCATAATGCTACAGGTGTGTGTGTTTGTGTGGGGGAATGTTATATGAACTAAGTAATTAGGTAAGGTGGTGTTGCTTGAAATGTTATGAAAGAGATGGTGGGTAGAGTGTACAGGTGATAAGTGGCTAATTGGTGCAGCATTTAAAAATTTCCAAGTGGGTGTATTATTTGGAATCACATAAACAGACTCTAAAGTAACTGTCAATAAAGGGTCTGGCTATATATGATCTCCATGGCTTGATTTACACATTCACGCCTATTTAATGTACTGTTTAAATTAATAGTTGGAGGAGGGAGGAGGGGGCGGATCAGTTTTAAATTGGGGGGGGGCAGATCATTTTTGTATTTTACGGCTGTAGTTGCCCAATTTAACAAGTGCTGGCCTACTGACGTGATTGGATGCAGATTATTTTTAATTATCCTCAGGTGCAGCACAGAGTCATTAAAACGTGCTATCCTTCTGGAGAACTGGAAATATTCAGTGGTACTCTTTGTTTAAACCTAACCAAAAGTTGGAAACACCTTTTATCTCGTTACGACAGGCTGCTAAGCTTAGTGCACCCTGGAATCTGTTTACGGATAACAACTGCAAATGTAAAACTGGATGTACAAGCCGCAAAAAGGAATATAATTCTGTTACGTTAAAAGGGCAACCACACACAGCACAAAATATTTCATTATAGTGTCATAATTGATACTTAATGATATTCATGCATTCATTTTCCAGAAAACCTGTAGAAGTGAAGCAGAGCACAGAAGACGAACTAGTAAAGGTAAAAGAAGATGACTCTGAGAAGTCTATGTAAGTCAAGCTTTTGAGTGAAAAGCACAGTATTTCTAGCTACTTAATTACCATAAATTTACACATGTAATGCTACCAACATTACAATCAACTAAGGACTAGCAAACCTAATATGGTGTTCAAACAAGTTTCCTAGCAAGCTAAATTTTCCTATATAAAACTGTGGTATTTTGTTTGTATGTTTTGTAACTCGGCCATTGGAGAAAGTGAGGGAGAATAGAAGATAAGGATCATTTGTTTAGTTCTAAGTATCTCATAAGATGTTATAAGATTTCTTGATACCATTACACTTCGTACAATAAATATTATAATAACAATATGTTCCTCTACAAGTATTACTTGCACATTATTTTGCTATTACAAATGGTTTACAGAACACACTACTCGGGTTGGGTCTAACTTAAGTTTCAACATAGAGAGAGAGGAGTTTGTACAGATATTGCATGGTGACAACCACTGGGTGTGAGTCACAAATATTAGCTGTAGTTTGGGTGAAGTAAAGATACTGACAGTGCTGCACTTGTGCATACAGAGACTCCAGAACTAAAATTCTCTATTTGAATGTTACAACGCAGCATGGATCTGCAGCATGTGGACTCCATGCTTTAGCGAATGTCACTGCTCTGTGTGCTGCCACAGAGCTTACAGCCATTGAATCAGTCATGATAACATGCGCTCCCTTTTGCTGAACTGTTTCCTAAGAAAATGTAGTTCTCCTTTTCCGGGAAAGAAACGTATTGTAGCTAAGTCACAAAAGTCACCGAGTCTACTGTAATACATTGCCACTGTCGACAACTGGAGCATGGAAAAATGATAAAACGCTCAAAATGTAACATTTGGTACCTACCACCGGAGATGTGAAATTATCACCAATCATCACTGGAAAAGGTCGTCATTGTGGTGTTGCAAAAACTGCAAACCGTAGGGATATGATCAGACCATGAACACACAATTTTTGTGCTGGCATTTCAGTATTTTTTTGTCTATTAAAAATAAATATTGAATGCGAGATTAAATTTTGTGTATAAGCCTTCAGAGGTCTGAACAATTATAGAATGGCCTGAGAAATTTAAAAATGTCCTGTGCACCATTTAAAAATTATTTTCCCTTATTATTTGTGACCATTTTGTAATTAATCTGCTGTACACAGGACTTGCTGGAAATATAGATTACTCTGACCAACACAATGCATGAACATCAAGCTTGTTACTTTTGATCATAGGGATATGTGTGGGCAGATACTTTAGTATAATGGTACTGAATCGTTGTTGTTGTTGTTTTTAGTAAATAAACAATTTTTGTTTTGTTTTTAGTGATTCGATTCTGGTGATTGTCACTGTCAATCCATAAAATCTTAATCTACATAGCCAAATGCAATCAAAAATAGGCCATAATTATTTTAAGGGTATACCCTTGCAATAATCTGTTCTGTATTAAAATACTGTATGCATTGTAATCTGTTAACTTATTTTAAAATGGTCCGGCCTGTTTGAACCGGTCTGGCCCATTTGGAAACGGTCTGGCCCGTTTTGAAATGGTATAACTAGTAGCTTTATAAAAAATTTATGATAACAATAATTCGGTAACTTACTACACAAGTTCATTTGTACTAATTTAGCCAAATTAATAATACTGCAAAGAGAAAGGGAAGGGTTTGGAGGCGGGACCAGAGATTAACAATTACTACAGCATCATTATAGGCACTGCAGGTACTTGTTGTACATTCAATTTTAAATGCTATAAAACATATTTAAGTTTACATTTCATAATTATTCATCCAGCACTATTGTGCTGATGTGTGGATGCTTCAAATCCACACTATTGTGTGCAAGTGTAAGACGTTGAATACCCTCATACTTACGTGAGGTAGACTGTGGCTCAAGCTGAAGTATTAATCATCTTTATCAAGATCTTTCAAATTATTTGAAAAAGCCTGCTGAGGCCACCCACACTAATTGTATTCATGACATCCTAACCCACACACCACTCACAGACACTCAACAGCCACCAACATTATTTATAATCAAACCATCTGTTTTTTTGTTTTTACAATACATATCATTGCACTTAGATTCAAATATATTCATTTGTCACTTGAAATGTACTTCACTTTACTATGTACTAAGCTGTCTGACAAATAATGCCCCAAGAAAATGCAATAAAGCAAACAAGAATTTGCTTAGGGCAGTATTTTCCTGCACCTGTGATCTTAGTCATTACATTATAGGTTATTACGTCCCCTCAGATTGTAGTATTGTTCATAGTACAACACAATACTTTTTTTAATTTGATATCAGAGAGATCACTCGTCTAATTTGCCGTATTTACACTCATGTCCGCGACACTCGTGTAAATACTAAGCCAACAGACTGGTGTAGTATGAAATATTAATTTTTTCATTTTTTGTGTGTAATGTAGGCAATCATACATGTTGTGAGCTTTCAAAGAATTGTATTAAATGACTTGCACTGTATTATGTGCTTAGTTTTATGTACACAAAGTGTACAGAACAAAACTTATAAAGAATGATTTTGTCATTCGCGGCTGAAATAATTATAATAATTGCAAATTTTTTCAAAACTTAACCCAACATTTTAACTTCTTGCCAAAGTCCTCTTCAGGGGTCAATTGAGGTCGAACTCTCCGTGGTGATGTAAAAACATAATGTAAACAGCCAGATTACTGTTTATTATATCCTAGAGGGTGATTTGCAAGCAGCATGGACAGCCAGCATCACCTCAGTTGACCCCTGAAGAGGTTTTCGGTAAGATCTTATACTATCTATTTGCGTGGGCGTACATGTACCCTCTGTTAGAATGTCATGACCATTGCTATAGTCACTCGTGTATGCATTCCAATAATCACATACACAGTTTCATAAACACTCACACATGCACACATGCACACGCACTCACTCACTCACTCCAAAAAAATAAAAAAATAAACACAAAGGTTTAGAAGTTGCTTTTAACTTTAGTTTGTTTTTTCTCATGCTCCCCCCCCCCCCCCCCCACACACACCCTTCCCCTCCCCACCCCACCCCAGTTTTTGCTGATGGTATTGCCTAGTATTAGCAGAAGATAAATGTGCATAATATTCAAAATCGTGTTTATTTGTGCAATAATTTAATTGGAGTATGTGCCCATTGTGTCAGTTTATTGTCATTCAGTAAGCCATGCCCACCTGTTCTTCTACTAGTTTTACTCATAATTAAATATAATTATATATAAAATATTACATTGGGTACATTGCAACTACATCTAAATCTACCATATAAAATCAGTTTGGTATAGCAAAGTTACAAAAGCAATGTTGATTATACTGGCAGACTGTTAACTCAAATAACAACTAAACAGTTTTCTGCATATTATAAAAAATTACTTTAATTGGTTTATGGTCAGGAATGTCTTTACTTGTATGACTGGCAAGACTATCCATACATATGTCACACACACTTGCCACTGGCTTGTGCTTCTCCTTTACATCAGTACTCACCAGCACATTGTCATAGCAATCATCCTGTAGAGTATTGGTATACATGCGTGGATGTAGCAACTGACAGTAATTCGTTATATCTGTTATATCTTGACCTGGATCAACTTTGCTTCGACCAAAACTCATCGGGTAGCAATTGAAGTCACCAACGGCAATAAAAGCATATGCTCCCTTACTTTCTTTTTCAAATATATCATACAAGTGATCTTGCTCTTCATCATTCTTTTCTTTTTGACTGAAACCATCACCAACATTCCTAGATTTTCTTGCTATGAAGTGAACATTTATAACGTTAATTAGCTTTCCATTATATTCAAAACTTAAACAAGAAAGCTTTCTATAAAAAACTTTATCAACATATAAAGGAGGGGGGGGGTTCAATAATCTCTATGGAGGATGATTTTCTCCATAGAAACACACTATATTCATCGACTCCACCTTCTTTAGCATTAACTGGTTCATCATAATCTTCTTTAGACCACTCATCAGTTGGAGTACTCAAACGTTTTGCAAGGTTTTCTGCTGCCGTGAGACTTGATACTTCTTGGAGCGCTATGACATCACAATCTAAACTCCTGATTGTATCAACAACAACCTCAAACTTCCGAGGATTTTTTTCAGATAACTGATTGACATTCCATGAGCATAAAGTGAAAGTATCTGATGAGGGATTGGATGGGCTCGCCTGATAACACATAAAGATATATTTTGCACTATATCTTCACTTACATGTGATAAAAATAAATTAAATAAACAAATAAAAAAGAAGAAAAAACATTAACCTAGAATGGAGGCCTAGAATTAATTGTGACAGTCCAAGAAATGTTGACACATCAAACATAAGAGAATGAGTTATCTGTCAGCTATCATATTTCAGTGTCATTTAAACAGTGAGTTAACAAGACTAAATATGACTTACCATTTTTAGTGACTATTTCAAACTAAGTAACCTTATGGCTCATAAAAAAATAAGCTCTCAGAATGAAATGGAGCAGTCTTGACTCACAATTTATTTATACGTTATTACATCCTGCCACTATTCCATAATCATGCTTGGCACAATTGCTGTGAATCTGATTAAACATTTTAAGTTTGGAAATGGGCAGAAAGCAAACAAATTTTATTGATTAATTTTAATTTAAAAAAAATAGGTTAATTAATTGTCTTGCTATATTAAAGAAATTAATAGAAAGTAATAATTTCAGCCCCACCCCCCTCTCTCTCTTTATCATAGGAAGAAAGGCTTTAAATGAACTAGAAGTGTGAAAAATAATTGTTAAATTTATCAGTAAACTTAGTTAATTATCTGTAGATGCTATTGGCATTAATACAGAATGTTGTAAAGGTGATTATTTATAATCTGTACTGGACCTTCTCTGTTGTATACTAATTTATCATATGCCTCCATTGCATTTCTAGGTGTAAGTGATTTTGTAACGGTGTTGTGCAAAAGTTAGAGTTCAGTCAATATATTTATTACATTGCATGAGAATGTGCTCATAGTATACGTATACTGTACAGAGTGATACTTTATAAATTCAACCTGCATATGCAATCATATATTATTTTTTATTTAATGAGAAGACGAACAAGAAAAATAGTGGACAACACTTTATTCAGAATTCATCTATGAGAGGCAATATGCTTATTGCGGACTTTTAGGTCATTACGAGTAGTCGTTAATATGATGTCATCCAATAATTGAGATGCACAAGAGTTTGTAGTAACTTGTTAATCATCCTTTACGTGATTTTTGCTCTTAGATTTGCTTAATGTTTTTGCGTAGCCTTAAGTTGGTGTTACGTGAAATGAATAATAAATTTATCTTGTACTGCACAGATCAATAACAGCAGCACCAACAGCATTGTTACCTGGGAGGTGGGGGGGGGGGGGGGGGGGGGGGGGACAAAGTTATCAACACCATTTTCAACATATTCTAATTATTTATGCTGTCTGTACATGTGCCACTGAATAACTAACTGCACTCATGAGAGCAGTCTTATTGTATATAATCTACATTCATAATATTGTCTACTTTCAACTGGTGTAATAAAAATAAAAATATTTCACAGATAACAAAGTTATACATAACTATTATTGTGAACTGTGATGTCTAATATCTGTGCATATCAGGTGTGTTCTATTAGTTGTACATTGGGTTGTTACTACTTGCATTGGGTTAGTTAGTTTGTCAACTAGAACAGGTGTGGGAGTACTGTATGATAGCTGGTAGTTGAATGCATTGGTCCATCTCTCTCTCTTTGTCTAAGTAAGTGTTAATAAGCCATGTACGTACCTCACACACTGATTAATATATTAGAGATTAAATTTAAATTTACAGTGTTCATGTATTTTATAGAGCTATAAATAGTGATTGTGGTCTATAGAAGGCCAGAGAGTTGTATGTGGGTTGAGATGTCATGAATACAATTAATGTATGTGTGTGTGTGTGGGGGGGGGGGGGGGGGGGGGGGGAGGGAGTTAAGGCTGCAGGTGTTTTTCAAACATTTGAAAGATTTAAGTGTAATTACATGTTTTTTGACAGTCAGAGTCTACCCCACACAACATGTAAGATATTCAAGAGGTCCAAACAGTACACAAACACACAGCAATACCCTACACACAAATGCACACATGCGCAAACAAATGTACCACTAGAGCAGGTGCTGGTGATTTGCTGTTGGAGTATTATGTAATATGTTCTGAAGAGTAGGTATTATATATATATAGGGCATTTATTTTTTACTCTTCCACTCTACACACTCTGCAAACTCCCCCCCCCCTCCCCCCCTCACCCCCTCACCCCCACCGCGAGCTCTTTTTCACACTCTGTATGTAGAAATGAAGGAAAGAGAGACAATATTAATGATTTTTAATTGAATGTAAAATGTACTTTTGGATATAGGATGATTGTGACTAATTAACTAACACAACTAGATAAACAAATATGGCACACTTCAAATACATCAGCGGTGGGATAAAAAACAATTACTCTCTCAGTAACATTTTTATGAGCTCCTATTCTAAAATACAAGATATATCGTACATAAAATAGGCTGCCAAGTCACTGTAGTAACCATGTTACTTGGGAAAGTAAGAATTAAGCTATTCTAGGTTATAGATGTCATTAAAACCTCTGAAGTGGACAAGTTCCAGTATGCCAAAGCTAGTTTCATGTATATCCATTAGTTCAGGTATTTTGAAGTACGGCAAAAATTATTAAATGAATGTCTTGTGTAATATCTGCTGGAGTGGAACCCCTTTAGTGTTAGATTGTAGCAATGGCAGCACCTATTGTCTGCACAGAACAGCTTAAGAAGTGTATCCATAGCCCTAATACTATCTGAGGCAGTTAGTTCCAATGGGTAGAATCACATTCTTTACACTCGGCAACATGTTACATCTCTAATACCGTATCGCTACTCAATTTAGCATGGCAGGCATTTGAATTCTACCACATTGATTATGAATATCATGTGTTGGTATACGAAGTAACACAAACAAGGGAAATACTTCCCTTTTTAGTGTTTATCTATATCTATATCCATATATATATATATATATATATAATATAATAGTACTTTACATGAGTCAGAGTGTGATGTACCCCTTAAGTATAAACACAGAATTGGAGTTTTGTTTGCCGGTGGGTTACCATATCTCAGTGGCATAGCACTTGTGCATTAAGCATGCAGTGCTAGGTTCGATTCCGGTGGCAACCAAATATATTGTAAATTCAGTCATTCTTGGCTGAAATAATTATAATAATAGCGAATTTTTCTTGTTCTAACAGCCGATCTTGTCAATTAAAGTTAACCCGATGTTTCAACTTCTTGCTGAAGTCCTCTTACTGTTTACATTGTGTTATTATATCACCACGGAGAGTTCGACCTCAGTTGACCCCTGAAGAGGATTTTGGCAAGAAGTCGAAATGTCAGGTTAAGTTTTTATTAACAATATTGGCCGTTAAAATGAGAAAAATTTGCTATCCTGTATAGTTTATAAAAAGCCTATGAAAGAGAGAGAATACATCTAACGTTGAGCTAATTACTATTTGTATGATTGCAGTAAAGAAATAAGTTCAAACAGAGTAATTAAGCTGTGCTCTAATGTGCCTCAGTAATTGGCTAGATTTATAAAATGTTTCACTCAATAGTCATCAATGAGAATAATATCCTTTAGATATAACATTGAAAATATATTATGCGACTATAATCAGCTAACCAGTTATATTTTTTTAAAATTTAAAAAAAGTGAATTATAATTTTTTAAATTACAATTACAATTAATAGGGGATTTGCATGATGACATCACGTAACATCCTACCACGCCCACCGATGGTATCACTGCACACCGATGGTATCACTGCACACCGTGTCCCATTGAAAATGTATTAGTTTTGCTGACCGCTTGGTCTATTTTTTGCTGTAGCAACAGCACCAGGCTGCACAGAGCTTCCAAATTACAGGAATAGCTTTATTATGAAATTTACTAAGTGCTGTTAGCAAAAGTTTAGGATTTTCAGCCCTGGCTATTGGAATTCCTGGGAGTGAAATTTGGTGATGGTTATCTAACCACCCTACTTCTTCTTGGAACTCATCTTGAAAACTGAGACAGCTGATTTTTCTCAGAATTCTATAGCCTTGTGGTGGCCTGCCTATTGTGCTGTGGATTTTCTTAGAAGTAACCTGATTGTGGTGAAGTTATCATCTCCATAAACTAGTCAGGAGACATAAATGCAACCACCTGTTTGACAGACTCAGACTCTGGCAGAAATACCATTTATAAAAGCAAGTAGCTATAGTTGAACATCTTGCTCTTAGTCAGCTTCATGTTGTAAAGTTGAGATAGATAAAAGGTATGTATTTGCTAGCAAATATTGGCAACTTAAAAGAAAGGTGAGCAAAATGGTAATGTAGCTAAACAACAGCCTCGCGATACTGTGACTTGTGACAAAGTAAAGAGGTCTAAGACATACTTCCTAAATTGAATATATTATATAGATCCAGATATTTGTCTTTGAGAATCAAGGTATAAACGAAAAACAAGAAAAAATATTTACCACAATTTTGCTAACTCCATTACTAGCTATCAGAAGTTTGAACATTGAATTAGCATTAACAGGATTTTCTCTTAGTCCACCAATTGATTCACTTCATAGTATTTTATCATGATCATCATCATTATCACCCGCAGTAATACATTTTCTCACAAAGCGTGTGGGACTGTTGTATACATATCTATGGACTGTATCAGTAATAATGTCCTGTTTGCTAGTTTTTAACTAGAATTTATATGTCCCTTCACCATTTTTTTTACCTCTTCAACAGGTAGCTAGCTAATGGCATTACTTAACTCCACAGTAGGTGAGTTATTTTAGGTAGTTAATGCAAGGACATTAATGTCCTGCAGAACTATTGCTTCCATGTTTTACACTGTGGTTAAATTGTAACTAAACAATCAAAGAAAATGAATACATATTGAACTAAGGGGAGAAAGATAATTAAAATAAACATAAAAACATACTCAATCTAAATAAAGCAGTAATAAGAGGCAATATTAATTGTAGGCTTGCCAATTCTCCGCTGCCGTCCCTGTAGCAATGCTTTTTGTTACAATATCCTCCACAAAGATATTCAAGAATTCTTCCACATTGTGGAGCAAAACAGCTGATGATACAAATCCTATCTTTTTAGAAATTAATCATTTCTTTCTCATCAGTTTATCCTTAGGAAAGTTATGAAATGATCACCATGTTGTTCTTTCTTCTGTTATCTTAGCATTCAGGGAACAAAGCAATCTCTTTTTCTAACTTCTCTTTTAAGACTCACCAATCCCTCCAGAGAAATTAGTATCTTCACCACAATCAGCTTCTAAGAAGCAGGCCACCCCCAGGCTATAGAACTCTGAGAAAAACCAGCCAGTCTCAGTTTTCAAGGCGAGTTCCAAGAAGAAGTAGGGTGGTTAGATAACCATCACCAAATTTCACTCCTAGGAATTCCAATAGCCAGGGCTGAAAATCCTAAACTTTTGCTATCAGCACTTAGTAAATTTCATAATAAAGCTATTCCTGTAATTTGGAAGCTCTGTGCAGCCTGGCGCTGTTGCTACAGCAAAAAATAGACCAAGCGGTCAGCAAAACTAATACATTTTCAATGGGGCACGGTGTGCAGTGATACCATCGGTGGGCGTGGTAGGATGTTACGTGATGTCATCATGCAAATCCCCTATTGTAGTTAATTTTGTGATCACATTACTTTTCAGTGAATATATAAATAAATGAAATAATTTACAATAAAAATTAAGCATGCACAAGCTGTATTCATTTTTTTAACTTCACAAGGGTGAAAATATTTCATTTAAATGAGATTACCGTCACCAAATATAAAAATGAAGTCACTAAATGCCTGCAAAGTAATTTAGCAAGGAAATATTTATTATATTTTGCCATTTTCAGCTCTTTATATTGAATGTGTATTTTTTTCTTTTTTTGGTGAGAAAAGTGAGTTAAGAGATACAGAGGAAATCCAAATACATTATGTAAAATATTTCCATAAATGTAATAGTTATACAGGAAAAACGCTGTATAACAGCAAGACAAACAAACAAACAAACAAACAAACAAACAAACAAACAACAAACAAACAGACAAACATGCTGAATAGAACATGCTCAGAATCCTTATGTTTGTGGTGTGTGAGTGGGTGGATGGGTGGGTAGATGGTAGCTATGTGTGTGCGTGTGTGTGTGTTCATTTAGGTCTTTATCTTGAATATCTTTATGTTGTGTGAGGTAGCTCAGACTCTCACAGAACATAAATTCACACCTCCTTATCAAGATCTTTTAAATATTTGAAAAACATCTGCAGACAAAAAAACACAAAAACCAATGGCTCCCACATAATTTTATTCATATAATATATTAATTTAGTATATCTCACCTCAATTGAATCCTGATACTTATAAAATTATGACACAACACATTAAGAAATACCAAGTACAATTGCACTCGTTCACACTATTCACTGAAAAAAATTCACTTCAGTGGTACGTTTGGAAGTATGTATTTATCTCTTTTTGCTTTTCGTTTAGGTTTCATGGCATACTACTGCTACAATATGTTGTCGGCATTAGTTTTGCGCTAGTTACATTGAGTAATAAAAAATAGTGATCTATTAGACCATTGTAAGTTTCCTTAAAATTTAATATTTGGCATTGTATTAGTGTAATTAGTTGTTGGTTTTTTGTTGTTGTTGTTTTACATTCATTTTTAGATTTCTTGGCAGTTCATGGCTGTTATAAAAATATCTAACATTTCAATAATAATTGTGTAAATCTTGTGCTTAATTAAACTCTTGTAATTGTTGTCTCTCACTTTGAAATTACATTGTTTGTACATATTTGAGAAAAGATTTGACCAATGTGGTCATTCTACCCCTATTAAAAGGTCATTTAAGTACTTAATTGTTTCCTGATTAATTCATAAATTTGTAAATTGTCTAGGAATAGCACCGTTGGCAAATAAAAGAGTCTGAGTAAGAGAGGTTCCCAACGAAGCAACAAGGCAGATATTAGTGGAGTCAACTGTCTATGTGTGATCCTGGGTGACTCAATCCATTAATGTGGGTGTGCCCTATTTAAGTGCTAACAAATTGACTCATAGAATGAACTGACGATATTGAAGTATTTGGTAAAGTAGTATAAGATATGTTAGGTATGTAGCTATATGTAAGCCAGGATGACTGAGCATTGTAGGATTGTTAATCTGTCGAATTAATAGGATCATAAGTTTGGTTATGATAAAATAGATAATATTCTATTAGCTTAAATTAGAAAGAACAAGCAAATATTCTTTCATAGTTTAAATAGGTACAAAATAACTAAGTGGTTACTAAGTTTCAGCTTTCACATCGCACATTGCAAACTACACTCCATAAATAGTCATAGCTCAGTAGTTTTATGTATTTGCTGGTAGATAATATGTGCTTACGGTAGATAAGATGGACATGAAGAACCAGGCTTATGAACAGATAGAAGTGCCTAGTGACTGTCATAATGTTCTTGGGCATGGAACTTGACACAGACAAAAAGGCAGGCCAAATTCGGCTACTGCAGGAAAAACTGATTGGGTGGTCTGATACTAGTTCCGATGAAATTCATGATTATTCACACTCTAGGTAGCTACTATATTTAGGTCTAGAATCTGTTATGATTATCATTGAATATATGGTATAAAAGTAAGCCTGAGAATTGCTGATACCTACTCTAACTCTGGCATCTAAATGGAGAGAGGAGACCAATCCAAGAAGCTACAAAAACAAACTGCTAGCCCAAAACCTGAAATAAAAACTAGGAAAAAAACTGTAAAAACAGCTACAACAAACGGTGCTACTGGAGATGGTCCAAAATCAAAGCATGAATTGGAGGGAACTGAGCCACCACCTCCGCAGGAAATGCAACAGGAAACAACTACACCAAAAAGTGCTAGCCAAAGACCAAAAGGTGGCATAAAACCTTCAAAAAAAGATCCAGCAAATGCTGCTACTAAAGGTGGCATCAAACCTTTAATAAAAGCTACAATAAACGGTGCTGCTGGAGATAGTCCAAAATCGAAGCATAAATTGGAAGGAATTCTTGAAAAAAGTACAAGAAGGTCACCACCTCCGCAGGAAATGCAACAGGAAACAACTACACCAAAAAGTGCTAGCCAAAGACCAAAAGGTGGCATAAAACCTTCAAAAAAAGATCCAGCAAATGCTGCTACTAAAGGTGGCATCAAACCTTTAATAAAAGCTACAATAAACGGTGCTGCTGGAGATAGTCCAAAATCGAAGCATAAATTGGAAGGAATTCTTGAAAAAAGTACAAGAAGGTCACCACCTCCGCAGGAAATGCAACATGATGTGCAGTCCAGACCATGTGACCAAAGTCAGAGCGAAATTGATAAACTACAGGAACAATTTGGTACATTAGCTTCTGATATGAAACATTTGCTTCACTCTTTACCCACTTCAATGATGGGGCCTCTTGTAGATGTATATCATCTTCAGGAATTTGAGGAAAGAGTAAGTCATTTAAATCATACATTTTGTATAATTTCTGACATTATGCGTAAAAATGACAGCCACATTCGAATTGCTTCTTGGAATGTTAAGCAACTCTCATCTAATTCAAAACATCAACTATTATATAATAACAGGGCACAAAGCATTATTCATACTATTAGATTATATGGGTTTCAGTTAATAGCATTCCAAGAAATATATGAGGAAGCATTGGATGATATAAGACTTTCTGGTTATTTTATTTATTAGCTTTCGTAGTAGATTATAACTATAAATAGTCAAAACGTTTCGACCCGTAGGTCTTCATCAGTTGACAAAAAAAACACAATACTGAAAATGACAAAAAACAAAACCAGTTCAATAAAAAAAAAAAAAAAAAAAAAAAAAAAAAAAAAAAAATTGTATTACGTAGTAATGAACCTATACAGCATCATGATATAAGACGTAAATTAGAATGGGATGGAAGTGTTTATTGGAATGTAAGCAAATGTAAAGTACCAACAGGTGCTGGATTTCTGTGGGATAAATCAGTGGAAATAGTGGGTCATTCTATGGATGAAGACCTTTCAATAAACCTCATCAGGTATATTGTCTGCCTACAAATACGAATAAATGGATGCAATTATGAATTGAGAAATTTGCACTTAGACTCTGTAAATTTCAAGGATGAACTTAAAAATTTGTCAAAGAGGCATAAATCAATCCCAAATTATCGTATCATTTATTTAGGAGATTTTAATTATAATTTAACTAAAACTCCTGCCTTTCCAAATTACCAGGCTGTTTTTCTACCAAAGGAATATACGAATACCAAAGGAGGCAAATGTTATGATAATTTTTTAGTTCCTCGGGATATATATGCTAAAATTTCTCAACGTAAAGTTGCTGAAATCCAGTGCATATCACCTATTTTAAAAACTAATACAACATTTTTTGCACCAAATAATGAGACAATGATGCATAGCATAATTATGTCAAACTTGACACCACAGCTGGTTTCAGACCATTACCCGATATACATTGATTTGACCTGAGTTTATACCTCTCTTAATGAAGTTTTATATAGTGTTTTAATTAATATCATTGCATAATTAACTCATTATAATTTATCAGGGGTTATCCACATTAATATCATAATACTATAATACTATAATAAAGTATAATACTATAATAACTATTCCAAACTTTTATCAGTATGAATTATGAGTGTGGTTGGTACAATATGGGGTGCAATATAAATATATGATTAATTTGTGAGACAATTATGAGGTGTAGTTTATTTTGATCAATAACAAATTCCAAAACAAGTGTGCACTTCTCACTTAAATTGCACTCAACAAGTAATCACGCACTATGAATACTGATTATGATCAAATCGTTAAAACCAGGACATGCCTGAGAAAGAGAGTAGAATAAAAGGAGGCTGAGAAAGAATTAAGAATTGAAGTTACATTTAAGAATCAATTGCAAATAATTAATTTTAATGCAACAATCTTACAGTTGTACAATTAATTTTTATACTACCAAGTACCCTGCCACACAGTTGCACTTAGTCAAATTATGCCAAATAGGAATGGAGCAGCATACGGCATTTTTGTTATCCTCTCTGGTTTAGTTTCATCAAGCTTCTTTTTTCTCAGTTACTTTTCTTGATCCATATGTATACATGCACCCTCATAGTTGGCAGTACTGATGATGCTTTACCAAACCAGCTCAGTGTACATACACTGTTGCCATCAACCAGGCTCAGCTGCATACATACACACCTTCGTTGTTGATACCACACTGACGATTTTACCGATCGGTTTTACTGATCTGTTCTGATGATTCTTCGTTGATCTGTTATCTTCGCTAATGAATTATTCATGAATATACACCATCATCGCGTCTTGGCAGACAAGTGTATTATTATATGATGCCATAAATATTAATAAAGTAATAATAAAAAATCATTAATATATCAACAAATTATTTACTAAAGTGTGTGGAAAAAAGTAACCTTCGATATGATAACTGATACAAGCTTGTTCATCAGTCTTGATCTATCATAGGAAGCAAATGTAACAACTAATTAACAAATCCAGCATTTAAAATAATGTTTATCTTGCTATTATTATTATAATAAGAATAAACAATAATTGCAACCACAGCAAAAAAAGGGACAGTAATAAAATACATTTTTAATGGGGTATATACCATGCATGTTGTTGTTTTCACATAATTTGAAAGATTATATAAGGGCTAGTGTAGTAAAGTAAAACTTCACAGGTGGCCATTACAAGTTCAAATTTCAAAAGGACGATCATTTGTCTTTTTGTACAACTACTCTAAAGTTATTGTATGATACTCTGAATTGGTTTTTGCTAAACTACCATATGGCTTTTAGGAATCTTCTATTGTGACAAATTTGGGATGAGTTACTCACAAACTCAAGTTGTCATAATTATTTAAATCAACAATTGAAATCTACAGACAAACAATTGCCCATTCATGTACAAGAAGACATAAACAGATTATGTATTTAGAAAGTGTTAGTGAATTAAGGATGGTAAAATGAACCATCCCTTCAATAATATCGATTTCATCATTGTATGTCCTTAAGTATATGTATTTAGCTACATAAGTAAAAATTGTAGCCTTATCATACATAGGATGTAATTTCAAATTATAATACGGTATATATGTGACAGACCAACTACAAACTGAGCTTTTTTAAATATGGTCTAGCTATTTAAAAAAAAACCAGACAATTAAATGAGTTCGTCTGGTTTAAAATGGGTCAGACAGTTTAAAACAGGCAACACTTTTTGGAATGGGCAACATAAGGTTGTGACAAATTTGGGATTAGTAGTCACAAACGTGTGTGTGTGTGTGTGTGTGTGTGTGTGTGTGTGTGTGTGTGTGTGTGTGCCATAAGAATTGAGAAAATGTCATTTTTTAGCTAATCCCAAGTATATCTGCAGTGGCGAGCCACAAGCACTTATGTGGTCACCAGATTATGATTATAGTATAAGCTATAAAATAGGATACACTTGAGTGTATGTATGTTTTCAGATATTAATTAAATGGTTATAAAATTTTCTAAATAAAATGTATTCATTGAGAGTCACTATGCTATTATATAGGGCTTGTGTAGTAAATTAAAACTACACCAGGTGTGGTCATTACAAATTCAAAATTTCAAAAGGAAGATCATGTGTTACTTTTTATGACTACTCTAAAGTTATTATACGGTTACTCCGAATTGATTTTACTAAACTACCAAATAGCTACATATAAGGAATCCTTCTATTGTGACAAATTTGGAATGAGTACTCCCAAACTCAAATGGTTTAAAAACCTTATGTAATTCAGAAAAAAGTATATTATTTTATGAACAATTCATTCAATAAGTATTTTTGTCATTGTGTTCCATAGTAAGACATTTATTTAGCTAACTTTTCTAGAGTAAAATGCGTGGTAACTTTAGCATATTGAGGAACTGTAATAAATCTCTGTATATGGTGTGTATTATGTCCTTGACCAATTTAAAACTTAGACTTCTTTTAAAATGGTGAAGCCTTTTCAAAAGGGGCCAGACAAATTTAAAACAGTTAACACCTTTTTAGAGCAGGCTTGCCAGATGAAGGGTCCAGGTAAGGCTGTCAAAACTGATAAATGTAATAATGCAGCTGCCACGGAACAACTGTGTGTTTGTAAAATTAATATTTCATCAGAGTGTAACTGGGTTTTTAAAATATAAGGGTGATATTTTTAAACTGCAATTGGCTAAATAAATGTTTTATGAATTACAGTGACAATGAGAGGAATTACTAGTGAAAAAGCAGATAGCCTTTAGATAGAATAATGCTTAAATTTTATAATTAAACACTATTTCCATACTACAGTATTTACCCACACAGATCCAAAAGATAAAAAACAAGGAGTTAATGTTTATGCAACGTATTTACTCTGAGTAATCATTTTACCAGCAAGCCTGTGTACTTAAATATAAGGGGAAATAATTGTGTTTATGGAGTGACTCATATAATTGAAAGTGACATTATTTTCACATTAGCTAGTCCAGGAAAAAGAGAGATACATTGACCCACAGCAAACAATTCAATAAAAGAAACCTCATGGCTTGTTATGATGGCTGTCTGCTCTGTAGTAGCACACAGAGCCGTGGCATTTGCTAAGGCATGGAGTCCACATGCTGCAGATTCACGCTGCGTTGTAACATTTAATTCTTCAATTGTGCAGTCTCTGTATGCACAAGTGCAGCAATCTGATGAAATATATATTATATAGATATTATTTCGTGGTAGTAACATTTAGTAATAACATTTTGGCTCCAAAATATGAAAAATGTTTTTTTTTGTCATTTGAATTATACAAATAAAAGCCTGGATATCCCATTCAATATTGCATTTTTGCACTCAAGTGGAAATACAGTTGTAAATAAACAATTTCCCAATAAAACATGTTTTGTTTGTTTGTTGGTTTTAATCCAGCTACCAATTGGTATTGATTGTGTGGATTATAGATTCACCACCATACCCAACATTTATGCAGCTAGTTTACACACCAACACGTGCAGGGTATAAATAGCTGATATCAAAAGTTGATAATGTGGTAAACGAGGCCACAGATTTCACCTACGGACAATAGCACGAGTCGTAGACGCAACCTCTACGTTCAAGTGCTGAGTAGTGCGAGTTGAGATGTCATGAATACATTTGGTGTGGGAGGCATGGTTTGTCTGCAGGTGTTTTTCAAATGTTTGAAAGATCTTGATAAGGAGGTGTGAATTTATGTTCTGTGGGAGTGTCAGAGTCTACCTCACACAATGTGAAGATATTCAACACGTCTAAACAACACTAGCAATGACCCATGATATTATAGCAACAAGAGAATGCAAGAATTTTTTTTTTATAATTCTGTAAAAAGCTATTCTAACACACAAAATCGGCCCATATGGGCAAATGATTAGAAATTCCAAGTGAGTTTACAACGAGGATGCAATTTGTGAGGCATTAGAATATTATCATAAGTTTCAGATAATAAAGAGTTTGTGTATTCTCCCACATTAAATATATTACTATATCCACGACTTGTTAGTTCAGCATTGTTTGGAATGCAATTGAAATCTCCTAACAGAATCAAATCTCCTGCAGTAATTGGACAAGAATTGACAAACTGTGTCAATCCAGCTACCTCACAGTCGTTTTCCACTCTGTACGCTGGGCGTGGTCTCAAGTGAACATAATATTGGCTGTTAGAATGAGAATATTTGCTACTATTAGCTCACAAATAATGGAACGGCTATGTACCCTGTCATCCCATTGTATTTATCTATTGGACTTTGTATGAAATAACAAAGAAATAAATCCTTGATACAAACTTTCCCAATACTGAAGTCTTTTTCTGCGTCTTAAAACAACAATAACAACAACAAACAAATGAAAATTATAACTAGCACATCCTTCATGGAGTGGTTCAGTGAACGAGTGAAACTGTATACTATCAATTTGCGTGGGCGTACGTGTACCCTCTGTTAGAATGTCATGACCATTGCTATAGTAACTCATGTGTGCATTCCAAGAATCACATACACAATTTCATGAACACACACACACACACACACACACACACTCACACAGCACACATGCACACACACACGCACACTCACATGCACACACACACACACACGCACACTGACACAGCACACATGCACACACACACACACACACTCACACGCACACACACACACACACACACACTCACACGCACACACATGCACACACACTCACTCACTCAAAAAAAAAAAAAGTCAAAACAAATAAAAACTTGTGAGATTTGGAAGTTGCTTTTAATTTTAGTTTGTTTTTTCTCATGCCCTCCCCCCCCCCCCACCCCTCCCCACCCCACACCCCACACCCCACACAAATACGTACACAAAAATAATAGAAATTCTCTAGCTGCCACTACACACATACATTAGTGTGTGTGTGTGTGTGTGTGTTTGTGCTTCTTCACACATGCACGTGCACACACAAGAGCACCTTCAAATAATTTCATTCCATTCATGGCATAGCAACTAATACACCATCATTATTTAAAATAATAGTAATGAATGATAAATAATAGTAGTAGCTAGTGCGGTAATAATAATAATAATAATTCAGCGAAGCGCGGAGCTGACTCTCTAATGAGTTCATGATATATATATTTGGCGAGCGAGCGTAGCGAGCAAGACACTTACAGGGGTAACACAATTGAAAATCGGGGATGTTTGTTTGTTTGGACGTACGTAAGGCATTTTTGTACTTTGACCCTCGCGTTTTTGTGTTAGTTCGGTGGTCGACCCCGTCCCAAACTTCACTAAACAGAATCTTCTGTTTATCGATCAGTACCCGTATCACCCTAGAAATTGAATTGTTTACCGTTTTGAATTCTTTTACACGGGTACAGTTAAAACGTGAAAACTTAAGGGACTTCCATTTCTATTCGAGTTAGTGGCGGTGGTAAGTCAATGCGCTCTTTGGCATGGTTATAAGCCATACGCAACAGTATTTACTTGAAAATGCATTGTCCGCTAGACTAACCGCGAAGGTAAGTCTTGTGTAGGTGTGTCCAGTTGTGTCATAGCATTGTGTTTTACAGCCACTATTTAGCTAAAGAATATCACAAAGAAAACGTTTAAATAGCGTGTATTGTTTGTTGTTGTTGTTTTCCTTCAATTCAAGCAGTTGCAGCGAGTTTTTACTATGGTACTGAAATCCCTTTACAGTGTATGCGTAATTTAAAAACTAGACCTTATTTTCAGTAGCTTCAGTGTTAGAAGTCAAAATTATAAAAATAGTATAGTCTTTAGGCTCGCTCGCCATTTGTGCTCAAGCACATCACTAGTTAGGTCTAGAAATTGTTTTTGTTCTTCCGTGGGCGTACGTGTGTACCCTTTCTCCTACGCGCTTGCGTGGGCCGGGTAACCTTCTTAGCAACATTTTTTACCCGCCGTACGAAGTAGCGATGCCCAGTAGACAAAACGTTAGAAACGCTCGGTCAAGAGCTTTGAGGGCGTTAGAAACTCCAGAAGAAAAATTAGTAAGGAGAGAGATAAGAAATGACCAAGACAGGGCAAGGAGGAGGAGAGCTAAAACGAAACAGAAACAGGTAGCAAAGTAAAGAATCTTACAGTATTTTGTAGCCACACCAAGCATGCATGGAATAGCTGCAATTACAGGGAACATGCATCGCTCGCTTCGCTATTTTGTGCTATTAGAGCACATCACTAGTAATATTAGATCCCGTTGCTATATTGTTACTAGGTGTACTAACTTGGTAAGTGTGCACTATTTTTTGCCTTTAGCCATTTCTGCGAAAATGCTGATAAACAAAGTTGCTAGTGGAAACTGGGCATGCGTAAACGGGATCTAAAATACTTAGAGCATGCGCGCTTAGGTTCTAACTATTACATAGTAGTAATAATAAAAAAAAATAATGATAATAACAATGAATAATAATCGTAATAGCAACAACAATAACAATAATAATAAATTAACGATAACAATAATAATAATAATAATTATTATTCTGTATAATAGATAGACAACGACAGTGAGGGATTTACTGCCCACAGAATCTCGGGGGGCTGCAGCCTATACTAATAGTTTGGTGCATGACTTTGATGGAAATCATTTTATTGCTGAGTGGAAATAAAGGATCCACTGTGTTCACAGCCATCCCATCTCTAGAAGGGTTGTGTGAGGGTTCAGAGTTAAGGATATTATAAGTGGGTCCTGTTTCGTAAGCTGCCACCAGGAATGGTTATTTGTGGCCACCATGCACAAAGGTGTTTCAGATGTAATAAATAGGAAAATATCTTAGTGCAAGGAGCTCTAATGACTGAAGATCTGCCAATTGACAAATGATACACACTTAGTTTTAGTTATGCACACACAGTTACTGTTTATAATCATTAAATAAAAATCCGTTCATGCACGTACCATTATCTTCTTAAGATTGAATTATGTCATTGTTTCTGCACTGCTATTGTTGATGCATGCATGAATAGTACTTGAAGCAATATGGCTGGTTACTGTTGAGAAAGTAACATACACTTAGCACCACAAAACAACTACATTTTCCATATAAGTCGATTCCAATTATTTTATTCAAGCTAGCATACGTAAATATGTCACTGTGTTAGGCAAACAGCTTTAGTCATGTGCATGAATGAACACATATAGCTATGGACATATGTGAGAAAATAATTTGATATAGTTTTTACTGCCTAGTATTAGCAGAAGATAAATGCGCATAATATTGTGTTTATTTGTGAAATAATTTAATTGGAGTATGTGCCCATTGTGTCAGTTTATTGTCATTCAGTAAGCCATGCCCACCTGTTCTTCTACTAGTTATTACTCATTGTTGTAATTAAATATAATATATATAAAATATTACATTGGGTACATTGCAACTACATCTAAATCTACCATATAAAATCAGTTTGGTATAACAAAGTTACAAAAGCAATGTTAAATTATACTGGCTGACTGTTAACTCAAATAACAATTAAACAGTTCTCTACATGTTAGAAAAAATTACTTTAATTGGTTTATGGTTAGAAATGTCGTCACTTGTATGACTGGAATCAAGACTATCCATACATATGTCGCACACACTTGCCACTGGGTTGTGCTTCTTCTTTACATCAGGACGTACCAGCACATTATCATAGCAATCATCCTCTATAGTATTGGTATACATGCGTGGATGTAGTAACTGACTGTAATTAGTCATCATTTGACCTTGGGGACTAAAGCTCATTGGATAGCAATTGAAGTCACCAACGGCAATTAAATCTTTTGGCCCATTCTGGAAGAAGTTATACAAGGCATCTTGCTCCTGGTCATTGGCTACTTTTTGCTGAGCACCTCTTGCTTTAAAATGGAAATTTATGGCTGTCATTGACTTTGCATTATACTCGAAATCTATACAATGTAGTCTTCTATTAAATGAGTTATCTCCATAATCACGTGACCGTACATCACTTATAGAGGTGTTTTTCCATAGAAACACACTATGTTCCTTGAATAATTCGCCTTCAACAGCATACACGACATAAGACTGTGCTGACCACTCATTAGGTGTAGTATTTAATAGATTTGCAAGTATTTCTCCAGCAGTTTCAGTTGATACTTCTTGGAGTGCAATGACATCACAGTTTAAACCTCTGATTGTATCAACAACAGCCTGAAACTTCTCAGGTCTTTTTTTTGAATTTTCAGATAACTGTTGGACATTCCAAGAGCATAAGGTGAGAGTAGTGCTGGTGAGACTAATTGAGCCCATTTGTTGTGAAATGTTATCCATGGGTGAGCTTGCCTATAGCACATTATATGATGGCACATAATAATCTGTACCCCTTTACCGTATTTAATAGTATCTTAATTTAGAGTTAAATAAAAAAATTAATAAATTGAATAACTGAATATAATATTATTGATTTTAATAAATACTACTTACCATCATTAGATACCTTTTACAAATTTCGTATTCTTCAAACTTGATAAGTTGGAATAATCAAGAAGTGAAGCAGTCTGGACTCAGAACTCCTTTTATATACAATCTTACATCCTGTTACTATAGTTTCATGCTTGACAAAACAATGCTATGAAAATGTTTAAAAAATTCGAGATGCATGCAAGCACCAATGTGTCACTGTAGTTTGCTTAAAAAAGATTTTAAGATTTTCAGATAAGGATATTCAAACACATTATGAGTTTTTGCAGACAGTATGTCTCCAACACTAATTGTATTTATGACAGAATAAAATCGGATATATAGCTTTATACATTTGATACATTCATTTTTCAAATATTTGAAAACACCTGCTGTTATTGTAGCTTTGCCTCCAACTCTAATTGTATTCATGACTTCTCAACTCACACAGCATAAAATCAGATTTAGTACTTTGAATTGTATCATTTATAATTCTTATTAGTGTTAAAAGCCAAGGTCAGAAGAATTCTTGTGTGTTCATATTAAGTCACCTAGAATTTCATAGGACTAGTCTTATGAAGTCATGAAGATGCGGAGATATACCATCTCATCTTCTTTACCTTATTTCCTTACCAACTTTATTCCCTAATTTTCTGCACGTAGTCACAATTTATTAAAGGTCAAAGGAATAATATTAAATATTAGTAAGTTAGTAATAACAGACTTTTAAATAACAACTAATTATTTAATAAGTAAATAAAAAATTGAAAATGTTGTGAAATTTATCATAGAATTAGACTCACCGTTGCCAAGAGCATACATCTACACATACTGCCATATCAGAATCTTTCTAATTTCTAATTATCTTCCAAAGTTCACATTTAAAAAAAACTTTTGCTTTCTTTTTGCTTGAATTATTATTTAGAGGGTGGAGAAGAGGAGCTGATGAAGAGGGAGTGAAAGGGATGAGAGAGATGGGGTGTGGTTAGGGAGAGGAAGGGGAAATAAATATGTACTTAACTCTTAAAAAAAACCGAGTTAAGGCTACTGGTCTCACAGGCACTTGCTCAGGAACACTTATGTGAATGTATGTGTTTGCATGTGTGTGTGTGTGTGCATGTGTGTGTGTGTGTGTGTGTGTGTGTGTGTGTGTGTGTGTGTGTGTGTGTGTGTGTGTGTTTGTGTAGGACAGTATTGATGTGTGCCTACGTATCTTCCTGAATATTTCATGTTATTATTATTATTATTATTATTATTATTATTATTATTATTATTATTATTATTATTATAATAATAATAATAATAATAATAATAATAATTATTATTATTATTATTATTATTATTATTATTATTATTATTATTATTATTATTATTATTCTTCT
>WLWD01001315.1_pt1 | contig 52517 bp, 43 predicted proteins | sample 6712731 | NCBI WGS metagenome assembly WLWD01 (sample SAMN12718690, study PRJNA576275) | sponge metagenome | isolation source: marine sponge | host: Mycale hentscheli | place: New Zealand: South Island, Marlborough, Capsize Point | collected 2014-11-01
CGCTACGCTCGCATCGCCAATCAATAACAATAATAGTATAATAAAATTATAAATTGTTAGCCCTTCCGCATATGAATATTGCCGTGCTGATTTACTAATAAATATTCGCAACGAGTAAAAATGGTTCCTAGACAGAGACATTCTACCAGTGGAGCACACTGCGTGGAGGAAGCGTGCTAGTCTAGACAGAGACATTCTACCAGTGGAGCACACTGCGTGGAGGAAGAGTGCTAGTCTAGACAGAGACATTCTACCAGTGGAGCACACTGCGTGGAGGAAGAGTGCTAGTCTAGACAGAGACATTCTACCAGTGGAGCACACTGCGTGGAGGAAGAGTGCTAGTCTAGACAGAGACATTCTACCAGTGGAGCACACTGCGTGGAGGAAGAGTGCTAGTCTAGACAGAGACATTCTACCAGTGGAGCACACTGCGTGGAGGAAGAGTGCTAGTCTAGACAGAGACATTCTACCAGTGGAGCACACTGCGTGGAGGAAGAGTGCTAGTCTAGTTTTATGCCTCTAGCATTTCACCTGTAGGCTAGTAGGTAGTAGCTATGGTAATTCATTAGTAGATTGTTTCTAGCATGAGTCTAGGTGTGGATTTGTATGACAAGTTAGGTCTGCTAGCTATTTTTGTAAATACATTTAGCAAGGCAATTGCTAAATCTAGGTTTGTTAGTACTATGTCAAAGCTACAATAATTATTTTGTTCATACTATACTGTTTTCTTATAAAAGTAAAGTAAGAGTTTACCTTATGCCACTTTTTCCATATGTTATCTATAGCATTTTCTTGTGATACTCAGTAGCCTGCACTCCCTGTTTCTACCTCTGCCTTCATCACAGATGTTTTGTTGGTCTTCAAGTTCTCTGGTCCACACACAACTCTGGCTTGATGTGCGGCTACCTTTCAACTACATCTACTTCCTGGACTGCCAATCCTTACCCTTCATACTACTCTAGCATAATTTTTTCACTGGTACTTGTAGTCACAATTTTGTTGAAATGCTTCACTGTTGTTGTGAACTTTGAATCCACGATCACTTTCACATGTCAAACTATCACAATAGTTTGACATGCCGTTCTATGCTCTCGCCTTGGTGCCCCTGATCAAAAGGCTGACTACCTCTGTGGCCCAGGTGTGGTATGCTGATGACGTTGCAGCTACGGGGAAAATCATGAACCTGCGCAAGTGGTGGGATGACATCTCCACCATGGGCCCACCCTTTGGATACCATGCTAATGCCTCCAAAACATGGCTGGTAGTCAAACCAGAATTCCTAGCTGAAGCCTCGGCGGCTTTTGCGGACACCAATGTACGAATAACCAGTGAAGGTCGGCCATACCTGGGTGGGGCCATAGGAAGTGAAGCCTACGTCAAGCAGTTTGTGGTGGGTAAGGTTCTGCAGTGGTCAAAGGACTTGAAACTGCTCTCTGCGATCGCAGCTTCTCAGCCTCACGCCGCCTTTGCTGCCTACACTCATGGCATGAAGAGTAAGTGGTCTTACCTGTCCAGGATTCTCCCTGATACCGGTCACCACCTACAAGCATTGGAGGATATCATCCGGTGCGAGCTCTTACCAGCGCTCACAGGCTGCTCCCCGCTCAACGACACTGAGCGAAAGCTGGTGGCTCTGGTGAGAGTACGCTGCGCAAACTGGTGGCCGTCTGCACCAGGGTCTCTCTTCTCTCGCGTTGGAAGTCAGACTTTGCGGTCATCTGGCCCGCCAGCGTAGGAGTACAAGTGATCCTGATCATTCAGCAGTTTTCGCAATGGGGCCGTAACCCTGAGGGAGGCATTGTATTCTTGCTCAGCATTGAGTGACGGGTCTAACAAGCCCAAACCACCCAGTCGTGCAGGGAGCCCTCCAAAAGGCCGTTGACCTTGCAACCCTACCTGGCTCCTCTGCCTGGCTTACGTGCTTGCCAATCAGGGAGCATGGCTTCCATCTACACAAGGGTGCTTTTGTTGATGCCTTGGCATTGCGCTATGGTTGGCCTTTACAGAAGACTCCCTCATCATGTGAATGTGGGGCCAAATTTACCGTCGATCACCTGCTGTCTTGTCCACGTGGGGGCTTTCCTTCACTCCGCCACAACGATATCAGAGACCTCACTGCAACCTTTCTGACGGAAGTATGCAATGATGTCTCGGTGGAGCCGAAGTTGCAGGTGGTCACCACCGAGAGAATGCCCCTGCGAACCGCTAACACCACAGAGGGGGCCAGACTGGACATTGCTGCCAACGGCTTCTGGGGGGGAAGACACGAGAGGACATTCCTGGATGTCCATGTGTTCAACCCGTTTGCTCCCTCAAACCGACAGACCACCCTGGACAAATGCTTTTTGAAGCACGAACAGGAAAAGAAAAGAGCCTACGAGCAACGCGTAAGGGAAATTGAACACGCCTCGTTAGTCCCCCTGGCCATGTCTGCTACTGGCGGGTTGGCAAAGGGGGCCACTAATTTTTATAAACGTCTGGCTTCTCTCCTGGCGGAGAAATGGGACCAGCCATACAGTAGTACCCTCTATTGGCTGCGGTGCTCACTCTCCTTTAGCCTGCTACGTTCGGCTATCAAGTGCATCCGGGGGGCAAGGTCATGCCGTGGCCACCCCATAAAGCTGTCACCTGTGGACCTGGTGGTAGCTGAAGCGGGCTTGCATCCGGATTGAAGGACAACAACTGCTCTTACTATCATTTCACCCCTGTCTCCCCTTTTGTTTTTCACTCTGTTTTATTACACTTTAGTACATTCTTAGCCGCCCTGGGCGGTACTCAGTAAAACAAAAAACAGACAAAAAAAAACAAAAAAAACAACAAAAAAACAAAAAACAAAACAAACAATAGTACTTGTCATAGTTGCTACTTCCCACAAACATGACTGTTCTCTGAAGACAATTACACAACAATCCTGCTCCTTTCGTAGGCTTAATGATTGAGTAACAACCATATTTTATTAACGTGCGCGTATAGTCACGGATTTGTGACTCCCATACGCAAGGTACGAAACGCCTGTCACGAACTCATGACTACCGTCCTCCTAGAGTTAAATTCTGAATTTGAATGCTTCCAAGCTAATGACCATATCAACAGATGATTACTAATAACGCTCAGTGCTACTCTAGCTATACACATGTGACATACATACAAGCAAATTCTCTTGCAACCTGCTAGAGGTTATGTGCACCTGGTAAAGCCAGGATGCCTGTGCACTAAGCAGGTACTGTGAGCCGTGCAAGCAAAGCTCATGGAGCCGGGCTAGGAACTCGCAGGAGAACAGGCCTTTCTTCACAGCAAGTGGTGTGGGCACCTGAAGTCCCACACTGGACCATTGCAGTTGGACCATTGCAGTTGCATGCACAAGAAAAGGCTTTGAATTTGCACCCCAGCAAATGCCAGGTACCCAATCACAGCTGGGTGGACTGGTGGGAGGCAGATGGAAAAACTAGATGAACTCTGGGACCTCAGCCAAGGACATAACCACTAGACCAAGACATACATACACACACACATACATATATACATACACACACACACATATACATACACACACATATATACATACATACACACACATGCAAATGCAAAAATGCAAATTCTCTAGCTGCCGCTAGGCGGTCACGCCCTGAGCCCAGGACACAACCACTACACCACACAGACACACACACATACATACACACATATGCAAATGCAAAATCTCTAGCTGCCGGTCACGACACGCACCTGGCAGAGCCAGGATGCATGTGCACTAAGCAGGCGCTGTGAGCCGTGCAAGCAAAGCTCCTGGAGCCAGGCTAAGAACTCACAGGAGAAAAGCCTTTCCTCACAGCAAGTGGTGTGGGCACCCAGAAGTCCCACCTGGACCATTGCTGTTTCATGAGAAAAGGCCTTGAATTTGCACCCCAGCAAATGTGACCGGATTTGTGAAAACCCGGCTAAACGCGGCATCTAAAGTTTTCTAATTTATTCTACCAGTAGGCTGCACGGGGCCTTGGGATGCCTTCCTCCTAATTTGGAAGCTGTAGCACAAGCCGTCTTCGCCCTACGCACTACAACACTTCAGTATTTTTGCTAAACTTATTATTGCTGATTTCGAAAAAACGCCGGGTAAAGGTGTTGCTAAGGTCAGGGGGCGTGGCTTGTGTCCGTATACTATTACTGCGTGTCTCCGGGACACTACGGAATAAACCGGTTACAGGCAGATTGAAAGAAGTCTAAAAGGCTTAATGCAGGGCTCCTTAAGAAACTAAGATGACGAGAATTGCGTGAGTACGTGAATTATGTAGAATAGCAAGTGAATTAGTTAGCTACAGTTTTTTCCCGGCTGTTAGTGAAAAGCCCGCCAATAATTTCTTAGCAACTCTCCGTACACGAGTCCAACTGGCTAGTGTTTCTAGCCTCCTAGTGTGAGTTCTAGAGCACGCCAGAGCTTACAACTGCGTCATAAGCTAGAGCTAACTGGTGTCTATCCATTTCTGCCATAAAAATTTTTTCGAAAAAAATCGACCCATAAGGCTTTACCCGGTGATACTGAAAAAAATTGTTTGCCGCGTTTAGGCGGATTTTCCCAAATCCGGTCACAAATGCCAGGTACCCAATCACAGCTGGGTGGACTGGTGGGAGGCAGATGGAAAAACTAGATGGAAAAATTGCCTGAGTGGTGCTTGAACTCTAGGACTTCAGGCCCTGAGCCAAGGAACCACACACCAAACAGACACACACATATATACATACACACATACATACTTACAAACAAACATACATACATACACATTGTGGGGCAGTTAGAGAAAGGAAGGATGCCATCCAAGCAGATGGCCTAGAAGGATAGGGGTGTGGCTGAACAAACTAAACTATGTACATACACCATGCACTTTTGCTTGCTTTGGATCATACATGCACAGTGTTGTATATATGTGTGTGTGTCACATTACCTCATGAGTTCTTAGTTCAGACCTTTCATGTCACCTTTGAAACCTGAAACTTTGGTGAAGGGTTTGGGGAAATTAGCTAAGGTTGGTGGTGAGACAGAACTCTGGTGGTGGCACGACCTTGGGATTAGGCAGTTGACATCACCCCCTACTCAACTCAACGAGGCAGAGGTAGGCCAAATCCCCCCTCCCCCCCACACATATATACATACATACACACATACATACATACATACAAACAAACATACATACATGAACAACACAACAACTGGTAAACAATCCTTACAGCTCTACTGAGTGTGTCGAGATGAAGTAGCCGGAGCTTCTGACTGGCCTCCTCTCGGCGCTGCTGGTACCAGCAAGTGAAGTTGGGAGAATTTACAAACCTCCTACAGTGCAAGCCAACACATACAGAACATACATACCATAGTCTCTAGCAACCACTCCCCCTCTTGAGGTACAATTAATTGAATAAATAGAACAACTAAGCACGGCCTAACAGCTTTAGACTCTGTAATTACTGTGTTTATTAACCCTCAGCGCGCATGTGCGAGAGGGTTATAGCAATCGTCCTGTCTGTTAGTCTGTTTGTCTGTCTGTCACGCTCTGATTTTGGAGATTACTGACAATTAACAGTTGATTTAGGTGTGAACTTACTCATGACGAAGATTTAAGACCTTTTATTGTGCTACTTTTTTAATTTCGGGCTAATCGTTGAGAAAATGCAAAGCTTACTCCGCGTAGGTACCAGCTTTTATGGGCAACGCCCCCTAGTGTCACGTCATAATCATGTGAGCAAATAATTTCTGCAGCCAGCGGTGTAGTTCGCTTTATGCTCAGGGAAGTTAACGGAGTTGAGAGAAGTGAGTTTCGCGTAGAAAATGTATACCGGTGAGTGTTTCTGGCTAGTTTAGCTTCTTCTCTTATGATGCCAGCGTTTCCATGTACCATTTTCATTGGTCGAGCTATTTTGATACCTCATTAAAAATAGCTAACAGATAGCTTGTTCTTTTGGAAGGAGATTATATTGTAATAGCTAGGTAGTGTATAGCGCTGAGGGTTCGCACCTTCGGTGCTTTATCTATTTGCAATTATTTTTTTCTTCTATAAATATTTTTAAGATTACGTTTACAAAAAATGTTTTATTTCCCTGACAATTCAGCGGTGAAAGGGTTAATACTGAATCTTACTGACCTGTAGAGCCCTGTCCAGTTTCCCTTGATGCCAGTGGTGAGGTGTGGACCTGATCCCTCCATGCTCTTCAGAAACTGCTCCAGGTCAAATGGCTTGAGTTGAGGAGGCGGCTATGCACACAGAAATAGTCAAGTCACTAGCAAAGCAAAGATTATAATCAAAGAATAAATTAGAGATGGTAAAGGGTCTACAAAACCGCTTCAAACATAATCATATGTTCCTTCTGTGAGCATCGCACTTATTGATTTTACTTTATTATGTACTGAACAAGGCCTAACACCTGTTGCCACATAGGAAATGCATTAAAGTAAACAGGATGTGGCTTTAGGCAATATTTTCCTATACCACATGACGTATGTACAATATATTATTCATTTGATACAGCAGAATATAATGAGTCTGTTGGCTTAGTATTTACACGAGTGCTGCAAGCACGTGGGTAAATATGGCCAATCAGACAAGTGGTATCCAATGAATAATACATTTATTATGTACTGCCCATGTGTGAATACCACAGCAACAATTTCTTGAGCAGTTAACACTTGTATAACCTGGGGGGGACGTGATAACCCAATTTGATAAATATGAACACAGGTGATATGGGAAAATATTGCCTTAAGCCACACCCTGTTTACTTGAATGCATGTACATACTAATCATAATATCACGTTGGGTTATCACCTCCCCCAGGTTATACATAATATTGGCTGTTAGATAATATGCTATTATTAAAAATATTTCAGCCGAGAATGACTAAATTATAAATAATATGTCATGTATACACTTTACCATGTTAGACCACTCCCATAATATCACGAAACGCTCAGAAATATCAGTGAGCTAGTAATGCAATATTAGAGACTTACTCGCCATGGAGACACATCCCTCTTGAGTGGCATCAAGCTAGCGAAGTAACGCTCCTGCACGTAAAACCAGAACAATTCATGGACACCACAAGCTACTCCAGAAAATAATACGTCCCTAACTATACTGCACAGATAATGCCCAAAAACATGCATCAAATTATTATGAGTCACAATGATAGCTTTCTAAGCCACACTCCCTGAGGACATGGCCACGCCCACCTATGTAGCGTGCTCACCAGGGGGATGATAAAACTAGTGGTCAACTCCAGAGCATGTCGTCTGATCATAGCATTCTATACATGTATACAATTACAATAAGTGAAAACAACAATAGTAACAAATAACATTATATACATGAAAGGAAAAAAAAACTTATTAGGACATAGTTTAATTCTAGTAAAAAATAAATATTCGAATGTAAGAATGTAGTGTTGAGTATAGCTATAACATATTAATAAATACAAAAACTCTTACATGAACATCCATGGGCCTCTTTCCTGGAGCACTCTGCCACACACACACACACACACACACACACACACACATAAAAAAAAGAAAGAAAGAAGCAACAACAAAAATTATTAATAAAAGCAGATACGAACTTTACAAAGATAATCTATCTTGTCCTTACTTTTGTGCTTGAAACAAATTTGGCGAAACTTTTGTCTTTATTCAAGAAGGGCTTGTATTTAGTAAAGAGCCCTGGTCTGCTATCACCAACTCCTTCTGATGGAGATCGACTTCTGGATGAGTAGGTGAGGCTGTCGTCGCCGACCCCTCCCCCAGCTCCTCCCACTCCACCGTCCCCTAACTTGATGATATGTGGCCAGTGCTCCAGTGTCTTCACAAAGAATGGGTTAGTGACCCCAAGAATAACCTGTGGTCTACACAAACACCGGTACATGTAAAATCCTAAAAATGACACCAATGTTAACAAATGTAAACACCATGTTGTTATTGTTCTGTTTGAATTTGTTTATTTGAACCTTCCATGGCAATATTTATCAAATTGGCATTCACCATTACCGTAGATGCAGGTTGTTAAGCGGTCCCCATCTGCGTTGTTGTTTTTTTTTTGTTTTTTTTAATAATTTTTAAGCGCCTGTTTTCTTCTCGGTTTTTAGCACTTTTTATTAGCACTCGATGCATTCTGCCAACTGCTGATAGGTGCTCTGCCCCAGTTTTTAGAATACCACTTGCTGTTAAGCACCTATTTTTTAAATTAAGCATCCATTACTGTTTGGAGTTATAAGCAGGGAATGCTTACAACCCACATCTACGGTATCGCAAGTGCTTAACAACCCACATCTACGGTATCGCAAGTGCTTAACAACCCACATCTACGGTATCGCAAGTGCTTAACAACCCACATCTACGGTATCGCAAGTGCTTAACAACCCGCATCTACGGTATCACGAGTTCTTAACAACCCGCATCTACGGTATCACGAGACTACTCATACTTTTCATTTTTAACTTTCACTTGACTCCATCCATACTCTTTACTTTACTGTTGTTGTTTTTCCATTACTAATATGAGCGAGTAAAAAAAAGTTCCTGAGGCTACACGGTAAAGTATCATTACAAGAAAAAAAAAAAAAAAAAAATCCAACGACCCTTTACCGCAGAAGTTTAAATTAAAATAACTACAGTTGGGCTTTGCTTGCCTGCCGCTCCTAGATACACACAGAGAGAGAGGACACTGGGACTTGCCCCCTAATTAGAGTTGTCCCCTCCTTCATCCACCCACTAATGAAGCTTCCTCAACCTATATAAATATCCTACTCTACTATATATTATTCTACTCATGAGGTGTAATATTATTTAATGTAACAGTTGACAGAATGCTCTGGTTTTGTGTCCAATAATATCCTAATACTCATATGGGTGATGAGTGAAGGGAACCGGATCTAGAAACTCCAATTGCCCATGCACTAAACAGGACTAATGTGATATATTGCTGTTTGGTTCATTCATTCTGTAAACAGGGCTGTATTTAAGGGGGGGGGGGGGCAAGTTGAGTAATTCTCACCCCCTTGCACTCTAAAGTTCTACATATTTTTAAGACTTGAGAATAAAGTAATGATTAAATGTCAAACTACAAAATTACAGCACCCCCTCCTCAAAGAGCTTTCGCCCCCCCCCTCCCCCCCAAAGAAATGTTGCTGTATATAGCCTTGGTAAATCAGGGGTGCGGCTGTGGCCTCACCAATGTTTTGATAAAAAGGGGCATGGTGTGTAGCGTAGTGTCTCTTGTTGTTGTGGCAATGTCTGCAAATGGCCAAAATCGAACCATTTTGGAAGATATTCCTGAAACTCAGTACCAGCCTGGCCCTTCCTTTAGTTTTCCAAAGTGATCTTTTGGAAAAACAACTGTAGTTCAGAGGTCCTTCCAATATTTTTGGTTTGAGAAGTGGCCATTTTTGCAATAAATAGTAAGCTGATCGCAGTTTTTTTTGCCACACATGCTTAAAATTGCTAAAAAAAATAAATATATAAAATAATTGCCACAAAAGCAGCCCAGGCATTTTTGCAAATTCTATTTTTTTTTTAGTCTTTGTTTTTTCATTGTATTGTTTGCTTCATACCAAGTACCTACATTACCTATACAATACAGACACTCTACAGTACACAGTTATATTTAAAAAAAAAATCATTAATTTGACGTGAACCCACTGCTAAAAGCATTTGCATTGGTAATATAACAATGTGCTTGTACTTTTCGGCTCATTTGATCAAGAATAACGGGGGAATGTGATTAGATGGGTGTGGTTATTGGCACACCAATCTGATTTGGGTTCCTACTCCTCTGTAAATTGCTGCATGCATACACACATATCAAACTATATAGCCCCACCCTCTAACGTTCTCCCCTCCCCCTCCCCCCCTCCCCCACCATCACAGAAATTTTAGCATCAAACCCCGTACATACATTACATGTACATGTAACATAAATAACTCACGGTGCTTGTGTGCGAGTCGTGTAGTGTTTGAACTCGGAGTCGTGGATGGTGAAGAAAGGTCTGTAGTCACTGGCATAGCGCAGAGGAAGGATCAGACCCACGAGGCACTGGATGGTGTTGGCACACAGAGTGGGAGACGACGCCATCACAACCAGCGGCTAACACAGGGAGGAAGACACACTGCGTGAGTGACTGATGGTGAATATGTTACAGCATGCAAGAGACCATCATATGATCTTGGGGATTAAATGAAGATTGGCTAGTTTGGTTGGAATAGGTTAGAATGCTGACTCAGGAAGGGCGTGGCAATAAGACTGTCAAACTAACCAGTGGATTGGTACAGAGACGGAATATAGACAAGCGAAATACCACATCTATTGTGAAACCAGAACTTTGTGGTATACCTTTGCCAACCCCACCCCGATAACACAATATGGAGTGCTAGTATGTATCTAGTATATATATCATCGTGTCAAGAGCACATACCAAATGGCCTAAATGTGATGCGCAAATAGAGAAGCACACACTCGATCCAAACAGGCTTGCATAAAAGGATACTGGCTAGTTTCACTGATGTTGTTGTGGTGGAACACTATTTATAGACACATGCTCGGTAAGCAAATGAGCAAAGTAAGAAATTGGCGAGCAAGGCTAGGCATTAGAAATGCCAGCCTTACTGTAATCTAGGAGTCAAGCAAGGCTGAGTGAAACCGTCAGCATAACAGTGATGGGTTCATTGTAGTGGAGAGGATGCAAGACCCTTACAGGTGCAACACAAAACAGAGGAAAAGTAGCACTAAACCAATGAAGCAAAAACTTTTCCCATTACAATTCATGCAATGGCTAAAAGAGAACGTCAGAATATACAGTAGCTGCTATGAATTTAGATATACGTATGTACAGTTAACTTAATCTTGGAATCACTTCTCACCTCATTAGTGATGACAATCTCCCAAACAGTTTCAAAATTGGACAGCACATATAGTAAAGACCTGAAGAAGAAAAAAAAAGTGTAACTATGGTGTAAATATTTAGGCTCGAACAACCCATTCACAAGCAGAAATGCCCGTGTTGGATGTTCTATTTATTAAATAATTAACATGACATTATTTTTTGTCTTTATGTATCAAATTACGTATCAGAAATCTGCCGGTGAAAGAGTTAACAGACTAAACTAGTGATGTGCTTCAGCACAAATGGCGAGCGAGCCTAAAGACTATACTATTTTTATATGAATGATTTTTGACTTCTAACACTGAAGCTACTGAAAATAAGGTCCAGTTTTTAAATTTAGCATACAGGGTAAAGGGATTTCAGTGCCATAGTAACAACTCTCTGCAACTGCTTGGAAGGAAAACAACAACAACAAAACAATACACGTTATTTTAAAGTTTTCTTTGTGATATTCTTTAGCTAAGTAGTGGTTGTAACACACAATGCTTTGACACAACTGGACATGCACCTACACAGACTTACCTTCACAGTAGTATAGTGGACAATGTATTTTCAAGTAAATACTGTTGCGCACGGCTTATAACCATGAAATGGAAGTCCCTTAAGTTTTCATGTTTGAACTGCACCCGCAAAAGAATTCAAAACGGTAAACAATTCAATTTCTAGGGTGATACGGGTACTGATCGATAAACCAGAGGATTCTGTTTAGTGCAATTTGGGACGGGGTCGAACACATAACTAACACAAAAACGCGAGGGTCAAAGTACAAAATGACATACGTACGTCCATACATATATACAAACATCCCCGATTTTTTCATTTTTACCCCTGTAAGTGTCTCGCTCGCTACGCTCGCTCGCCGATAATCTGCGGCCATTTTGATTACATTACAGATAACGTGACACTTCTAATTAAAGCTAAATTAAGCACAACATTAGACTTACTGGTATATATTGAGTTCATGGACGGTGGGTACGACTATCATGGCTGGCTGTGAAATAAACATATACATAAATTCAAACAGTTTAAATTAATTGTTCATAGAAGCAATTAACTTCTAGCTACATTCATGGATGTCCACTTTTACTTAATGCATAAATACTATAAATTTCTGTGACAAGAATAACCGAAGAGTAAACAAACAAACAAACAAACAAACAAACAAACAAAAGGAAACAGTACAACAGCCATGAGTCAGATAGCCCATATTTTAACTCACTGATTTCTTGGCAATATCCAACTCTGGACCTTTATGACTGCCTGGCTTGTCCAACTTGCTAGGCAACCGCAACTATGTATGTATGTCATTATATATGTATGTGAAACACAAACTTATACAGGAACAATATCACATACCACATGCAAATATTAGAGGGGGTGTATGTGGGGGAAACTGATAAGTTAGGGGAGAAGAAGATGGGAGTTAGGAGGGAAAAGCCCCCCCCCCCCCCCCCCCCCCCCCCCCCCCCCCCCCCCCCCCCGATAGAACCCAGCCAAGTGAAGTTGTAGAGGGTATATATCAGTCCTATACTGCTAAACGATCATTAGGACTTTTTAATACACTTGTGCAGACTAATATTGGCAGTATGGTAAGGTGTGGCACAAAACTTGATTCATGTGGAGTTACGGGATACAACATCAGCTATATAGAACACACTTACAAACACAAACTTAAGATAGTAGGATTAGTGTACACACAGTCAAGACCTTAAATATCGATCACAGCAATCAAGTAGAAAGGCAACTCTATTTACAGACTCACATGGAGTAGCTGGCCGAGGAGAGGTAGTTGCATCACATGACCCGGTCTGGGCATGCCCCACTGATTGATGTTGTAGCACGCTGCATGAACACGCAAACACACAATATCTTATGTTGCATATCTGGTCTGGTCCACTATGTATATAGCTTTTATACTTCTGTATTTCATGCCAGTTGTGACCCACCTGTACATGTGCTTGAAATTATAGTGCTAACCTGCTTCAAGAGAAGCTATGCCATTAGAGAAATAATCTGGTGCCATTTTATGAACCTAAAAAATATACAACAATATACACACATATTCACGAACTATTATGCATTATTCAGTCTTCCTAGCTGAAATAATTTATAACATTTCAGTTCTAATAGCCAATGTATGTATACATAGGTTACACCACGACGTGGAGGTCGGTACGGGGTTTACACAACCAAGGACTGAAGCTCCGAGGATAGTGTAAACCCCATACCGACTGAATGGAGTGGTGCAACCGACTTGTACCGTGCTCTAGGCTACAGGAAACACACAAAAACTAATCTTGATAGGACGGCTTACTTATTCACCTCCTAGGAGGTGGGTATGAAATATATTCACCACGAATTGAGCAATCTGATTGGACAGTTTGAACATACCCGACACTAGACTTCGCCAATGTCCTCATTATTATTATTATGCACTAGTGGTGTGCTTGAGCACAAATGGCGAGCGAGCCTCCTGAGTTATGCAACATAAAACTAAGTCTCTGGCCAGCAACTAAATAACGATCAAGTTTTTCCTTTTAATTAACAGGCTTGAACCTAACCCTATATTAGGACATGCTTACTAACTGTAGTAGCCAAAAAACGGTGTAAAGGCAGCTAAAATGTTTATTTATTAGTTAAACATACATAACACTGTGTGTGTTCATTGTCTCTATCTGAGTGGTCCTTCGGCAAATACGTCCTTGCTTGTGGCTATACGACCCACAATCAGTATAGCTCATGAAACTGAATAAATGGTCAATTTAATCCATAATGTAAAAAGAGAGAGAATTAATTTTATTGTCGTATTGGTATAAAGTTTAACAGTGAGTCACACTATATTTCTTGTGCTGCACAAGTATCTGAAAGGTTAAATTTTGACCATCATTTGCTGATACTAAATCACGGCCTTGCTAATTGAAACAAAAAAAAAAAGAAAAAGAATTGAGCAGAGGTTACTATGTAAGGAGACGCAGCATCTAGCAAATTGTAAGATGAGATGGAGATTTTTACCGTTAGATGACAGGTATGCAATTTAATTAATTTATGAAGTGGTGGAAACTCACTCAATCACTAGATAATTATGCAGTAAATTGAGGAGACGGAAGAGAATAGACAAAATTGCACTTATATTTGTTTTGTTAACACAAACTCGGCTAACAACCAGTGACGTGTTCTACTCTGGTCACAAAATGACTTTATATCGTATAAACTGTGCATTGATAATGTCTTAAAATGTTTTGAGAGAGATCTGGGGAAGAAGAACTTAGGTAACTTTGAAGGAATGCAAATTCCACAACAAACACAACTACAGTATTGCACACTCACCACTTGATTGAAGAAGTTGATGTAGGGCAGTCTGGTTACCAGGACAACAGACTATAAATAATAAATGGTATCAATGAAAAGATGAGAACCTTCATTCATAAACACCACAAAATGCTGGCACACTTGTAGTGCCACACCCACTCTGTCACACTTGTAGAGCCACACCTACCCTGCCACACCCATATTAGATGGAATATTTCCTTTCACCTCTCTAACTCTATCCTACCCAAGTGCCACACCCACATCATAAAACACACACACACACACACACACACACACACACACACACATACTGTACCTTCTGGAAATATCCTCTTCTAATGTCTGCATCCTTTACTTGTCGGAAATATGCAAAGCCGAAATAATGACTGGACTCCGGCTACAGAGAATTTACATAACATGATGCTTACCTCTTACAATCAAACACTACACCTCCAACTGCTATACACCTACTGCCACACCTCCAACTGCTATACGCCTACTGCCACACCTCCTATTACTATACCCCTACTGCCACACCTCCTATTACTATACCCCTACTGCCACACCTCCTATTACTATACCCCTACTGCCACACCTCCTATTACTATACCCTACTGCCACACCTCCAACTGCTATACCCCTACTGCCACACCTCCTATTGCTATACCCCTACTGCCACACCTCCAACTGCTATACGCCTACTGCCACACCTCCTATTACTATACCCTACTGCCACACCTCCTATTACTATACCCTACTGCCACACCTCCTATTACTATACCCCTACTGCCACACCTCCAACTGCTATACCTTCCACTGTCAACTCATTCAACCCTGCCACACCTCCCACTGAAACTCCTCCTACTGCCACACCTCTCCCACCCATCCACTCACCATGAGCACTAAAGGTGCATTGCAGTGTTCTCTGGATGACATGACCAGGTCTGTCCCTCCCACACCAGAACCACTGCAACGAACTCTGAAGTGATACTGAGTGTCTCCCATACATCCTGACACACACACACACGCACACACACACGTACAACAGGTCTTGTTTACATTATCACAAATTAATATATCTTCCTTCACTCTCAGATATCCAAATGGTAAGGTGTGTGTGTGTGTGTGTGTGTGTGTGTGTGTGTGTGTGATACTAACCTGAGTTAGAGTCAGGGAATGCCAGGTAACAGATGTTACTTTTCTCCGTGTCAGATAGTTGGTAATCACTTGGAATTATAGTCTAATACATACATATATACATACATATACGTGTATAAATATATATATGTATATATTATATACATAGTATATATATAATAGCGACTGGGCAATAGGATACTAATACATAAATCAATTGCGAGCAATACCTTTAAATTACCTCTTCCTGCAGAGGTTGAAGCTTACAAAATGTACAATTTATGCATGTATTCTAACAATATTGCTATAAGCAAACACAAGAGGAATTTGCCACATTCCTTTTAAGGCTTCACGAACACATCCACACACAAAAAAGAAAAGCAACAAGCCAGAGAAGTGGCAAGCCTGAGTGCGCTCAGTCAGTGCTATTACTGCTCGAAGTTACAACCTTCATTACCACACAACCTCTTTACCCCTACTAGCAAATCTCAACCGGCTACACTGTCTACAGTTTCCTGCATGAGCTCATTTTGAACGTGATAATAAAATGATTGGAGCCGGGCTGCACTGTTAGTGAAATAATTAAGCAAAACTCCAAATTGTATGCTTGATCTAAATGTTCCCAGACAATAAAATGCACACTACAAATACAAATTCAGTCATTTACATACAATAGTTAGGTTTATATCTAGCTCTGGAATTTTTTTTCCATGTCTTCATTCTCCCAATTATTATTATTATTATTACTCTATTACATTCTTGATTCTCTGAAAGGTTACTGCTTCTTTGAAAGGTTACCCATTCTAAATGATGTTAAACGTTTTACCGATACCTTTTTATATCGTAGACTAGCTAGCAGATCATGACACACAGTACAACGATGGCTTCACAATGAAAACTTTGTTGCAGAAAAAAAGAAGACAAATTCTTCAGACACAGGTTGATTATACTTGTAGCTATGCACACAATAAATACTTTGAATAGTATTTAAATACGAATACAAATACTTTGAATAACTCAAATACAAAAATACAAATACTTTCTTAGATGTAGTATTTCAATTACAAATACAAATACTTTTGAAGTGCATCAAAATTACAGTCAATAAAGTGTTACATGGAACTAAACAATAGAATATATATCAGTCCAATATGTTCAGGAAATCTTTTATTTTCTACTTTCTACTATTACAAGTTCGCAATACTATGTACCTCATGATTTTTTAAAAAGTATTTGAAATACAAATACTTCACTTTTTAGATCTTAAAATACAAATACAAATACTCCAAAAATGTATTTAAATACAGCATAAATACAAATACTCATGTATTTGACCCCAACCCTGATAATAATGGTAATTAACCTCCAATCCATTCCGTCCTATCAGTTTCGCTGACAACCATAGCCGTACTTGGCCACTTCTAGCTGTGGTCAGCTGAGAGGACATAGTTACAGAGTGCCATTTAAACCAAACTTCCACTATCACCTGACATTTCTTGCGTACCAGAAATATTTGACGAGCTTGTTAGTGGCCATGTCTACACCTGGAACACTATCTATAACGAAACATGTTGGCTTTTCATAACCAGTAATAGAGAGCTGTTGTGTTAAACAAATTACTACTTGTACAGCAATTAGCCTACAAGAACAGCTAAAAACAAACTACTATTTTTTTCACCGGCTGAGCTGTCCATAACACACACAATTAAAACTCAGCACTCTACAGTAGCTTTTCTAATACCGCATGCACAAGCAACAGGGATTACACAGACCAATCAAAACAGTTTATTAGCCAGCTATGCTGTTGCTATGACTGATTCATAAAAACTGAAATAGTTACAGTCAATAGCAAGAACTAGGTGGATAATGATGCATAGCTTGATGGCGTACCTCTATAGCCTGTCCTAACTCAAGGTCGAAGGTGACCACGCACACACAGGCTATCCAGCGAGAGAGTTTGTCCCAGGCTTTCCTTGCAGGTGAATCTGTCAGCGGTAAAGTTGCACTAGCCCCTTCCACAGAATTTGCAGTCACCAGTTTCCTCCCTCTAACGTCCACTCCGTCCGCCATCCCCCTAAATATTTGAAGCAAGAGAAGGACCGGCAAATTTACATGTTGAACTAATAATACTTTCTCTAGTCGATCAACAAATGCTCGTAGTGACTCTAGAAAAAGCGCACCGCACTGTTTAGATTCTTATTAACGCACAAGTGACGCTTATAAACCACACCCACAGTTGTTCAAAAAATGGAGCAGAAGTTGACAGATTAAATTTTTTTATTAAAATTACATAGCTTTGTATTGGATGTTATCAAAAATAAAATATATATATATACATATATATATAGCAAACATGTTTTCTCATCAATTTTTAGGTTAGATTGCACTCCTTGCCCTTTTTTATCTTGTACATTACTGTCGGATGTCTTTCTATTTTAAAATACTCATTAAAGCTATTCTTTGCCATATCCTTTACAAACTCGAACCCAAATTCCCTAGTTAGAATAGCATTGAAGGCAGCTTGGTCATAACGATGGCACGCATACACACCTTCTTTCATGCGTGAGAAATTACAGGGATATACAATTGAACCTTTTGGTGATATACACTCCTTGTGTAATGAGCAGTCTACCCAATACTTTAGAAACTTGTCATTTAGCTCCTGATTAAGCCAAAATATCTCCGCACCAGCTTGTAGTGACTTTCCTATAGACGCATACTCTTTCCTAGTCTTGTTTAACTGAAGGTACTTCATCATGCCATCGTGGGTGGTGGAAATAAACAGGTGGGTGTCTGAAAGTCCTGAAATAATAGGGAACAATGAGAAACGAGGAAGCAGAGGTTTCAAGGAATGCTGGAGCCGACAACTAGCATCACAGTATAATATCACTCCATCCTCATATTCCCGATACATTTCATTAATCACTAATGGCTTCCATGCACAAGTAAAAAGGTCTTTAATGTGCTTAGGATATCTGCTAAAATTGAATTTCCTCACAGTCACTCCACAAAAAGTGGTGAGATTATACTTGCTCTTATCACTGAGACCCAAGTCATAGACCAGAATTGGAGTACCAGGCATTTGAGCCTGAACAGAAGCCAGAAAGTCAGTAGCTTCCTTGAAGTGGTTTTCTGAGAAGGCAGTAACCACGATCAACTTGCGTGCTAACAGAGTCTCACAATCACACCACAAAGTTGAAGACTGATTCAGCGAAGTTGAAGACTGATTCATTTGCATAGAACATAGTTCCAATATATTTTTTACTGTCAATTCCCTGCATTTTTTACAGCAGCCATAAGAGTAGCCATTGGTAGGGATAGTAATACGAGTATAAGGGACTTCAAACACACTGACTGGGCTACTATCAAAGGAGAAGTAAATCAATGTAATAGTTAGGATGGTAAATGACACTGCCAATATTACTTGTTTAAATAGTTTATTCATGTCATGTCCAGAGTTGACTATAATTTACTTTCTCGCAGTAGTTCGAAGGTCACCCTGTTCAGGAACTTTTCCGTTTAAATGTGATTAGTAAGTAGACCCTTTCTCCTTGTGATGGCTTATGCACTTGACTGGGCGTGGCTTGATTGGGCCTCACCCTTTGAGCTGGTCACACTCTGGCCCCGCCTTCTGGTACTGTCAACAGCATCAGCGAGAGCAGCCGCTGCGCCCCTATAGCTGCGTGGTCTCCTACGCACTCGTCCAGTCTTGCGCCTACGCACGGTACAGACCGTCGCCTACTAACTTAAGCTACCCATTAACTCTATTTAAGTCTTCCTTGGGTTGCCTGTGCACCTGACTGGGCGTGGCTTGGTATGGCCTCACCCGTTGAGCTGGTTGGGATCGTCGATTGGGTGAGACCTGTGGGCGTAGCACACTCTGGCAACTAGAGGTTGGCACTTGTGTCAACCCTCACCTAATCCACTTCAGGGATCCCTGTGTTGAACTTCCCCCCACTCCCCTTCCAACCCCCCTCCCCCCTGTTCCAATCCTTATTACTCATTTCAACCACACAATAACAAATAAAGAAACAGCCAACCAGTCCTGACCCTGCCTAAGATCTTCTAGGTCCCTCCTTCCGGCCGTCTCTCTGCCCCATCATAATAGCTGCGACTCCACAGAGTACCTTCCTGGGGGTTCTGATGTAGTTCTGCGTACCCCGTTGAGCTGCCACTGTTGCCTCCCCAATCCGGGAGCTGTGTCCCACAAAGAGGCTGCAGTCAACACCCATTACCATCAGAGTTACCCTCATCGTTTTCACGAATCGCTCCCTCGTCAGGTACCAGCCACTCTCAAACGTGAAGAATGGACCTGGTTGGGGTCCGCGTTTCACCATATAGTCCATCACTGCTGCCACTGGACAAAGCCCTCTGGGGGCTCTACCCACATCGATATCCACTCCTTTATGGTATGGGCCTGTCTTCCAGGCTTTGATTGTTACCTCCAGACTCTGTGGGTTCCGGTAATCATCTATCGGACATCACCATAGGCCAGATGCCTCCGTGGGTCAAATGCCCAGTCTTCTGGAACTGCCTGTCCGCAGGACACCAAAGAAGCATAGGTCGCTGCTGCCCGCAACATTGCTGCATCCCTCCAATTTGGGAGTGCCTGCCAATGCTTTCTCAGCCCTTCCAGTACCTCCAGTGTGATTGGCAATCGTGTCCGGGAATGCGCTTCTGACTTTCGCTTCAGTCCTCTTACCACATATTCCAGTTGGGGCATGTCTCCTATTTGGGGGTCCCCAAATCCTTGAGCGATCTGAGCATGTGGCACCGCCGCCAAGTAACTTTTCACTGTGCTTGCTGCCAACCTCTTTGTGAAGAGCCATGCCACAAACAGGGAGAGCACCTGTTCCGTTAGAGGAAAGGGTTGGAAAGGGTTGGGGGACGTACAATGTTGTGCAGAACTCTATAAATTGCTTCGTACCCGATTTGTAGCTTCTCTGAGATGCCAGGGCTAGGCTTGCCAAAAACAGTTGGTGAACAACGTGGCCCAGTCCGTGCATGTCCAATCAGGCTGCTCCTCCAGGAGTAGAGACCTGAGTGCTTGTGGGAACGGGGTCTGGCTGCACTTGGCTTGTGGAGCCTGTGAAAAGAAAAGTTTGGTTATTGAACAGGGGTTGTAAGGCCCTGAGCAAGGTGTAGGGTGTGTCGGAGGTGTGGCCCGAAGTAAGGACCACAGACGAAGGACCAGGAGGTCAAGGTCCAATGGCGAATGAGTATACTAACTGTTCGCATAACCCTAAGGTTTACTACTAGGCTAGCCCCAAAAGCTCGCACTCCCACCCTTCACAACAGTTTGGGTTTGGATTACTTGAACACAGAACAACAATAATTGAACAGGGGATATTTATGTAAGGGACGATACAAAAACCCGGGTGGTTGTGTGTGCGTATGAATAATGTTAATGATAGGTAAAGGGTAGCTAAATGAGTGTTCTGAGTCCCAATCCAGCCGGAGGTGCTGCCGACTCGTCTATCCTTGTTCGGGCTCCGTAGGCAGACCCGAACATACTGGGGGGGGCGGGGGAGCGGGGGCGAGATCATGAACAGGGCTGTCCTCCAGAGGCGCTGTGGGATGATCCTCAGTGTGAAGAGGAATGAGCTGGTAAGCAGCTCTCCTGAAAGTCTTGTCCGCGCAGCGAACGTCCATCACACGGGTGATATTGTCGTCACCCGTGTAGATCTTGATGATCCTTGCCAAAGGCCAGCGTCGATAGCCAAATGTGGTCTCGTCCTTGATAAGGACAACATCTCCAACCTTGAAGAGGTGGTTGCCGCTCTTCCAGGTGTGTCTTTTCTGGAGGGATTGTAGATACTGTGTCCGCCAGGCGATCCAGAAATCGTGGTTTAGCCTTTGGACCAATTGCCATCGTCTGAGGTTTGAGAGTTTGGCTTGACTGGGTGGCAGAGTGGGTGGGGAACGAAGTGGTCTCCCGATGAGGAAGTGTCCCGGTGTAATGGTGAGCTGATCATCTGCGTCGGTTGAGTAAAGTGGCGTCAGAGGCCTGGAGTTCAGAGTCGCTTCCACTTCTGTCAGAGCAGTGTAGAACTCATGGAACTGTAGGTGATGTGGACCCAAGATCTTGTGAAGCAATGTCTTCATCCTTTTCACTGTCGCCTCCCAGAGTCCTCCCATGTGAGGTGTTCTCGGGGGAGAGAATTTCCATACAATGGAGTTCTCCCCACAGAAGTGAGAGATGCTGCTGGAGGATCTGGAGAGTAGAGACTTGACGTCTTGGAAGTGGTGGTAGGCTCCCACAAAGTTGGTGCCATTGTCCGACCAAATAGTAGCTGGAGTGCCCCGCCTTCCGCAGAATCTCCTTAGACATGCAAGGAATTCCTCGGTAGACAGATCAGAGCAGAGTTCCAAGTGCACTGCTTTAGTCGTAAAACACACAAAGATGCACACATAGGCTTTGTCTAGGACCGGTTTCCGGACATGTCCTCGTCTGACATAGAAGGGACCCGCAAAATCGAGTCCAGTCTCGGTGAATGGAGGAGCCGGAGTGGTGCGACTAGCAGGTAGAAGGCCCAGTTGTTGTGTGACACCTCTGCTGTAAGCTCGTTGACAGGCAGTGCATCGGCGACTCAGACCCTTGAGATAGTTCCGGAGAGAAGGGATGTAGTAGGAGTCTGCGATGATGGACAGGAGCGTTTGAGGTCCAGGATGAAGGTACTGTCGATGAAGGGCATCAATGAATAGTCGACTCAGTGACGACTTGATCGAGAGTGGGATGAGTGTCTTAGGGGCTGTTAGGAGACGGAAGTCCCTGACACGTAAAGAGACTAGAAGTAGACCATCTTCAGCGAGAGACAGATTGAAGCCGGCTAGAGCTTGTGACTTGTGAAGTGTGGACTTCTTTTTGATTGCTCGTCGGGCTTCTGGGAAATGTTCTTGCTGGATGAGGCGGAAGAACAATCTCCTTGTGTCCTGACACTCTTGAGAGTTGAGATGAGGTGATAATCGTCTCTCGTTCTTGGGAAGTCGGATGTTGACTGTGAAGCGTCTAATCCACGCGTATATCCTCACGAGATGAGTGAAGGATGAGTACGTGTCCCAAAATGGAGAGGTTTGAGGTGATGGAGGTGCCAATAGGACCACTGCCTTGGTTTCTGGCAGATCCGTGACGGCTGTGAATTGAGGTGGTGGCCACTCGTCTTCAGGATGTTGAAGCCAAGGTGGACCGTTCCACCAGAGGGTAGAGGTTTCTAAGTGAGGAATCGTGGATCCTCGACTCAGGATGTCTGCTGGATTGGAGGCCGATTTGACATGTTTCCAAGGTGTGTCTGGCAGGAGCTCTCGAATTGCTGCAACTCGATTCCCCACGAATGTGTGAAGCGATGAGGGAACTTTTCTCAGCCAGCAAAGGACGATGGCAGAGTCAGTCCAAGCGGTGAGATTCGAGATTTGGAGAAGTTGAGAGGCATATACGAGAAGCTTTGCCAGCAAGTAGGCTCCAGTGAGCTCCGCCCTCGGGATAGTAAGTCCTTTAAGTGGAGCCACCCTTGCCTTCGAGATGACCAGAGAGGTGTCGATTGTGCCGTCTCTCTTCAGTTGCCTGATGTACACTGCTGCTCCATAGGCGTCCTTGGATGCATCGGAGAACCCATGGAGTGAAGTGTGAATGACTTGGTCGGTGTCAGAGGTGTGTTTCCGGGGTATGGCCTTTAATGTGAGTTCTGGGAGTTGAGATGTCCATTTAGCCCATTCGTCAACGATGTCGTCTGGTAGTTGTTCGTCCCAGGAGACTTTCATCTGCCAGAGGCGTCGAATGAGAAGTTTGGCAATGATGGTAATAGGGGAGTATAGACCCAGAACATCAAACACCTTCCCCAAAGTTGAGGCGATGGTCCTCTTGGTGACTTTGTCTGGAATGTTCGCAGGAGTGGCAACATGCAGAGAATCGGTAGAGACCTTCCAATGGATCCCTAAGGCCTTGAGAGAGGATTCGGGAGGTGCCAAGTGGAGATCTTCCATCTCGATGAGGTGTTCAGGAATAGTCTCGCGAAAGTTGGCGTCGTTTGTCCTCCATTTCCTGAGTGTCATTTGTGCTCGGAGTAGCAGGCCACAGAGTTGTTCACGTAGTTGACTGGCTTCCTCGATGTTGTTGGCTCCAGAGAGGAAATCGTCCACATAAAAGGCTTCACAGATGGCTCGACTGGCTTCTGGATGTGGGTCAGAGTGTTTGAGGGCCAAATGTCGGAGCACTTGTGTTGCCAAGAAGGGAGAGCACCGAACTCCAAAGGTCAATCGGGTCATTCGACAGTCGGCGAGCTTTCCAGTGGAGTCTCGAAGTAGGAAACGGTGTAAGTCTCTCTCAGGTGTGTGGAGCTCGATCTCTCTGAACATTTTCGAGATGTCGGCCGAAAATGCTATGTTGTGGCTGCGGAACCTCAGTAGAATATCCGTGAGCAGCGGATAGAGGTTGGGTCCTGGTTCCAGAGTGTCATTTAGAGATGCCCCCGATGACGATCGTGCTGATGCATCGAATACTGGTCTGACTTTCGTCGTGGTGGATGACTCCTTGAACACCCCGTGAACAGGAAGATAGTAGTGATCTAGGGTGAGCTGGTCAGAGGGGACTATCTCAGCGTGTCCGAGGGTCAGGTATTCCTGGAGAGCCTTTCGGAAGTCTTCCAGTTTTCCCTTCCGCTGGAGGGACTTCTCGTTGCTGAGGAACCTCTGGATAGCCAAGTTGCGGGAGACTCCCAGATCCTGGGGGTTAGCAATCCGTGGTAGCTGGACAGAGTAACGGCCTTCCGCATTGGTGGTGTGAGTCTCCTCAAAATGTTTGACGCAATCATCTTCTGGAGGGAGTGAAGAGGAAGTCTCGGGTGTCTTCTCCAGCTCCCAGAGTTGTGAGAAGTCTTGACAGAGTTGATTGTCTGGAGCACCAATCTTCAGTGTGGTAGATGCCGGAGGCTCGTAATCCATAGGCGCAGTGACAGTCCAACCGAAGATGGTGGGTAATGCGGCGATGTTGGATGCCAGATTGTAGGAGAGTGATCCTCGGATGCATCTTCCATAGTCAAGACTCCCGACAAGGATATCCAGGGGACCTCCAAACGATGGATCGGCTAGTTGCAAATCCTGTAGATGAGGGACAGCAGCGATCTCCTCCTTCCTATTCGGGGGGAAGGCGTGTGGAAGTCGTGGTATCACGGAGAGCTTGAGCGTGATGGACTGATCAGGATCATGTAGAGAATTGAGGGTGACTGTGACGAAGTGTATACTTGTTCCTTCGCCGTAGGCCCCTGAAAGGTTGAGTCGTTGGTGATGTCTCTTCAATTTCAGTTGAGTAGCCAGAGTCTCCGTGATGAGGGATGATGCTGAGCCGGAGTCGAACGCAACTCGCGCAGAGCAGTCTCGATCCCTGTTGACAGCCTTTACCATGGCGGTATGTAGAAAGGCCAGCGTGGGTGGAGTCTCTGACATCTTCTTGCACTTGGTTGGCTGAGAAGCTGAAACAAGAGATGGTTGAGCTGGAGTGGCCGCCTCAGATGAGTTGTTTTTAGTGTGTAGGGAGGTATGGTGTCTCCCATTACACTTCTTGCAGTTGGTTGGCTGAGAAGCTGAAACGAGAGATGGTTGAGCTGAAGTGGCCGCCTCAGACGAGTTGTCTTCAGTGTGTAGGGAGGTATGGTGTCTCCCATTACACTTCTTGCAGTTGAATGAAGACGGACATTGAGTGTTGAAATGCCCCAGGTTGAGGCAGTTGAAGCAACCTTTCCGCGACCGGAGGTACTTGCGCTTCCTGGATGCGTCGTAACCGAGAAAGACAGGACAGCGACTAAGACGATGTACTTCGTGGCATAGTGTACAAGTCGATTTGGCAGAGGACGGGCTGTGTCCGGAAGTGTTGACCCTGTTGGCATAATTGGTTGATTTGGCTGAAGATGAGGAGAGGGGCGTCTTCCTCATGCAGGACAAGCGATGTTCGAGAGGTTTGCCGTAGGCCATTAAGTCCTCCATATCAGGCACCTTGGTGTATGAGGCTGTGTGCTTGGTCCACTCCTCGAGGAGTCGTGGTGAGAAGTTTTCACATGCAAGGGCTGTGAAGTATTGAGATAGTGAGTCACATCCGAGTTCCCTCATATCCTTCAGTGTATTGTAGTACTATTTACGGAGATGAGCAAGTCCTTCCTCTGTATAGTCCATGCTGTGGCGTTCGATTGACTTCCGCACTAACACAGGAAAAATTCTGACAGGTGAACCGTACTTCTCAAGTGCCTCCATAGCCTCCTTATAACAGTCAGTGGAGTTAGAGTAGGCTTCCACAACTTGTTTGGCTTCGTCGTCCTTCATAGATTTAATCAGGACTCCGAGTTTCTCCTGCTCTGTGAAAGCTGCTCCCCTGGATTCCATTGCATGAGTAAATGGACCATGGAAATGCTTCCAGTCTGTGGGCTCCCCGTTGAAGTCAGGCAGCTCAAGTTTGATTTTTGGAGCAGATGATGGAACGGAAGTAGGAGTGGCTGGCGTAGAAGATATGTGAGAGGAGGTGGAGTTTGTCCATGATGTTGTCAAAACTTGTCCTGAACTTAAGAATCTCGTCTTCGTACTCCGAGACGTTCATACTGGATGTGTCCTTCAATAGGAGGTACTTCCGCACGATCTTCTTGACATCTTGGTGGCAGAGGAGACAATCGCGGAGCTCTTCATACTGACGCAAGAGTTCCTGATGTTCCTCGTATACATCGATGGATGCATCTTCTTCCTCTTGAATTAAGGAAGGGGTGGTGTCTCCTTCGGTGAGGAGTTCCACATAGCGTGCCTGGATGGCTTCATGAAGTTGGAGATCCTTCCTCAATTTGATCAGGGCTGACTGAACTGAGATGATGGAGATCTCCTCAATGTGTCGCGCAAGGAACTCGTCAAGCTTGGTCTTGGCCTTGGTGATCTGGCCGCGGCGCGAAGCTCTTTTGTCCTTGGCAAGGTTGACTCTTAACATCCCTAAAATTCGTAGAAGTATCCATAAGAGTTGCACTCTGTTAGGTACTGAGAGTTAGAGTCCAAGCGTAGAAGCTGAGGTGAGGGTGGTTGTGTGTGCGTATGAATAATGTTAATGATAGGTAAAGGGTAGCTAAATGCGTGTTCTGAGTCCCGATCCAGCCGGAGGTGCTGCCGACTCGTCTATCCCTGTTCGGGCTCCGTAGGCCGACCCGAACAGTTATCTTGAGAAATTGCATCTGCCACAGTGTTTTGGACCCCTGGTATGTGACACACCCATACTTACAGTTGGAAAAGGGCTCTGATAAAGAACAGGCACCTCAGCAAATGCATTAGTTGGGGGGTGTCAGGGATCGCCCCCCAGGTGAGCTGGAGACAGCAGTCCTGACAGGAAATCCTCGAATCGAGGACGTTTGTGAGGATATACAACAGTGTTTAATGAACCGTTGAATTGTTCATTCACACGTCAGGTGTTAATAAGTTGTTTACGGCGAATCTTGACTATATCTTACCTTGATTTTTGTCAATAAGCTCAGTCTAACAGAGGTTAGAATAGCTTCATTTCGATTGTTCCTTATCTTATCGTCAATTAAAATTTAACTCTACATTGTTGACCAGGGCTAGCTAGGCTCGGATAAGTGTGACGGTGGCTCTAGTAGCTAAGGTTGGGGCAGAAACCGTCACAGGGGGGATCAGCTGTTTCCTGAGTTCACTGCAGCCACTGCTCCTGTGTTGTCACAACTTACTTGCACCGTCCGGCCAACCCACTTCCGCCCTCATACCACTCACGCTAACACAACTGGCACCAATTATTTTGCTGTGATACTCTTCTCCTTCAACCCACTGCCGATCTACTTCCTTCCATGGCAGTAGGATCCACTCTCCTGTTGCTGGGTCCCACACCCCACAGCCAAAATGTCCAGATGCATCTGTCCAAATGTGAATCCTGTCCTGGTGCTGAGAGTGTTCAGACATCATACTAACCCCATTCCATAGCTCCAAGAATGACACCCACCATAGAATGTCGGATCTGCCTAAACTTCCCTTTGATATACTGCACTGCTGCCTTGAGCTCAAACATTCGCCTGAGGAGTTCCCTGGCTGTACCACTTGAGCCGCATGAGCCAGCTTCCCAATAAGGGACTCCAAGTCTTTCATCACTCTGGACTTTTTGCCCTTCCACTTCTGGATCAGCTCGTTCAGCTTACTACTCGAATCCAGCTCAAGGCCGAGAAATGTCAGGGTCATGTATGGTCCCTCAGGTTGTCCAGCGCGACAGGCAAGCCTAGGTCCTTTCGGAAGAGCGGGATCTGGGTGTGCCGCCAACTCCCAGTCCCACTCTCTCCACCGGAACAGTGTAACCACCTCCCTCAGGTACTGCAGTAAGACGACTGGGCACTCCAGCTGACATGCTTCCATCTCCAACAGATGCTCCATGTAAGGATAGCAACCTAACACCACATAGTGCACACCACTAATCATTACACCTCATCCACATCATAACCATCCCTACGACCCACTCCACCCCCCATGACGCACCCTGCCTTTACCCCCAAGTTCCTTCATGACCCCTAAGCAATTCTCTCCCCCTCCCCCACATCACATCCTGTGCCCAGCTTTTTTTAAATATCACTCCAATACTGTGCTGAACATTAACAACAAGTAGTTAGAAGTTCCAATGTTCGGGCCACCCCATTTATCTTTGTCTGTTGCATCCTCTCAGTATGGTCAACAACCGGACCTCCACTGTGGTTTACGGCTCCCACAGTGAGTTAGTTGATGGTTACCACCGCAATTTGTACATATGTGCTGAAACCTGCAGCGAGGGTAGTTGCAGCCACCAGTTTTCCCTTTCCAGCATACCTCACCACTTAGCTGCTCTAGTGGGCCCAGCCCCCTTTGAGGGCTTGGCTTGGCCATTGTAATGACCATCGATTCCAGCTGTCTCAGGCGATTGGCCATCCCTGGGTCTCTCGACCCACTCACTTGCTCCATGTGGCTAGTTGTGAAGAACTCACACCTCCGTGTCCCTCACCTTTCGGGCTGAAAAGTTCATCATGTACAGGGTGGAGTTGACTTGCGACCATCTCTTGTTTCCTATAGATGCCACCTGCCTGCGAAATACTCAGCCTAGGCCTTCAAAATTCTGGCTGGCTCGCTCGATGAGGTTCATGTATGCCAGCATCTCCAGAATTACTTATGGTTCCGCCAAGGCCATCACCGCAATGTAAGCACTGAAACACTGGACCCACGTCAGTATGTCCGTGACCTTCCGGCCCTGCTTTATTGCCCTGTCTTTCCCCTCTTTGTCGTCCCTCTACCAAGTCAAGAATTCGGGTAACAGCTTCCCCATCTCCGCATACTCTCAACAGAGCATCTTAGCAGCTAACTTCTGGGGGAATTAGTGGCATACCACCCTCTCCTATATATGCCCCTCCAGCTTCCTTCTTTGGCGTTGCCGGTGCCTGCGGCAACAAGTTGGTGAGCGCCACCATTGAGACCGGGCCACTGTCAAACGCAGGGAGTCAGTGACAAGGAAGGAATGGAACCATTTCAGCTGTGAGGTCACGCTGGACTTGCGCGAGCATCTCAAATCCTACCATAACTCCCACTGCCTTCTCACCCTATGGTAGCCTCGCCAATGCTGCTACTGATGGTATACTCCCATCTCCTTGTCCGTCTGCTGCCTCCTGAGCCTACAATCCACAAAAATTCGCTATGAACTGCATCCAAAGATCCTGCGCCAGGTTTTCTCACATTCCTGAGCAGGGAACCATCATGCAAACCCCCGAGCAGGGAACCATCATGCAAACCCCCGAGCAGGGAACCATCATGCAAACCCCCGAGCAGGGAACCATTATGCAAACCCCCGAGCATGCAAATCCCGAGTGGGGGGGGGGGCCCTCATGCAAAAATCCCAAGTGGTACTAACATGTCAAATCCTCAAGCAGGGTGCCATAATGTAAACCCTCATGCAAGGTACCACCATACCACACTCCCAAACTGGGTGTTCTCCTGCAAACCTCCTCGAGCTGGGTGGTGTCATGCCAACCCCTGAGCAGGGTGCCATCATGCCAACCTCCGAGGAGGGTGCGATCATGCCAACCCCCGAGCAAGGTGCCATCATGCAAACCCCTAAGCAGGGTGCCAAACTGCAAGCCCCCAAGCAGGGTGCCATCATGCCAACCCCCGAGCAGGGTGCCATCATGCAAACCCCTAAGCAGGGTGCCAAACTGGGAACCCCCAAGCAGGGTGGCCAAACTGCAAACCCCCAAGCAGGGTGCCAACATGTAAACCCCCAAGCAGGGTGCCAAACTGCAAACCCCCAAGCAGGGTGCCAACATGCAAATCCCCCAGCACGGTGCCAACATGCAAACCCCTGAGCAGGGTGCCATCATGTAAAGCCCCCTGTGGTGGAATAGCCACTCCCCCACATTTTCAGGACAACACCCATGGACACTCCCTCATCTGAACACATTATATTATCAGCATGCCCTTGATATTATATTATTTATGCATAGCTAATTACTTATCCATACATTCCATTTAACTATCACTTCCCATTACATCATCCTCTTCCTGTGTCACCCAACCACCTTTGCACATGCCCAGTGGGTCTTCTTATATATTGGCCTGCTCAGCATGTGCCCATTCAGTTGTACTCTTGTGTTGTTCTCTTAATCATCTATCTGAGTTACACTTGTAAAAAGGGTGGGCTTGGATAATTGAGGCCTTTGAAAGCTTGAGAGCAATCTGTGCAACTCTGGTGGCAGCATACCCTCCTGTCTCCCTGTTGTCCCACCACACCTGGTGCCAGCGGTGGTCCTACATTCCGTGTCTTCGGAAACTGTTGGATTTGGAGACGAACTTCGCCTTCAGTCTACCTCAATTCATCCATTGAGAGTTCTTTTGAGTCAAGCCCACTTTTTCAAGTTGTTCACTTGTTTCTTTTTCCTTCAGGCAACTCCTGATCAGTTTCGGGTGTAGAGGGTTTCCACCCACAGACACACAGTACTCTTCAAAATAGCTGACCTTCGAAATAGCCTATTGTTTGTACACTTGCTCTCTTCCTGTGATTGGACACACGTGGAATACCATTGCCGAACGCAAGTTACCTTTACTTACTTGTTTCTATTATTGCATTGTAGTTGTTGCATTTTGTTGTTCTTGAACACTGTAAATCTTGTGTTTTTATTTGCTCAGTGTGTCATTTTACCATGACTACTAGGCGTCAACGTGCTAAGGCCCTGGCACTTGCTTCTGAAACTTAAGCACAATCTGATGAATCTTCCTCTTCAGCTTCAATTTCACCATTTTCACCAACACCTACTCTTTCACCATTGTCTTCAGGCTCAGCATCCACTCTGGTAGACACTGACCGAGTTGGATTGTCATTGCACCAATCTCTCTCATCCTCTTGTGATGAAGCCACATCTTCTGCCAAACCTCCAGAATCTGATGCAGCCCAAATGGCCAAACCTCCAGAATCTGATGCAGCCCAAATGCTCAAGTCCATTACTGCACAAGCCAAAGCGGCCGATGTCGACCCTACGATGATGTTATTTGCACAACTCTTGTCCAGACAAACCCAAGCAGCTTGCTCAACATCTCCACAACCCATGGACAGGTTCAAATCTCTTTCCAAAGCCATCGGAAAGATGAGTGAAGGTGAGGACATTTTTGTCTTCTTGCACAGGGTTGAATTTGAGTTAACAAGTAGAGCTATTCCTCAGCACAGTTGGATTAAGTTTTTGCCCTCAGTCTTAGTTGGCCAGTATAAGGAAGAATATTACAACAATGTCTCTACCTGCACATCCTTTGATGATATGAAAATTGTTTTGCTCAATTTAGGTGGTTATTCATTTTCCGAGTGCCTGAACTCCTTCCCCTTGAAATTCAGACTTGGTGGGCATAAGACCATGTTACAGTGGTACAACCATTGGCGTTATAAATTCCAAGTGATAATGGATTGTTTGCCCTTTCTAGTTAACTGCACTGACCAAAACATTGAGTTCATGTCTAATGTTTTTGCAACCATTGCTGTTTTGTCAGGAATACCCCAAGAATCTAGAGACAGTATTCTCGCCAGACCTTCCAATACCAACGAGGCATTCATACAAGTTTGTAATTCTTGGTTTCACAATGCAAGCTCTAGTTCTAAGCCCAGCTTTCCTAGGCAACAGCAACATCAGTACCAACACCATCACTCTGGTCACAGGTTTCACAGCGACAACTCTCATTTCGACTCTCATAGGCAACACAGAGCCCCCTTGTTGGCATCTCCCAACACGCAATATCCTCCCATAAGGAGAGACATCAGCACAGTTACTTGTTTCAGGTGTAATTCCCTTGGACACTATGCCAACAACTGTCCCAATAATGTGTCATCTATTGATCACAGGTCACAATCTCAGAATGTCTCACACACACAACCTCAGCCTCAACCACAGAGTCACTCTCAGGTCCAGCCACAAGCTCAGTCCCTATCTCAACCACAGCAGTCACAACCTGTCAGCAACAACAACTCAGACAGACCAGTCAGACGTATTGAACATGATTCATCAAGCCCCACAGATGACAATGACACAGACATCCTCAACATACATGAAACAGATGACTCATTCATCACACAAGGTCGTGTCAACGACATCCCAACTGATATTATCATTGATTCGAGTGCAAAGGTTTCCCTGATTTCTAGCAATTTTATTTCACCAGATATGGTTCCGGTTGGTTCAAAGACACTTTTTGGCATTTCTCAGATCAGATTCACTGTTCCAGTTTATGAGCTTGATGTTTCCTTACCAACCATGAAAGGCAAATGTAGACTTGCCATGGATAACAGACTTCCACCCTTTACCTTCTTGCTAGGAATTGATTTTGGAAAGGATAAACTGCTAGATTTGATGTCGCGAGTTAAAGCTACACCTGTTCCTGTCATGGCTGCAGACAATGCCCTTGCAGACAAGTTGGCTGACACACTGCATTTGTCTGAAGGTGCCACACCCTTGGCACTGGATGACATTGTAGATATCTCTGACACTGATACCACTATTTCTTCGCAATCTGTCACTGTCTCGTTTCCTAATACACCTACTGTCACACCTTCTCTTCAGCCTGCATCACTTGCACCACTCACGTTGCCCTCAGTCACCTTTGACGGTGTATCTAAGGAGCAATTCCTTGAACTGCAAAAGTCTGACCCATCTCTTGCACCCCTTTGGAATCTTGCTAAGAACCATCAGAATTCTTTGTTTATTGCAAAAGGTTTTCTCATGTGCCTGACTACCACATGCAACCAAGTCTCTAGTGCTCTTGTCGTGCCACAGTCACTCAGAACCAAAGTCTTACAAACAGCTCATGATGGCCTCGGACATGGTGGCTTAAACACCACCAGGTCTCTGGTGAATAAACATTTTTCTTGGCCCAACATGGCATCTGACATTAAAGATTACATCAGCAAGTGCACTTCACTGTTTGAAGCACAACAAAAGTGGTGGCATGAAAGTCCCTCTGTGCTCTCCAGAAATAATCTCTGAGAGATGTGAAAAGATAGCCGTAGATATAGTCGGTCCCTTGCCTAAATCCAAACACAATTTCAGATTCATTTTTACTTCCATGGAACTGGCATCTGGGTTTCCCTTTGCGGTGCCCCTCAGGACCTACACTGCTGAAGACACTGCCAGAGCATTGCTTTCTGTTATTGCAGGCACAGGGCCTCCCATGGCAATTTTGTCTGATCAAGGCTCCAACTTTATGTCCAAAGTTTTGTCCCTACTTTACCAGAAACTAGGTATTTCTAAGGTAAGAACTACACCTTACCATCCCCAGTCTAATGGGAGACTTGAGCGTTTCCATGCCACATTGAAAGCTATGTTAGCCAAATCCATTGAGTCTAAGCAACATTGGCCTGATTCCATTGATCTGGTCCTCTACTTTGCCAGGAACACGCCACACAGCAGACATGGTTACACCCCCCACGAACTTTTATTCCTGAAACCTTCAGCGTTTGTGTTGTCAACCTTGAAGTCATTCTGGTTAGGCGACCCTGAGACAAATTTGAACCTGCCTCAATTTATTCAGGACATCAACACTCAAGCTTCATGCCAAAACTCCATTGTTAAAGAAGCTCTCAGTTCCAAACTTGCAAAGCAAAGACTTTCTGCAGAAGGCACAGCCCTTTCCAACCTTAAAATTGGAGACACGGTCCTCAAGAGAGTTCCCGGTCTGAACAAGTGCCTGGAATCCTCCTGGGAAGGTCCATACGTTATTGACAAGCTTTTACACCCTGTGAATTGCGCAATTAAAAGCAGCGTCAAGAAAGGTAAATCCCAAGTGGTCCATGCTTCACAACTCAAGCCTGCACCAGATTTGTCTGTGTACAGAGTTGTCACAGTTATTGATGACTTTCTGGATGATACTCCCAGTATTGAAAAATCCATGACCCTTTCCGAGCAGCAACAGCTGCAGCTTGATGATACACTATCTCAGTTTCCTTCTGTATTTTCCGACACCCCTGGTCTCACTCCTTTGGTCAAACATTCTGTAAGACTTACCTGTTCAACACCTTTGTGGACACCCACCTACACCTTACCATTAGCCTATCATGCTGACTTCAGGAAGGAAATTGATCAGTTACTTGCGCTTGGTATTATTGAGCCTTCCACCTCATCATGGTCAAGTTCACCACTGCCTGTTAGTAAGAAGGATGGCGGACTAAGGATTGTAGTTGATTTCCGCAAACTAAACAAGGTCACAACCCCTGAACCCTTCACAATGCCTTCAATTGATTTCATTATTTCCCAGCTTGGGGAAGCTAAGTTCCTTTCAAAATTAGACCTCTTGAAAGGGTTCCATCAGGTCCCACTGGCCGATGACAGTAAGCACCTGACTGCGTTTTCATGTTTGCAAGGCAAATTCCAATACAGAGTCATGCCCTTTGGCCTCAGGAATGCTCCTGCAACTTTTCAGTTGCTCATGCAGGAGGTCCTGAGAGGATTGGAAGAATTCAGTCTAGCATACATTGATGATATTGTGATTTTCTCTGCTTCTTTCCCTGACCACATCAAACACATTTCAAGTGTTCTTGACAGACTTTCACAGGCAAACTTGACAGTCAAAAAGACAAAATGCAGCTGGTTTTTTTACACTTTTGATTTTCTTGGATTTTGTGTTGGCAAAGGCAAAATCTCCATCCCGGCAGCAAGAGTTGCTCAGCTTGACACCTTTGTAAGACCAGTCACTAAATCTCACCTCAGATCATTTTTGGGTTTGTGCACTTTCTATTCTCGTTTTATTTCCAACTTTTCCCATCTTGCATCACCCTTATATTCTCTGTTGAAACGAAACTCCCCAGACACTCTACCCTGGAACGAAGACTACGACAGTAATTTTCACAAAATTATTAGTTCCATCACTCATCATTCTTCACTGATCATCCCCCATTGTAACGAAGCACGGTGTGTGTTTTCTGATGCCTCTTTGTGTGGCATTGGCGGTGTTTTGTGTGTGACTAGGTCTGATGCCTGAATGCCTTGCTCATTCTTCTCCAGACAACTCCTTCCCAGAGAGCAGAAATTTTCTGCAACTGAGCTAGAAGCACTAGCCCTTCTGGAAACCATTGAACACTTTAAATTGTATTTGGCTGGTAGAGACTTTGTAGCCTTTACGGATCATCAAGCCCTATCTGGCGTCCTTGACGGGGTGCCTCCCTCATCCAAACTTGCCCGGTGGAAACACAAACTTGCCGAATACTCTGTGAACATTGTCTACATCAAAGGAGCTCAAAACCCTGTTGCAGACTCCCTCTCAAGACAAGGCTGGCCCCAGCCACAGCAGCCACTCCCACACCTGTCCCAGCAGCAGCAGCAGCCACTCCCATCTTCTCCGGATACTCCACTCTTTCAAGGAGGGGGAGATGTGGTGGAATAGCCACTCCCCCACATTTTCAGGACAACACCCATGGACACTCCCTCATCTGAACACATTATATTATCAGCATGCCCTTGATATTATATTATTTATGCATAGCTAATTACTTATCCATACATTCCATTTAACTATCACTTCCCATTACATCATCCTCTTCCTGTGTCACCCAACCACCTTTGCACATGCCCAGTGGGTCTTTTTATATATTGGCCTGCTCAGCATGTGCCCATTCAGTTGTACTCTTGTGTTGTTCTCTTAATCATCTATCTGAGTTACACTTGTAAAAAGGGTGGGCTTGGATAATTGAGGCCCTTGAAAGCTTGAGAGCAATCTGTGCAACTCTGGTGGCAGCATACCCTCCTGTCTCCCTGTTGTCCCACCACACCCCCGAGCAGGGACCAACTTCCAAACCTCTGAGCAGGACGCCCACATGGGCATGGTGACAATATTCAAACCCCCGACGTGTGCCAACATGTAAACCCCTGATCCAGGGTGCCACTGCACCCCCGGCAGGGTACCAACATGTCAAACTCCCGAGTCATGGTGCCAACATGAATCACCTTGCCGGTACCAACCTGCACGCCCTGCCGCAGGTGCCCACATGCCACTCGAGCAGGGCGTCACCATGTACACTCCCTTCAATGTACCCTCGCAATGCCCTCTCGTGTCTTCCATCACTATTAGTATACTATAAGCCCATATTTAACACCCCCTTAATGCTTTATTTAAGGTCATTATAGAGGGGGGCCGAGGCCCTCCATTCTGATCAGGAAAACCCTTAATACCCCCCTTAAACCCCATTTCTATTCTCACTGGTGCGCTACATAAGCTCCCCGTGTGGGTCCCTTCGATCCTCCCAGAGCCGCGGCCGGCTGGAGCTCCCTCAATAGGTCCCTGCGTCCCTCCCGGAGCTGTCGCTGGCTGTCCTCCCTCCAGCACCGATTGGAAATCCCCTGCTCCGCTAGCATCGAAAACCCGGGGATCTCCAGTCAGGGATGGTACTTCCTCAACCCATCCAGGGTCTACCTCCCACTCACTGCCAGCTTCTCCTGGGGTTACACCCCTTCCTTCTTCTACCACCTTAAAGGTCAAAATTTCTATGATCCTGCTCCTCGTTACCGGTCTCTAGGCTAAGCATGGTCCTCCTACTTTTAGTACCACTCACCAGTCCTGCACCTGCGTGGTACGGACCGTCATCTACTCACCTCAGTTAATGTTTATCACCCATTAACTCCACTTTAAAAAACCTAATTTGCGCGCACAAATAAAAATCTACCCACCACCCGCTACTAATGAAAAAACAACAACAACAACAACAACAACAAAAACAACATGCCTGCCTAATAAGTATATATACGAATTGGACTACAAGTTTAAAAATCTTATGCGCATTGTTACTGGTCAATCAGTAGCAGCATAATAACAATATTACAACAACCACAACAATAACAACAACAATAATAAAAGTAGTACATATATAACGATCGAAAAACCCTCACAGGTAATTTCAGGAGTTAATAACTCATTCTGACAAGTTTGGCTAAATTTCGTATTGCAAATATCATTTCATTAGCAATACAAGTTTACTTATTATACAATAATATCCAGTTTGGATATAAATAGTGTATAATAAGTAAACCTGTATGCTAATGAAATGATATTTTTATCATTCCTTTCCATGGGTGTGAGAGTGAATTAGAAGCACTTCTTCAGGCATATCTGTTACCTGCTACTCCAATGCTGCCACAGCTAGCCTTCTCTTTTCAATGGTTTGATTTTTAAGAAGCTCTTATGTTGGTGTCCCAAGTGGTGCTTTACTACTTCATAGATGGTTTGAACTTTAAGACTAGCTCTAAATTTCTTAAGTATTTTCATAGATTCTGTACAAAAAAATGTTAGAATATTATGTATTCTTGTTAATTAGACCAAAGAGTGGAACCTGTATCCTGTCATAATTGATAATTCTGAGGAGCAGGTATGCTCTTTTTTTATATTATTCTTGTCAGTACAATTTACAGACATGCAAAGAGTAAGTAAATCATCTAGCTAGATAGATTAATGCTTATTAATTTAATGATGATACCAAGCTTTAATACACAACAATTACATACTACTACTGTGAACTAAATAGAATCTTATGACAGAATTGTACACTGGGAGACTCTTGTATAGGGACATGATAATACGACTATATGGTATGTTGTTGATTTCTTACATTGTACTATTGTTTAAAATGATATATTCGAAGGCTTTGGGAAGCCTTAAAATTTTCCTGTGCTTCATGATGTGGAGTGCATTCCATCAAGTATCTCGAGGTATATGAGAAAGTCGTGGATTTTGACTGTTTAAAGGTGGGAGGTGGGGTCTACTGTGGGCATGCCTCTATACCAGGCACTAGTTACCCACACAACATACCAGTGATGGCAGTAATTTGATGACCATTACCAATTGCAGAAGTGCACACAGCAAGTTCAAGAGTTATTGGAGAAACCTAGGCGAGGTGCAAGAGAAAAAGGATGGTGCTCAAGCTAGAAAAAAGCCTGAAGCCTCTTCAAAAGGCTGCTTCAAAGTGTAGTTGGAGAATACAGTGTAACTAGCAATTTTGAGAGACGGGCACCATCTGGTTCCAAGGTGCCCATATAGGGGATAATTTGCATCAGGTATGTTATTCAACCCTTCACTCAAAGGAAACTTTTATTAAGTAAATGACCCTCCCCTTTGTTGTCTAATCTAAAATGGTCAAACATTTCTTCCTGATAGCCATGTTGTAGAAAGTTGTCAACATTTTGTAAGGATCCATAATCTTGCTGGTAAGAGCATCCACATGATGGGTATTAAATAAACATATGCTTAATTTAAGGTATAATGTTGTTGGTAAATCTTAATCACAACACCTCACCCTGTACTAGTTCAACTCCGCCAGTTTTTTTTTCCTCAGGTAGTTCTTTCCATTTTTCACTTTATTTTCTCATGCTCTTAGCCACTTCATCATTTTTAACTTAGAATATTCTAATCTGTCCAGAAAATGTAATTCGAGTGACTAGCTAAAATTTCCCTTATAATACTTGTGACATATAGATTCAGCATGTTTCGATCCGTAAGATTCATAAACTCATATTTACCTCAAGTCTATATTTTACATCACTGGAGCAAAAGTTGATGCAACATTGATGACTCAAGCTACATGACTTTGTTTTACCAGTGAGCAGATATTTTATTTCGACCATTTACACTGCACATGTCTGTAGCTTTACTTACAATGTATCATGAATGTGGATGAGGTTACATTGCAAGCATCAAATCTTCAAATCACAAAACAGGTTTTTTCCATTCCTTGGTGGTAATGACTACAGACACTTCACTTGCCTCTGCTTGTGAATACAATGGATATGTGAAAAATAGGAAATTCTAGCATCCTATGACATACATAATACAGTTTGTTCTCTCTAACAGTACTCTTCTCTTATAGTCCATTCTCTATAATAGTCCACCCAGGCAGTGTGACCCACTATTTGCACTTTCACTGCACTTGTTAAAATTACTTGTACTATATGACACACCTACCTGCACCATTGTTAATGTTGCATCATGCTACACATCACATGCATTGGTGGTGCTTAGCAGCTGAATTTTATGCTAACAGCTGCATTTTATAGATTGTGAATTGTAAACATAAGCCAGAGTGTTAGCCATGAGTGGAGACATTTGCCAGCTCAATTTCTAAAAGTTTCCTAGCTCTAGAAAAGAAAAGAAGATGACAGCAGCTGAACTTCAACCAAAGAAGCCTTGAGTGGAATTGGGTCTGAAAGATAAGTGTGATATAATTGAGGAGGCTAAAAAGTGAGGCTTTAGGTCTGAAAGTGTGGAGCTCACTCTGACACGAGTGAATCAAACTGAACTGGCTACTAAATGTAGTGTTACAAAGAAAACCATCAACAGAACCAAGGAGAGCGAAAGATTTGAAGCAGAAATTTCTTGAATCACCTGCTGATCTCAAGCGCTGTCACCCCACACAATATGGTAAGATTGAAGAGAGAGTTGTTGCTTTTGTCACTATGCTTCGAAACAGGCCAAAGCCACTTCCAGCTTCATTCAGTATGATAAAGGCTAAAGCTGATGAAGTGGGCAAGTCTAATCTTTAGGTGAAACACAATTTAAAGCATCTAGTGGGTGGTGGGAGAAAGTAAGAAAGAGGAATGCCATAGGAAAAAAGTATTCCTTTACATGGTGAAGCAGGAGAGGTAGATCATGATCAGATTAGGAAGAAAATTGAAGCGATTAGGCAAGAGCTAGAAAACTATGGTCCAGAATATATCTATAACTGGGATAAAACAGGCTTATACTACAAGCTTATTCTACTCATACAGCACTAAGTGAAACAAGAATGTGAGTTCGTGTAACCACAGCATAGAAAGCTAAAAATAGGCTTGTACTACTGCCACAGGAAGTCAAAGGTTTTTCATGGCAATGATTGGAAAGGCTGCAAAACCACGGTGCTTTCATACCACTCCACCACCTGTTCCATACAACATCAACCAAATGTTTGGAATGGCAGCAAGCTTACTAAATGATGGTTTCATGATGTCTGAAATAAGAAAGCAAACATACAAGTAAATTGTACTACTGGCAGATAATTTTGGATCACATAACAGTGATGACCCATTACAGGATGGAGAGAATATTTTGCTGCCATTACTGAGACCCAAGTCATAGACCAGAATTGGAGTACCAGGCATTTGAGCCTGAACAGAAGCCAGAAAGTTAGTAGCTTCTTTAAAGTGGTATTCTGAGAAGGCAGTATTATAATCACGACCAACTTACAAGCTAAAAGAGTCTCACAATCACACCAAGAAGTTGAAGACCGATTCTCTTGTGTAGAACACTGTTCCAATCTTTTTTTCACTGCCAATGCCCTGCTTTCTTTACAACAGTCATAAGAATAGCCTTTGGTAAAGTTAGTATGAGTATAAGAGACTTCAAATACACTGACGGGACTACCAAAGAGAAGAAGTAATACGTAATAGTTAAGATGACAAGTAACGCTGCCAATATTACTGGTCTAGATGGTTTATTCACGTCGTGTCCAGAGGTGAGGTGCTATGAACCGTATAAGAAGTACAATTTACTTGAAGCAATTGTAGTTAGAAGAATAGGGTTCATAGAGCTCACAAATCAATAGTTCGAGCGGTCCGTCAGAATTTACCCTTTACCTAATCGTTGCCCAGCGCATGCGGACCGAAGGCCGTACACGTGGCTCATGACCGAAGAGATACATCAGACATCAGTGGGTAACAAGCAGCAGCCAAATGACGGGTTGCCCTCCCACCAACCACAAAGGGTAGGGCACTAAGGTGAGTTAGACATTAATAGCAATATTACTACAACAAAAAAGTGATTCAGTCATTCTCGGCTGAAATAATTATAATAACAAATTTTCTCGTTTTAACAGCCAATATATTGAGCTGGAATTCTTTGAGGAAAAAGCTTTAACCCTTTCCTTCTGGAGCCACTTTAAAGTGTTCCAAGACCCGGTCGGCTTCTTCGAATTTTTAGGGACACTTAACAATTTAGTTAGATGCTTAAAATTTGAAACACATGTTCCCAGTACTTTACTAAAGCTAGGAAAAATGTTTACAGACCAGGTAGCTTCGAGTGTATTTCACAACTTTTGCGTTTATGCTTAGGTTGGTCACGAATTTTTACCGTGGTCTCTATGAAAAATTATATAAAAAGTTACCTCGGTCACAGAAGCTTTTTAGATGGCTTAGCTTTCTTTAGAAGCATTGTAGAAGCAGTAAAGAATGTCTTTGAGCCTGTGAGAACCTGGTCGTGAATCAGACTAACTGTTTGTTTATGGTCGAACAACACTCTGCGGTTGAACGAACTGTCTTCTCCTATTTTTATAAATTAGCTATTGCTATATTTAGGCCAGTTGTTTCATAATACGTCATTGGAATCATGTGACTTTACAGGTAAAAAGTGTGAGTGCTGTGGGACCTCGGCAACTTCGGAATTTTTTTTTTTTTTTTTTTCCATTATTATATTCAAAATGGCTTCAACGAGTTACAACACTGGGGACGTTTTACAGTTGCTTGAGGAGGACGGTTCTGAGTTTCCTGATTCAGTTTCAAGTGGAAAGGAAGAAGATGAGGTCTACCCTTACAGTGGACCTAGTTCAGCGCCAATGAATCAGAATACAGCAGCTCTGACTCAGAAGTTAGACGGAAACATTTCTGACCATGGTAAGCTCATATTTTAGGTATTTTTTATCACAAAAACAGCCTTCTTGTTAGCGTAGCTAGCAAAAAGAATGTATTAGCTTTACTATGCTGTTTTTTATGTTATTCTTGAGTAGTTTTTTAATTATACATCTTGTACTGTTGTTGTTGTTTTTTAATCACATTCAAATTTTCAAAAAATTTCAAATTTGTTTATGTGTACTTATAGCAGTAGGAGGAGATGCTAGCTTTTTAGGATGTGTGTAGAACATTATTAGGTTAGGTTTACAATTCACATCAGCTGAATAACAAATTTTTTTGTGTGTTGGAGTGTTATAGGGGTGTGTACTGTTGGGAGCAGCCCTGATGATGTGTTCCGACTTGGCGTAGACGTACAGGTGTTGGACGTACTCATATTGTTACAACCAGGGTAAGTTGAGTATCATTTGTATATGTGTATGTCTTGGAAGGCTGTGTGTGCATGTGAGTGGTAAAATACACTAATAGCAAACAAAAAAACATTGTGTTGTGTTTGTATTGTTTTAGAAGAACGTATTTTGTGGTGATCTTTGCCGACATAGGGTGGGTTGGTTACTAGGTCTCAGCATAGCCTTTTGAGTAGATTTTCACTTTGACATTCACATTTGACATGCATTTGTGTATGTAATAGTACGTGTGTTACCAAATTTATGCATAAACAACGCTGTTATTGTGATCGTAGATAATTTCGTGTATTATACTAAAATTTGGTGTTTTCTTTACAAAATTTTTTTTTTTGAGTGTCCTTATATATATATATATATAGCGTAATTCCTTGATTATCGTCCGCCACCGATTATCGCCCACGGAAAAAAATGTAACGGAACTCCGGTTACGGGACTGAAATGTAATGGAATTCCGATTATTTTGCTGTGTCGGCAAAGTAACGCCATTTTTCGCTACAATTTGTTAGCAGCATTTTGCACTTATTACAGCTATGCCAAACAAAAAGAAGAGAGGTTTTCGTCGGGCAAAGTCAAAAGAATCATTGAAAAAGTCTCCGGGAGAAAATTCAGGACGCTCCTCTGCTCCTCGCATGCAGTACAGTGAAGAACAAATGCTGGGAGCTATAGAATCTGTTAACAAAGGTATGTCTAGAACTGCTGCAGCAGAACAGCATGGTGTGCCTTTGTCTACTTTGAAAGATAGGTTCAATGGCCGTGTGGTTCATGGAACGAGACCTGGTCCCAGATCTTACTTATCAAAAGATGAAGAAGGAGAGCTCTCTGACTTTCTACTGGAATGTGCAAAAATTGGATACGGAAAAACAAGAAGGGATGTTAAATGTATTATGGAGTCTTACCTTCAAGCCAGAAAAAACAAACCTGATGATTTCAATCTTAGCAATGGGTGGTGGACAAATTTCCTCAAGAGAAATCCTCAACTTCGTCTTCGGGCAGGAGATGCGACAGCAAATGTTCGTATGGATGCCTTGACCAGGAGCAATTTAGATTACTATTTTGGTTTATTAAAGAATGAATTTGAGAAGTACAATTTTTATGGACACCCAGAAGCAATCTATAACATGGATGAGACAGGTATGCCTCTAGAACCACGACCACCGAAAGTAATAGCAGAAAAGGGACAGAAGAAGGTACGGTACAGAACTTCTGGAACCAAAGCTCAAGTAACAGTAGTTGGATGTGGTAGTGCAACCGGTCAGATATTGCCACCATTTATAATTTTTGCAGCAAAGCAGATGAATCCCCAGTGGTGCACTGATGAAGTCTCTGGCACTCGTTATGCAGTGAGTGACAATGGGTGGATTGACCAAGAGCTATTCCAGTTTTGGTTGGACGAGCACTTTCTTTCAAACGTTACACCACATCGTCCTATCCTACTGTTATTGGATGGTCATAGTTCTCATTTTAAACCAACTTCCATTGAGTATGCAAAGAAAAAAGGTGTCGTCATTTTTTGTCTCCCTCCGCACACCACCCATGAATGTCAACCTCTGGATGTGAGTCTGTTTGGTTCATTGAAGGCAAGATGGAGAAATGAGTGCCACAAATTCTATCGCAAAAACCCTGGTGGTCTCGTTATAAATAAGTTCAACTTCTGCTCACAGTTGCTACAAGGTGTTCAGTGATGGTAGAAAATGAAGACACTAGAAGAGGATCAAAGAGGCAGGCACAAGACATAGTCAGTTCTAGAAGGACTAAGAAGAACAAGATTGATTCTACAGTTTTTTCAGACATTTGTTGTGTCTGTCTTGGAAATTATGATGACGACGCTGGTACAGATCGCCAATGGCTTCAATGTAAGTGTGACAGGTGGATACATGAAGACTGCATTGATTATGAAGATTCTAGTTCGAGTGATCGTCTTTGTCCGTTGTGCTAAATAGAATTATAACATTTTCTTGTCTCATTTCATCACCAAATTTTTCTCTTGTGCTAATACAAGATTCTATCCCATAATAACTCAGTGGAGATCATTTTCTTATGTCAAAGTCTTCTCGTTATGTACCATATAAAAAAATACCTTAAAATAACTTTTTTTCCACACGTAAGAAAATCGTGAAATTTTTATGGTAAAGGGTATTCAGCCTGATTTATACGTTCATTGGGACCTCCTAGCATAGTTTTTCTTCGTGACGACTCTGTAACAGAGAGAGTTGGAGAGGCCGATAATGCCGGTATACAAAGTCTATGGGCGGCCGATAATCGGGTGCCCCAAGCGATAATTGAGGTGCGGGGAGCTCCTGTTCAGCGGTTGAAAGCTCCATTGTATTTATTAGTAGCAATACTAACATGATGCTACTTTATAGAGGAAGCATTGTTTTTATTGTGAAGTTACTCCAGTAAGAATAAAAGCAAGTCTGGAACCTGTTAAATCCAGAGGGGCAAAGTCGGGGCGATAATCGAGGACTTACGCTATATATATACAGTGTTGTGCTTCTGTAACAGTCATAAAAAATGTATACAGTGAATTCTCTCAACAACGGGCTCCCGAAGAACGGTCAGCCTCTCCATAGCGATAGTTTTTAGTGGAACGAAACGTTTACAGTACAGTTCCAATAGTTTTATAGCCTCCGATGAACGGCCACCCCCGAATTCTTAACAACGGCCAGGGATAATTATCCTAGAGCGGTCAAAATAGTAAAATTATAGCTACATAATATATATAATAATTGTTCTTAATAGCTAGTTACAAATGTCCAGCAGCGATTAGTGGTTCAAGAGTATCTTTCAATCTTTGTATATACTGTGGCGGACCGTATAAACGATAAACACAGGAGGGTATTTCCAGTCCATAGCCGCCACCTCTGTTCACTTTTTCACGCTTAACTTCAACAAAAGTCTTGTTGATTTCTCTTCTTAAAAACTGGTACAGAATTGGAGCCATGTTAATGGGGACATGTCCAACAATTGATCCGTCTTTGAAGACTACTACAGCACTCTTGTCTCTGACATTGGAAGGGTTTGGCGAGCAAAATCTGCAAGAAAATCACTAACACAGAGATCATTATTTGACTATTTTTCACCTCAATAAATCATTCATTGGTCTATTTCTATTATATTATGGATTATCATTGTTGCTTGGCATAATATTCTAAGAACCCCCGAAGAGAGGCAACTCTCTCAACAAAGGTCAAACGATCTGTCCCCAAGACCTGTTGTTGTTCGGAGGTTTTACTGTATATTCTTTTAGGAAATTCTTGTTGATCTTTTCCAACTTGACGTTTGACACAGTGATGCTCTTTTTGTTCCTGAGATGACAGTCACCCCTGTGCCCAAGTTTTATCTCACCTATGATGAAAGAACAGAACAATTGTGATCTAACATTTATGATCTATATCATTGTAATGATATATATTTGCAATAATAACTTTTTTGTCAAGTGTTTATATTTTTTATATACAAGTATATACAAATATTGTCAACACTTTTTTGGTAGCTCAAATGTATGGAATTGTTATGGGCAGTAGAATCACCTAACTTATTATTTATATCGTTGGAAAGCTCAAAGCAAATTCTATACGGTAAAATTTATTTTTAAGGGTTTACACGAGCCTAAACAAAAATATAAAATAAAACGTTAATTAACCGTCGTTGCCAGAGGTCGACGCATGGTAAAATTAAGTCGGGAAGGAAAGGGTTAAACTCAGAACTAGTTAAACCTGTGTTTTTGGATTGCTTATTAAAGAGAGCGGAGAGTGATGGTATGCTTACATCCACTGTGTACAGAAAACCTCACACACAGATACCTTCACTTTAAGTCTCATCATCCTAACCATGTAAAGAGAGGAATAGTGAGATGTTTGTATCAGAGAGCTAGGAGGGTAACTAATATGAGTGAAAACTTGAATGAAGAAGAGAAACACCTACACAAAGCACTTTGAATTAATGGTTATGACAAGCAACCATTAGGGGAGTCTCCAAAGAGTTAGCTACCTTCTAGAGATTATTCGGATACTGAGCAAGAGAAAGGCTTGATTCTGACTATTCCATACATAGCAGAATTAAGTGAGAGCATTCAGAGAGTGTGTAGAGACTTTGACATCAAGACAGCATTTAAGTCGGTTAAGACAATAAGACCACATCTTTACTAAAGTCCAAGATACTATACCAATTACCACTGAGTCATCCCTAATGTACAGTATACCCTGCAGTTGTGGTAAAGTATATATAGGTGAAACAACTAGAAGGTTTGAGCAGAGAGTGAAAGAACCTCAGGATGCTTGTAAGGGAGGTGATGAGAAGGTTTCAGCCATGCTGAACATGCTTGGCAGCAACATCACACCATTAAATGGGAAGCGGTAAGAGTTGTAGACAGAGCCAGTATATAAGAATCGTGAGTTAAAGATCAAAGAAACTCTATACATACACATGACACCTGACAACAACAAGTTTAACAGAGACATACATAGGTTTTAGAGCTTCCAGGATGGGTGGCTGTCTATGCTGCGTGAAATCATCCTCCAGCACAGTTGTGAAATTGAAGTACATAAGAGTGTTTTCAATATATTTCTCAACTAGCTATTGGACAATATTACAATAATTAATTGAAGTAATAATATCATTATTATAATCTATTGTAGTATGTCAGAAAGAAGCCGCCGCAGGCTTTCATTTGAGCAACCCAGCACAAGTGAGGGTTTCTTCTGTGCTCTTTGCAGCCAGTCCAACTCTAACGTGTCAACAGCAAAATCTTGGAAGGATCCAGATTCCATCGCATATGTTACTACTCTAGATCTTAGATTCTCCCATATGTCGACCCTGTATAGACATGATATCTCCAGAGTTCTCAAGAACCCTGATTCTTTGCCAAGGTGGAAGAAAAAAAAACAGGATGAAAAGTGCTGTGTTTCTAATTGTTTTGAAAAATCATTTACATGCATGAGAAATACACCTATCACGTCATTGGAAATAGATACTGAAAACTCTGAAATTTTTCCATTATGCAAGCACCATTACTTTTTGATAAAAAACAAAGAATTAAATCTTCAAACAACCTGCCCAACCTGCAATATTTCTTTACGTAACAAAACTACCTGAGCTTGCCCTGATGCAAAACGAGTCCAAAAATATTTTGAGAATACTGGATACAACATTGAAATATCTACAGATAGTAAGGTGTGTTTTGCTTGCTATAAGTGTCAGTTGCAAATTCTTAAAAATGAGTCTGTAGTCAGCACAGACACAGACCTGCAAGGCATCATTTCAGATCTGACAACTTCTATAAAGGCAAGAAGTACAGCAAGTACTATTGAGTGAAGACACTAACTTACTTGATGTAACAGCGGAAGAATACCTGGATGAAGTAGTGTTCCACACTGATTCTACTGGTAACAATGTCATTCCAGATGGTATAGATGATTTGACGGACTGGGTTTTTGGAGAAGATAACAGTGTATCTGAAGAGGAATATTTATAACAATATACTTTCTTGCTTATATGCGTATTTCCATTTTGCTTGACATACATACTTCTACATCTATCAATAAATCTCTTTTTTAGCATAATTTCAAAGATATCCATCATTTTTATTTAAAATGTTAATCTGTAATGTATATATTTTTTTGATTTTGAACATGTTCTAATGAGCACACAAAGAACTAAAAAGACGATACCGTCTGTTCGTAACATAATAATGTACTTTGTAAAACAGCGTTTTATAATAATGAAGCTTCCCCGAACAATTTTTGGTACACTGAATAAAGTAGTGTTATAACTAACCTTCATAATGCACTCCCACACAGTAACTGTAGCAAGTGCCAGTAGGACGTCTTAGCTGTTTTACTAAAGACACACACGGACAACTTTCCCAGCGATTGCGAGAGTTACAATTACGTCACTGTGTTATCACAGCTCTAGGTTATATTTTACTATATATTTTGATCAAAACATATCTGTATGTTTGTTTATGTAGCACAAGTCAAACCGATATATCTGTGATCAAGCACATACTACAGCAGCATAGTATCAAAGAGTTGACATCATCAAATGATGAAGATGTGCAACACTTGCGAGTTCGAAGATCACACATATTATTTTCAGATGCTCTTAGGCAGTTTTCAAAGGACTCCTTTAATTGCTCAAAATTATTGCGAGTTAGATTTATTGGTGAAGCTGCAGTCGATGATGGTGGGCCAAGGAGAGAGCTATTTCATTTAGTCATCCAGGAAATGTTTAAGTCATCGTATTTTTCTGGTTTTCCCGACCATGTTGTACCAGTTCACAATGTTGAGGCTTTAGCAAAAAAATATGTATTATAATTTTGGGAAGACAATAGCGACTTGTATTGTTCAAGGTGGTGAAGCACCAGCATGCTTTGCTGAAGCTGTTGCAGATTATTTAGTATTTGACAAAGTACAAAGTCCAGTTGATGTAGATGACATCCCAGATTTGGAAGTGAGAAGCTGCCTTCATCAAGTAAGTATTTAACTGTTCTTGTATTCTATAATGTTTGTATGAGTAATAGCATGACTAACCGTGGTATTCGGGATAAATAGCACGAGTAATACAATTGAAATATCACTCAGCTTTGCCTCGTACTATTGCTTTATGAGTGCTATTTATCCCTAATATCACGGTTAGCTGTGCTATCACTCAATAATAATACACCTCCATCTTTACCTAAACCATGATTTACTTTAGACAAACTTTTTAGCAAAAACTACGGCGTTACACATTCAGCTTTCGCTTTCAATGTGGTTATTATAAACCCATCACACAGATTACTTTGAAAGATAAAGAAGAATTGATGAGATCTCTTTGGATTAATTTTGTATATTTTCATGTACATGCTGAATTAGTACAATTGAAAAAGGGAATTGATGAGACATTGAATTTTGGTCTGGTTACTTGTATTCATCCTCTAGAAACAAGATCTTTATTTGCAGCATCTTCTTTGTTTGAAGTTACTCCGCAATACTTGTGTGATTCCTTTGTAGTTAAGTATTCCGATAATGGTTCTAATAAGCGAACCAAAGAAGAAGCAATTATAATGTATTGGTACGAATACATTGAAAACTGTTATCAAGAAAATGTTGTAAATTTGGGAGATATTTTAAAAATTTTGAGTGGAACTGCAAAGTTACCAGCAAGTGGTTTTGAAAATGTACCAAGTGTTAACTTCATGGATGAGGAGCGACTACCAACAGTTTCTACTCGTGCTTTGTCTATTACCTTTCCGCGAAGTATGGATTTATTGGAGTATGAAGAATTCAAGGAAAAGATGGATTACTGTATATCTTGTTCACATGGATTTGGTAACATTTGAATTCAGTCACTTTGTAGTACTACCCGTCATGCTTTGCTTTGACAGTTTTCTCTTCCGTTTTTTTTTTTGTGTGTATTGCTTTGTATCAACCTTCTGAGTAAGAAATTCAATCTTGACAATAATAAGAATTATCTTTAGGTTCAGTAACTATGTAGTCTAATATAGCTAGTCAATACATCCACCATGGCCTGGGCATAAACCAGGGCAAAGGGTGGTCCCAACTTTTCATGTTTGTAATTGATCAACAGATCATACTATGTATTCACAGACATAATCAGGGATGTGGGTGCCTCCTTTTTAATTTTTATGGACCATTTCAAACAGGAACTTGACAAACATGAATGTGTGTAACCTTTCTCATGTTTAATCTGCTGAAGTGTTGTGTTTCAATGGTACACAATATTAGACAATTTGTTTTGAATTAGTTTAGTAGCTATCTAGTCCAATTTCTGATAGTTTGAGCAACCAATCTGTAAATGAAGCCCAAGAATTTGAAGACATTCAAGTCTTTTCCCATATCGTCACTATCAGAGAGAGGATTAATGAGCAATTGCAGGTCGGAAAGTATTTGAGGACAAGGCTGAAACTTGGTAGAAGGAACACTAACCACCGGCACTTCATCATCACTAGGGATTGATAAAATTTCGTCCAGCTCCATATCAGTATGATGTTTTGGGTTTATTGCACCGCCTTCTTCAGCAAGTAAATATAAACCTTCAGTGAATAGTTGAAGAGGTGATTTGTTTCCTTCAGTTGACAATGAATGGTGATTCAAACTTCGTCGAAATTCATCCAAGCTCTTGCTTATTCGTGGCAAAAATATATAATGCAAGCAAAATATATCTACCTCATTAAGAGGGTCAAGTATGTTTTCTTCTTCTAGTTTCTGAAATATTTTAATAAAATTTTGGGAGATGCACCTCGTTACATCTCTCCATAGCCTTTCCACCCTCTCATTATGAACAGACGCACCAGTAATTACACATGAAGAATTTTTGTGAATACAAAGCATGAATTTCCATATTTCAATGTTTTCTCCTCCGTGGTCCGAGCGGACACTAAAAGGAATGCCAAATTCAGAGATACTCTTTAAGAATACATCAAGCACCGATGTGGCACAATTATTGAAAGAGCATTTGAGGTATACTACACAACGAGAAAACCCGTCAATACCAGCATGTATTACTAGGCGCCAGCGAATCATCTTATGATTTCCATCCACATGCCAGACTGCATTTGGATGAGGATTAGAGTATACCCTGCGACGTATTACATCTGATCGCCGCATCACAGTATTGGCATGATCAGTACTATGAATAGCAGATCGTAATTTATTTCGCTGAACCTTAATTCCCTTTTGTAAAAGATGGCCTTGAAGCATAACTTCCCCACTAGTAGGATGTTCTTTCTTTATCTTATGAACAACTTCCTTTAAGTCAGATTGAGAAATATTTGTATACGAATTAGAAGAAATGCCATAGCTTTCTAGACGTCTATACAGTGTGCTGCGTGAAATGCCCAACATTTGAGATATTTTGGTCCAAGAAAAATGTAATTGCCTCAGTGCAGTGATATCATCTTTGGTAATTTTAAGAGTTGGTCTTCCAATTGGGTTTTCTTCACTGCAAAAACAAAAACAAAAAAACAATAAGTTACTATACGTGATTATTGTTATGCAGAGGAGTTTTATGATCAATAGTGTTATTTTTTGTTTTTTAAGTTGTATAATAAAACAAATAAAATGTGCATATATTGGAGTAGCTGGTAATCATCCAAAAAAAATAAATCATGTGGCTAATATACTTTATCTATTATAAAATACTTCATTATACTATAATTACTGAGATGATGACCAGTCAAAAGTACTTAAATTGTTTTGTTACACAACATTTAAACTGGTAATGTACGCCGAGAAATAGGGGGGCAAGGGGGCTTGATCACCTCTTCCCCCTCTCCCCCAATTTTTGCTATATTTTTGCTTTACATAATTGAAAACTGCTGATTTTAGACAGCTCAAATCCTCCCCTCCCCCCCCACATTTGGTTAGCTGTCTCCCCTTTTGTAACCATACAAAGTTTAAAGTATGGTGAGGTTCATGAAAGTGCATTATTTGGGTCACATCTAGCTTCAAAGACATTAATCAGACTATGAAATTAGTCTAAACAAGCAGAGGCATAGCTGGACAGAAAATGATGGGCCTAGTCTCGAGACCAGTGTTTGTGATGTATAAAATGTATGGACCAGGTTAAAATGAAACCATGATTGATTAATGAAATATTTGTGATTGGGGGCCCAAGCCCCCCTAGGCCCCTCCTCAGCTATGCCATTGTAAAGAAGTAAAAACTTGCCTTGGAGATGTTGTACTTGTGAAATTCTGGGTGTGAGATGCTGAATTTTGCATAAAAACTTCAGCAACTAAATTCTGTCAAATCTCTCATATTAGGAGCAGTAGCCATAATGAAAAGAATCCACAGGTGTGCATTTCTTATAACCATTTATCCATCATGCTGTTCCTTTAAATGCATGTTCCAGTTGTCCGAGTCTACATTGGTCAGTTGTCTAACTGTCCTTTCTGTTGACTAAAGCACTTATTGTTTAAGTCCATCCTGTCACTAAATCAACTATTGAATAACTCATGACATTTATCAAATTAATAATTGGATCACTGGCTGATTAATTTCAAAATAAGTCACGAGTGATGCCTGGAGTAATGGGTGCCACACAGAATATAGTATAAGGTAGTATTTCACACAAACACACAAGCATATTGTTATCTTGAATGATCAATGTTCTTGTCTCCCTCTGCAGGTATTGTTTTGTGGTAAATTCAGCCACCCATGCCAGACTCGGAAAGAAGAGCTTCATCTGGTACTAACAGCTTTACTTCACTTCCAACAAGTATGAAACTCAAGATGTTGCAATGAACTGAAATGCCTTCCCTCTTTACAGTATAACTGTGCCATTGTTACAAACATGTGAGCTGAGACAGTAGTAGGCAGTTTATGATTTTAAACAATTTGTGTGTTTGTATTTGACTTCAAGGTGTCTAGGGTGTGGGTGTTAATTCTATTTTTATACAATTTATTTACCCTCAGCGTGCATGTGTGAGACAGTTACAGTACTCAGTTTGCTTATCTGTCAGTCGGTCAGTCATTTTGTCACATGACAGCGGATCTTTGAAGACGGTGGCCTCTTGTAGATTGAAAGACGCATCAAAATGTTGTACTTTAATGTGCCATAATTCTTTGCTATGTAGAATACATGGAGGTATAACCTCCTAACTAGAACTGAACTA
>WLWD01003423.1_pt1 | contig 52517 bp, 35 predicted proteins | sample 6712731 | NCBI WGS metagenome assembly WLWD01 (sample SAMN12718690, study PRJNA576275) | sponge metagenome | isolation source: marine sponge | host: Mycale hentscheli | place: New Zealand: South Island, Marlborough, Capsize Point | collected 2014-11-01
TCGTGTTGCCAATTCAACTATAAGGTTAGGTTCATCTGTAAGTAAAATTAATTATTCATATAATAGCCACAGTACATATATAACAATTTGTTTTAGTTTTTAAGTTATTGGCAATATTATTGAACCCCCTTGAAAGTCAAGTTTCTTTTTGCTGACTCATTCAGCTGAGAAAGGGTTAAATAATGTTTTTGTGTGTATTTCTTAACATTTTAATGTATAATAATTATCTCTTAATATTGACACAGTTTGTAATCTTTTTCTTTTCTGCTTGTGAAATTAGCACTTTCCGAGTTATTTTTCTAATAAACCCTCAAAACCACAAGCATAAGGATTACAATACAAATTAGCCATTTAATTTCATTCAGTCTGTTGTCAAAAGAACTTTAGTGAAGGTAATCAGTGTACGACGCTGTCCACAATTTAAGCTCTTTTGAATATTACTTCATTTTTTGTTTTTGAACTGTAAAAACTGGTCAAATTTTTGGAATTAAAATAGGAATTAACAGTCTCAAAAAAATTGGATGCAGAAAAAGGACACCAAAGAAAGTGAAAATGAATCATTGTTCAAGTTTGCAAACATCATGCAAGGCCACATCTACTATATTATATACAAATGGAAATCATAGCTAAGTTAAATATGAGTTGACTGCAGTAATAGGACTACACTTTGTCAATTAAGTCATTTTTTTTGCAAAACAACCACAGAGTTTTATTCAAATATAAACTGGTAGTATTTGGGAATAATTAACTGCTATATTGTTTTGAATCGTTAACAATAACATTTGTTATTATTAATACACTACACAGTATAATAATTATATAATCAATGCTTTCATATTGCAATGTTTAAATAATTAAATGTGACCGGTTTTGGGAAAATCGGCCTAAACGCGGCAAACAATTTTTTTCAGTATCCCCGGGTGAAGCCTTATGGGTCGATTTTTTTCGAAAAAATTTTTATGGCAGAAATGGATAGACACCAGTTAGCTCTAGCTTATGACGCAGTTGTAAGCTCTGGCGTGCTCTAGAACTCACACTAGGAGGCTAGAAACATTAGCCGGTTGGACTCGTGTACGGAGAGTTGCTAATAAATTATTGGCGGGCTTTTCACTAACAGCCGGGAAAAAACTGTAGCTAACTAATTCACTTACTATTCTACATAATTCACGTACTCACGCAATTCTCGCCATCATAGTTTCTTAAGGAGACCTGCATTAAGTCTTTTAGACTTCTTTCAATCCGCCTGTAACCGGTTTATTTCATAGTGTCCCGGAGACACGCAGTAATAGTATACGGACACAAGGCACGCCCCCTGACCTTAGCACTGCCTTTACCCGGCGTTTTTTCGAAATCAGCAATAATAAGTTTAGCAAAAATACTGAAGTGTTGTAGTGCGTAGGGCGAAGACAGCTTGTGCTACAGCTTCCAAATTAGGAGGACGGCATCCCAAGGCCCCGTGCAGCCTACTGGTAGAATAAATTAGAAAACTTTAGATGCCGCGTTTAGGCCGATTTTCCCAAAACCGGTCACAAATGATAACAGCAAAATACAAGTTATATTATCAGAATGACTATACATACTATACATGCTCTTATATTAATGAGTACTAATTTTAGCATTATACAAAATTCTACCAATACATCTACAAGCAATGCCAAGATGTCCTCAGAAAGTCATAAAAACCGCATTGCTGAGTATCAAGCTGATAAAACTGCTTTAAAAAGAATAAATCAGTCCCAGGTGTGTATAATGGCAGGTTCTAAACGTTAAATAAAAAGCCCTTGAAATGCCTGAAGAATCCCTGAGATGCAAGCAGGCCAATTTAAAATGCCCTAACTAGAAGAATTAAATTTACAATCATAAATTGAACAAAATTATTACTGTTATAAGCTGAACATTTTAAGAACTTGGTTATTCAACAATAGTGACTTTTATTTTGCAAATCGGTGCATTTTTTAACTAACGCTGAGGGTTGGTACTCTTTCTTATTGCTCTAGTTTTAAGAATGTATTCTACATAATACAACTAATGCTGAGGTATGAATAGAAATAAGGCCAACATTAGGCTAGCAGAGTGCAATTTAGCTGTAGTATCAGTAATAAGCTAAGCATACCTATTGTGTGATTGTTTGATCTTTTTTATGCAGATTTCTTTCCCTTCCACTAATTATTTTTCAAAATTTATTGTGGCAAAACTTAGTGACTCCATCTTCACCTTGTGTTGACAACTACAGAAGCTTATCTTTATCATTCTTATTACTTTACTATTGTTCTGTAAATATTAATGGTTGTGATAATGCAATTATAATTGTGATCAATGAATATAATATAAATGAAATATTGACATAAAAATTAAACTTGAACAATAGTATAAATTCAAACAAGAACAATAGTGTCATTATTGTGAACTACAGCAGAATTTTCACTGATAGACACCGTGGATGTTTTAATACTCTCAAAAAGCTTACAATATTGGGCAACCTTTGTCTTTTGTGGCTGCTAAACTCATTCATTCAGGTTCTTCTCTTTAGGTACACACCTGTGAACAGAACAGCGCCAGGAAATAACTATTAAGAAGTGCAAGACGGCCTTGACTAAACTCTAGCAACAGGACTGCATTAATAATGCGCACCCGAGTAGCCACCACTTTTCACGTGAACTTTGCGGGCTTTAATTGCAATTAATTCACATGACTAAGTTGCTTTTGGTTTCTACCATTTTACCAAGTGCATTCCTCATGTATCGGGCTTGCCGTCGTGACAACTCAACTTGGACATACTATAGTTAATTATAATAATAGGAAAAATTTCTTTTTTTAACAGCCAATATTTTTAATTAGAACTTATTTGAAATGCAGCATGATAAAGATATTTACCAAAATCAGTGGTTATATTTAATGGTTGAAATGTCTCCAACCTTCATAACACACCTGTTAGGGTGACATGCAGCCTTCAATAGACATAGAGCACCTGTTCCAATGTTGAAATGTCTCCAACCTTCATAACACACCTGTTAGGGTGACATGCAGCTCTCTTGATAGTCTCGATTAATACGAGGTAAGTGGATATAATGGAGAAAGAATAATATGTCAACATTATAGATAATATCTAATATCTTTCCATTTTCAATTTCGGTGAAAACTGCAGGAAAATAGCAGAAGCTCTCAGGCTACTAAAAACTTGTCTAAGTGCAACATATTTTTGTCATAATGATGCTGAATTATATCAGCAAGTGTTTGGTACAGCAATGAGATACCCAGTTTCTGTAACAGTTTGGTACAGCAATGAGATACCCAGTTTCTTTAATAGTAGCTAATCCAGCAATGGAGTATATCGAGGAGAGCGCAATTTCTAGTTTTCATTCACCACCCCCTTCTTGGGAGAGATATGCTGATGATATATTTACTGCATTGCCTAAAAATCTAGCCCTTTCATTTCATCAACATCTAAATACAATTGAAAAAACAATTAAATTTTATGTTTTAAATTGAAGAGAATTATATACCAGCTTTTCTGGATAGCATTGTTACATGTAGTTGCCTCTAGAAATGCTGGAAATTAAAGACAGACTCTGCAGATTCCTTATATGAAATTCCTAAAATACAGTGGCAGTAGGGACTTAGGAGTATAGTGCACTAGCAATAGTACTTAATACTTGTGTTACATCACTGATGCTACTAGAATGGCCAGGGGTAGCCATTTCTTCAAACTCTCTCAGAGCTATCCTATTACAAAAATAACACAATAGCTGCATGCAGTAAATATACCAATTTTATGTCATCCGCACATAAAATAACACTTGATCACAAACTGACCAAAGTATTATGCTAGAAATCAGTTACTAAAGTAAGCTCCTTAGGCCTTCACTTTACAAAGTAGATGTATAGCTACTGTAAAATGTAGGGCCTTAGTTCACGGGTACAAGTAAGGTCCTACTTTTTGCCAACTATGGCCCTTCCTTAAATTGACTTATTTTCTTCTTCAATTTAGTATATTGGGCGCTCAAAGCTCCTCTCTAGTAGCAAAGTGACACACTTTACCCAAGAATAGAAGTTTGGTAAAATGTCTCGCTGTGCAAGACTTGCTCCTCCCCTTTCTACAAATTGTATTCACTTGTTTTGATACTGCATTGTTCTTCTACAACATTGTGAATTCCGCTAGTATCCATTTGATATTCACTTCCGTTGAAACTGGAGGTAAAGGATTACTTGTAGAGTTCTACCGCTCGCATTAGATACTTGTGACGCGATGGAAAGATATACTACTTGTATTGTGTTTCTTCTTCGGATCTTGGGTGATACACGCGCTCTATTTCGTAAGAGAGTAACTAGCTTACTACAATGTTGATGATATTAGCTATGTCTGATGAAAATATTATGATAAGGATACAAAATTGCTGTAAATTCAGTGACAAGAATATAGCTCTTAAAATAAATCATGCATAATTCATCAATCTTCTAAATGTTTGAAGTAGGGTAGGCTGTTACACTGATTCAATATTATCTTTTGTGCTTATGAATGCTTTACTCTGTTCAACATACCATAAATAGAAAGTTAGGTATGGTCCAGATTAAATGAAATAGATAAACATCTTTAATGTGGTGTTGTCCTTTATTATGCTTTATTTTTATCATCCTTTATCATCATCTTTTAGAAACTACACTAAATCCAGCACCTCCTACGTTAGAAGTATGTCCTGGTGAAAATTACACTTTGTCTTGCACAGAAAGTGGAACAGCGCAAATTATTTGGAACTGGAATGATGTAACTATGAGAGACTATATAGGTGGGATAGATAACAATATTAATACCACAGATCTTCTGTTGAGTAATAACAAAGTGATGGTGTCAACTCGTCTTTTATCTATTGATTCTTCACATGTACACTCTGAATTAGAGTTTACATTATTTGAAAATGTTACTTCAGTTCAAGTATGGTGTAACCAAGTAATGATAACTATAACAAACAGAGGTAAGAGTGCATATTTTATTTGTTACTCTATCCTTGTTTAAATACAATTTTAGTAAGAGTTTCTTAGAATTTTCAATTTAATGAACAAATTTAACTGTCTCAACATAAGCTCACAATTGCTTAACTTTATATACAGAATACTCGACTAAAAAACAAAAACTAGTTAAATCTAATAGGACTTTAAGACTAATATACAGTTGCAGGAACTATGAACCACTCTGGCACAGTCTATTGTGGTATATAAATCGATAAAGTGTGTATTTTCTCTTTTCTTATACTGAGTCTCTCTATCCTTCTATCAGATAGAATCAGGTTTTGTGTTCTTCTATCTTATAGACTCAGGTTTTGTGCCGTTCTATTGAAGACGATTATGCTTTACTAATTCATCTTGTGTCTATATTTTACCCATTCAGTTGGTATTTGCCAACACTGATTAGCTAATGAATTATTCATGAATAAAACTCGATTGTAGCTACTCATTTATATTCATAATAATTAATGTACACATTTTGACTGTATAACTGTTTAACCCTAATCATAATAAGGACACTAGCTGCAATGTCTTCTGGAATTGTGTACACTCTGACTCATGTAATAAGAACTGCGTATAAAACAGGGGCGGATCTAGGATTTGTTGAGGTGGGGCATCTTTTCAAGGGGTAAATTATCTATAACTACTTATGGAAAAATGTTAGCTATATTGTATTTCCTGTAAGACTATATTCAAATCATCATAGTATAAAGAAAAAGAGCAAATAGTATGGGTTGGTGATTTGTGCATATTTTTGTATGCTATGCTAACAATGCTAATCATTTTAGTAATTAATCTTCTTGAAACATGCTGAAGGGACAGAGTTCAAAGGTAACCTCAAGCACATTCACAACTATACGAACCCTGTACACATGACTAATCTGAATCCTGGTATGGCCACTTTTTGTATGTGAGTTATTGATCTGCATCCTGATGGGCAACAGTGCTGGATCTGAAAATATTTTATTTTTTACAGTAAATGATATTGGAATCTTCAAATAGAATTATCAACACAGAGAGTATTTAGTAAACTCAAAAATTAATTTAAAATGTCCCAAAGCTAGTCTAGGGAAAATTATATCAAATTGCTATTGCTAAAGTACAATAAAAACAAATTTTATTTTTTTCCAAAACTAGCTACCTCATTATTCTCATACTTAACCAATCATCTGTCCAAGTTGAGTCAGCCAGAAAAAAAAACTGAATAATGTTTGAACGGAAGCAGTTACGCAACTAGGGTGTGCACCCTTACAAAGCTCGCGCTCACATTTTTTATTAACCTTTAATAAGATAACAATGAAGAAAAAAGTTTTATTCTACTGCATTCTTAATTTGCAAAAGTTAATTTGTCAAACATCACTCCAAGGCTGGTTTGCTAATTAATTAACGATCGAAGTTAGTTGTGCTGATAATAGCTGTAGCTAATTATAAGTTCATAAAATATAGATTGATTTTAAACAAGAAAAAGGTGATAGGGTAGTACACATGATATGGTAGTGAAAAAAGTACAGTCTACATACCACTCAAATGTTTACTAAACATTTGAAATACAAAGAGATTTATCATAATCAGTTGTCACACTTAATGGTTGAAATGTCTCCAACCTTCACAAAACACCTGTTGAGGTGACATGCAGCCTTCGATAGACATAGAGTACCTGTTCCAGCTCTCTTGGCAATCAATTAATATGAGGTAAGTGGATATAATAAAGTCAGAGTATATCCACATTATCGAGAAGATCTAATATCTTTCCATTTTCAATTTCAGTGAAAACTGCAGTAAAACAGCAGAAGAAGCTGTCAGGCTACTTGAAGTTTGTCTAAGTGCAACATATTTGTCATATGATGCTGAATTATATCAGCAAGTGTTTGGTACAGCAATGGGGGACCCAGTTTCTGTAACAGTAGCTAGTTTAGCAATGGAGTATATCGAGGAGAGGACAATTTCTAGTTTTCATTCACCACCCCTTCTTGGAAGAGATATGTTGATGATATCTTTACTGCATTACCTAAAAATCTAGCCCTTTCATTTCATCAACATCTAAATACAATCGGAAAAAAACAACAACAATTAAATTTACTTTTGAAATTGAAGAAAATTATACACCAGCTTTTCTGGATACTTTTGTTACATGTAGTTGCCCCTACAAATGTTGGAAATTAAAAACTGACTCTACATGAGATTCCTGAGAGTGGTAGTAGGGACCTAGGATTATAGTGCACTAGAAATAGTACTTAATACTTGTGCTACATCACTAATGCTACTAGAATTGCCAGGTGTAGTCATTTCTTCAATCTCTCTTAGAGCTATCCTACTACAAAAATAACACAATTGCTGCATGCAGTAAATATACCAATATTATGTCATCCGCACATAATATAACACTTGATCACAAACTGACCAAAGTATTATGCTAGAAATCAGTTACTAAAGTAAGCTCCTTCTTTATAAAGTAGGCCTTCACTTTACAAAGAAGATGCATAGCTACTTTAAAAAGTAAGGCCTTAGTTTTAGTTTAGTTGATGCCAACTACGATCCTTCCTCAAATTTCCCAAATTGATTTACTTTTCTTCTTCAATTTAGTTTATTGTGCGCTCCAAAGCTCCTCTCTAGTCTGGCAACCAGAGACCCTTTACCCAAGAATAGAGGTTTGGTAAAATGTCTCGCTGTGCAAGACTGGCTCCTCCCCTTTCTACAAATACTTGTTTTGATACTGCATTGTTCTTCTACTGCTCAGATTGTGTGTGTAGCGTGATGGAAAGATATACTATTTGTGTCATGTTTCTTCTTCGGATCTCTGGTGATACACTCGCTCGACAATTTCGTAAGAGAGTAACTAACTTACTGCTATGCTGATGATATTCAGTCTGATGAAAATATGATAAGGATATAATATTGCTGTAAATTCAGTGACAAAGTATATAGCTCTTATAAAAAAATCCTGTATAATTCAGCAATCTTCTAAATGTTGGAATTAGGGTAGGCTGTTGCACTGATTGAATATTTTATTTTGTGCCTATGAATGCTTTCCTCTCTTCAAGCTACCATGAATAGAAAGTTAAGTACTGTCCAGATTAAAAACATCTTTAATGTTGTGTTGTCGTTTATTATGCTTTATTTTTATCATCCTTCGTCATCATCTTTTAGAAACTACACTAAATCCACCCCTCCTATGCCACATATTTTGTGTTGAGTAATAAAGTGATGGTGTTAACTCGTCTTTTATCTATTAATTCTTCACTTGCACACTCTCAATTAGAGTTTACATTGTTTGAAAATGTTACTTTAGTTAATGTAAGGTGTAAAATTCATGCCATAGAGTATACAGGTCAACTGCATGCTAACTAATGCTCTTCCCTCCCAAATTATTATTCAAATTATGTACAAACAATCATTAATATTAGATATATTTCATAATATTTTGACATAATATTGCTGCACTTTTTTGCGAATAATTGAAGGAATATTTTTTCGTTGTTTAGAAACTACATTAAATCCACCACCTCCTAAGTTAGAAGTATGTTCTGGTGAAAATAACACTTTGTCTTGCACAGAAAGGGGAACTTCGCATATTCTTTGGAACTGGAATAATATTAATACGAGACAATATATAACTGGATTAGATAACAATAATACTAATACTACAGATCTTCTGTTGAGTAATAACAATATGATGGTGTCAACTCGTCTTTTATCTGTTGATTCTTCACATGTACACTCTCATTTAGAGTTTACATTGTTTGAAAATGTTACTTCAGTTAATGTATGGTGTAACCAAGTGCTGATATTCATAAAAGTAACAGGTAAGAATAATATGTACTTTTTTGAAGCACTTTTAGAAGCAATATACAATAATTTCTCACAAGAATATTTTACATGTTTTACTATACGACAATTAAAAGTTTTATACTAAAATTATAATTATTGTGAATTTCAAAATAACTAAACAATAAATAATAGGAGAAAGTTCAAAGTTTAAAAAATATCTCTGACTAGAATTAAAATCTTTTAAGCAGTAATAAAGAAAAATATTCACTTGCACTCGATGTAAAGAGTTATTAGGAGCTGGTCTGGTGGATTTTCTTGTAGATATATGTTTAATTGATAAATAGTGTACTCTAGTCATTTTACAAACAGCCTTCAGTCTAGCCTAAGATATAATACATATACATAGATATAATGGATCATTTTTACAACAGAACACCAGAGAATTTAATTGAAGTATAAACAAGTACATTTTTGGAACCAATATTTGCTATATTCTTCGGGACAGCTATTAAAAACATACATCATTAATAATACAATGTTTACTATTTTATAATCAATACTTTCAGTTTGCAAACTTTAAGAAATACATAGCAATAAAATGGAACATGTTATTTCTATTAATGTATACAATATACTTGATTAGTGATTACACATGGTTCATGAAGAGTAGCTAATGAAATCCCAATCAAATTAGTTACAGAAAATTTGGGTTACAAATCTGTACGTATCTGGATTTGTTTATATCAGGTTTCATTTTATGTTAAGCGAATTGAATTTTGTGTCTAAATTATTATAATATCAAATTAGTGTATTTATTGTTGTAGTAGATTATTTGTATGCATAAATATTGACAAGATTTAACATGTGAAATATTGCCATTCCTAAAACTGTACAGATATTAATAAAGTAAACAATAATGCTATTACTGCGTATTTTGAAAGTATTATGATTGTACTTTCTCCTAAACTTAATAGACTGTTCCTTCAATCCTGTTAATTTTACCATCATTCAAAATGCTATCAATACCTCTACAAGCAACATTCACATAAGATGGAGTAACCCTATAAAAATTAATTCTACATATTATGTTAATACTTCCATCTTGTCTGAAAATGCAATGAATACAATATCTACTGATAATGCAAATGTCGACTTAATTATTAGGCCTGGAGTTTCATACACATTATATGTTACTACATATTGCTGTAAAAATTTAATTGAAGTTGGAAAATTTCAAATCACTTTATTAAGGAACAGTTCAATAAGCATCGTGGGAGATATTTCGTATGAAATAATAGAATTAATTAAAGATAATAGCATGAACTGTGAAGAGGAATATAAGACTACAGGTACAGTTATTCTATAATGATCCAATGAGTTCATCTCAAGCTTATATAAATTGGAAATAAATATGATGTTAAATAATCTCATTGTAGATACTGGAAAAGACATTTTTCTAATAATATTGTGACATTGAACCCTATGTGGGCGTTAGGTGTAGCTGTAAGCTTATAGGGGTCCATGAATAAGTAACTCCTTAGAAACTATCTCTTTGCAGTAGTAATGCTGCCACCAGATTCTTCATTCTTTTCTTATCCTTAGACAAGTTAACCTCTTCTCAATGAGTTAAGGTTAAGTTAAAGTTTAAATATCGGAAAAGTGAATGAAGAGAAGAATGACCTTAAATCAGCATACAGGTGAAAATATAGGGGTCTAGATAACAATACAATTGAAACAAAGATGCTTATGAAACAAATAGGTGAGATGAAGTGTATAGGAAATATGATTCTAAGGAGTGTGCTTGATAGTATTAGAAATATAATTTACACGTCTATACAATATCAAATGTTGTCCTTTGTCCTACAATGTTCTTTCAAGTCATTCCTTCAAGTATTTGTTCTTCTCTTGTAGGCATAAGCCTACACCCTACTAGTAATATCAGTAGAAGCTATGAAACTGTGATCATGCCTATAGGATCTGTGATAATTGTTCTATTGATTGTACTAAACATTGCACTTGTCATTGAAGTAATAAGAATCAGAAGAAGGACTAGTTGGTAAGTATAAATTATATTTCTGACTGTAACATATTTATGATCTTTAAATGTATTCTAATGAGACTGATTTTTATTGATACCTAAAATTTAAACTGCTTAATCTGTTGATCAATTTAAGTAATATTTGACCCCTGAAGAAGACTTCGGCAAGAAGTCGAAACGTCGGGTTAAGTTATTTTTTAACAATATTGACTAGTTGGTAAGTATAAATTATATTTCTGACTGAAACATATTTATGATCTCTAAATGTATTCTTATGAGACTGATTTTTATTGATACCTAGAATTTAAATTGCTTAATCTGTTGATCAATTTAAGTAATATTTGACCCCTGAAGAAGACTTGGCAAGAAGTCGAAACGTCGGGTTAAGTTATTTTTTAACAATATTGACTCTGAAAAAATTGCTATTATTAGTATTTCATTGTACTGATCATCTTATTATAGCACCCTTAAAAAAGGTGAAGTGAAAATGCAAGCAGAAAGTCAAATTAATCAAGATGTTCCATTATATGAGAAAGTCAGCTCAAGCTCAGGCAAAGAAGTAACATCTATTGTAGCCAATTCAGCATATGGAATTCAGCAGAGAAAACTGAACTTAAATTGAATGAACTTTACTTGTACTATTAACTATGCACTTTCATACATAATTATTTCTGAATGTAGCTTTCTAAAATAACACTTATTTTTATGACTATAATTATTGTAACAATTTTTCATTTAATCAGTCAATTTTAATTGAAATCCTATTTTTATAGGCTATCTTGAAACTGATCACCACAACAGAAAGAATTCCTTAAGGATTAAAAAACTTGCCAACTGTACTGGTGACCTTTCTCTTTGTTGGTGTCTCAATGACAGCAAAAAATCCTATCTCCCCCACACTACTAGGCAATCTGTCAGAACATCCAACCACAAAACAAGGACTCACACATACTAGTAAACACACAAACAAGACTGCACACACACGTACACAAGTATGTACATAAAGTAGCTATAAATTTTAGGGGAAGTCTGAATAGATGTTTGCAAAAATAACTTGCTATGAGTGAATGGGGAAAAAAATCTTTTTACCTTACCCCAGCATAGCTACCACATCAAATTTCCTTAATTTACTTCAAAACTTAGGAAAATGTGTGCAGGGTATAATATACACAAAATTCAGGTACAAAACTTGGACTATTTTACTATTATAACATCACCAGAAAAAAAAAGTTGTTAATACGTGCCAGCGTAATACATAGAAAGTGAGCGTTGACCGACGACAAATGTACAAGTAGTTTCCATAACTTTCAGTATAAATGTTATTAAAGACTTGTTTTGTTATGATCACATAAAGATGGTTGTAATAACAATGTTCACAATAACTGTGCAGTGGTAAACAGCTACTAAAACATGATTCAAACTGTATGAAACTTGGTACATAATAGAGGACTTGCATGATGACATCACGTATATCCGGCCACGCCCACTTATGATATCACTGACCTACCTGTATAGAAAATGTATTGGCTTATTCTACTGCTCACTCTATTTCTTGTTGCAGTGGGCTCACAGTACTGAAAGACAGGTTCAGGACAGATATCCACTGCTAGTAAAGCATGCACATCAGGTATTAGGTGCTAGCTGGTTGTTAATTACACACCTCTATTATTCACCATAACTGGTTTACTTTTGGTCTCTTACTAATAATAGCTATCTGATGGTATATTAATTTTGTTGTAGAGGAACCAAAACAAATATATGACCAAAATACCAATAATAACAAACAACTAATTAAGAATATTAAGTGATTTACACATTTAAGCGATTTTTACCATGTTAGCAGTACAATGTTTATAATATGTGATGCGAAGAGTTATAGAGGTGAAGTAAAAAGGTGGGGGCATTACCCTTTCGTGACAGCAAGTACATTTTGTCTATGCTAATGTAAAACTACTTAATACGAATTTCATTATGCTGGTTTTAAACCATGTCAACGAGCACACTTGTTAGCGATCAATGCTTTACGAAGTTTTAAGGTTGCATTTTCTTTACTCTACTTTCGATTGAGTAATATATCCATAAGAACATAAAATACTGCTTTAAGAATACTTAACAATTTTTTTTACATATTATTCTCACCCTTTACTTTTATAAGTAACATAACTCGGTTACATGATACTTGAACCGAAGTAACATTTTCAGACAATGTAAACTCTAATTGAGAGTGTATACACGTGAAGAATCAATTGATATAAGATTATTTGACACCATCATATTGTTATTACTAAACAGAAGATCTGTAGTATTAATATCATTGTTATCTATTCCAGACGTATATGGTCTCATAATAATATCGTTTCCAGTTCCAGAGAATATACGATGATCCATATTTGTGCAAGACAAAGTGTAATTTTCATCAGGACATACTTCTAATGTAGGAGGTTGTGGATTTAGTGTAGTTTCCAAATAATGACAAAGTTCCACAATGATGTGTGACAAGCGAGATAATATTAGAGCTATTAATACTAACAATCTAGTTTCTTGATTATTATTATAATTAGTGTATATAATTGCTCATTGCTTATATTATTATTATTATTGAGTTACAAGAGTTTAGGGTGACCTAATGGGTTTCCACTTGTTAGCTTACATATTAATCACTAACTTATGAAATTGGGCCAAGCCATCTATCATCTGAAGATATATAACGCAAAAATGCTAAATCCTCTCATAATGTTATCTAGCATCTAGAAGTAGTAATGCAGTTCCTCAATGGACAAACCGGCACCACAATCGCAGTTAGCACGGAGTTTTCCAGGGACAACTGGCATCGCAAAATATTCTGGTTCCGCATAAACTTGCGAAATTATTAGCTGTCTATATCTTGTTAACAGGAAGTTGTGAACATTAATATTGTATGTCTATTAATATACTATAGCCATCATTAATTGACCAACTGTAATATTTAAGGCCTGTCAGCGGAACTGATCGCAGTCAACCTTATCACACAAATTATCTCACACAGTGTTTATTTATTTCTAAATTAGGAATCCCATAGATAACTGCCAATACTAGCAATAAACTTAAAAAATTGCAATCAAAATATGAACTTATAGCTATATTTATGTATATATCAAAGTGTGACTGAGTAGTTTATACATTGTATACTCACTTCCTGGACAATATTTGAAAAATAGTTTCTACCATTTTGGTACAATTTTCAGTCATCATTGAAATTTCCTCAGTTTTCTTGTATTTAATCATTATCTTCACTTGTAGAAAAAATTCTGGCCACAAAAAAATATATAACAACACCCCTTCATTCAACTGTGATAAAAAAATAATTTAGAGTCACCAAAGTGTAAAATTTATCTTTGGGTGTGGCTTTAAATACATTGGATAAGTATCCACAGACCATTACCATGAACATACCACTTCAAGGCACTTGATGTACTTTCTTCCTGAACCTTCTCAGGTTTTCTATTTTCTCTCAACTCATTTCCGACTCTTGATCTCTGCGTTCTCCTACTTCTCAGCCACTATTTTAAGCACTGGTTCTGGATGATTCAAGGGCAAATGTTATAGTATTAGGCAATAAAATGCTACATGATCCCCAATTTTGATTTGAGATTCACAAATGTTATGATAATTACGAATAACTTTTTCATTAAAATATGCAAATAAAGAACTTTTTAATATCTCCATCCATTGTATTATTACAGAAATATTAATCAAATTGTTAACATACATATAATTGTTAACATATTTGAGTGCATTAAAACAAGTTTACTCAAATGAGATAAGTCTTACCTGTGTTTTTTTTATTCCTAGCTTATCTAGTTTTAAGTACACCACAGTATTATTACTAAAGACCTTTAGCTTCCTCATGTGGTCAAAATAACCCCAAACAAACGCTTGTGTTGAGCATGCTCATATACATGGGGGTTGCAAGGAATTGAATACACTTAAGAAAGAAATATGTGTTGCATATGAGGTCATTTTGACCCAAAACATGTAAATTTAATTTGGGACAGATAGGGTTTGTATGTGTGTGGGCTGTGGTTTAAATTATGTTATATTATAAAATTGTAATTAAATTAAACTTAAGTTGATTGTTTGTCATTTGTGATATCTAATTTTGAATGCTCAAACCTTATACTGATCTCTGCGAGCGGGTCAGTATGTTATTCATTATAGTCATATCATTGACTATCCAAAAAAATAGAAGAACATTTGGTATAAGTCCCAAAATCATTGTGACAAGTTTCCATTTCAATTTTTATTCTGGATATTTTGTAAACAAAAGTTTAATTAAGCAGTAGCTAAAGAGATCTGTATAATTTAGCTCATGTTAATAAGATAGAAGATATAAGCTACCATTATCTGTTTAGGATAATGTATTGTGATCTCTTAGTTGGTAGTCACATGAATAAACAACCCACAGGCAAACTATTATACAACCAAGCGATCAGGATGCCCACGAAAGTGGATAGCCCTTCCCTCCTAATGTGGAAATTCCCAGGTCACACAAGAAACTTGCTCCCAAATGGGAATGTTCAAAACTCATGACCACAGTAATGGTTTGCATAGGTCAGGGCAATGTGTAGCTGGAGTTATGTACACTTGTAAGGGTTCTTAATCTACATAGGAGGTGGAAGCAGTTTAAAATTGAGGGGTCCACTTAAAACACTAATTAAGCAGTGACACCCACTGCTTGTTAGAAAGAAACAGGTTTCCTTTTGTGTTAGCCAGTGTCTCAAACAAACTTCAATCTTGTCTTTAGTCTTTATATTCCCATAAAAAAATTCATTATTACGGAATGAAGTGTATGGGTTTGACAGTAAAAAAACTTTAAAGATTGCGTCACTGCTGTGGAAAAGGTGTTATTACATCAATACAATCTACTCATCTAAATATTATACCAGTGATAAGTAGCCTGCAAAAGCTACACCAATTGCTTTTGTTTTTTTAATAAAATATGTACTCACAAAGTTTAATCATATTTCAATGAAAGATAAAAATTGAATGAAAGATAATATTTACTCTAGTAGTCATATATCCATTCCACTATAAGACATTTTTCCTTGGTTCTGCTGATTCAATAACTAGTTGACAAGAGCCAGAATAAAAAGTGGCAGCTACGCAAATTATCCAACAATATTACTTTAGAATTAATGGCATTATTGTAGCTATATGTAATGATAAATAGTTTAATGAATTGTAGGTAAATCAATGTAATAAACAATAAATTGCACCGAATTAAATGCACTATTCTAGTATTTTACAAAACTGAAAAGGTTAAACAATGGTTTATGTTTTGTATTAGTTATAATGCCATGACATATTTATTAATTAAGAACATTATAAAAAATAGTATTAATTATCTGGTGTATGTTGAAGTCCATAAGCTGAATTAGCTGTCATTTCTGTGGCTTCACTGTGATGGTCAACTTTCACTTCCTCATAGGTAGGTGTACTCGGATGCTGTGGAGTAGTCACACATTTGGTCAAATTGTTGCTTCTCTCTTTGGCTCTATACAATAGTACATAGGAACGATTAAAATTAAAAATAATAGTTTAGACCAATTATTGAATTTGACGACAATGGAATAATTTTGTCAACCAAGGCAGGTACATAATCAACATTCCTAGTAAAAGTCAGGGGAGGCTCTGTAAGGAAACATGGGGGGGGGGGGGGTGGGGGGAGATTGAATCTCTTAAGGAGGGGGGTGGGGTATTGCTCTTTAGCAATAGCAAGTACTTTTTGCCTTGCTAATGCAACTACTTAATAAAATTGTTTATGCTTGTTCTAAACAATGTCAACATACACACTTTCTTAGAGGTCAATGCTTTTAGAAGTTTTAATTGTATTCTCTCTATCTAACTATTTTGATGAACTACTCTACTTTCGAGAGATCCAATGTGGTGTCTTGGCTTACCTGAAACCTCATATGATATTACATGTTACAACATATCCATGAGAACATTTATATTAACTAATTTTTTAAAATATTACTAAAATAGAAGTGTAGCTTATGTAATACATAATGTAACATACAAACGAACGTCATTAAGTGTCTCAGCAAGTTTACATACTGATGGTAGTATATCAATTTACAAAATTCAAGCAACCTTTTTCCAATTTCTGCAATTGTTGCAATAGTTTTTATTAATATAATGTGCTGCTCTGTGCAATTGCTGTAAATCTGTTGTGCCAATGATTAGCTAACACTGTAATTATCACAAAATTAGAACAATATACATGATTAATTACTGTATTACATGAACAATTTGTTGTTATGAATAATATCAGAGTTAATGATAAAGTTGGCTACTTTCTAAGAGTAGCTGCAGTTTTTTTCTTACAATCTGGACATCTCCACTTGTTTTTTGGAATAGTAGTAATTCTTAGGCAGTCTATGAAACCATTCGATTTCACATTCTCCACTGTCACACATAATCATTTCCCCATATTCGCCTTGTTTACAATAGCACCAAATTTGTCCACTGTGACTAGTTTCACTTTCATCAGCAGGTTTTGGTTCGTTACAATCTTGAGTAGTAATTGATTTTGAATAATACTTTCCTAGAAGTTCTGGGAGTAATGCATATTTAAAAAACTGAGTTGCCTGCTCAAATACACATTCAATGAATGCTGGTTCAGCATGTATTCTTTCTACAATCAGTTCTTGCTCACGCTATACAACAAAGTCGCCATAGTTACTCCTGCATATCTCCATTTGTGCTTGTATCTGATAATAGAGATTCTCATCGAAATATGAATTCGTGAGTTCATTGTGTCATTAGTTGCATAGTTGTAGTAATACTTTTGTGCAAGAAATCATTACTTCTTTTGCAGAATTCTCTGTTAGCCAAAGTGTGACTGTGTGTATAACTTTTATCAAGTCCCACTCAACTCTCCTTTACAAATTTTCCTCACAATAATACCTTTCCCTATTTAACCGGATATGTTTATGAGAAATATCTATGGTAAGAGATAAAAACAAGTTTACATTTATCCATTCCCATTGACTCATAGCAAGTTATTTTTGCAAACATCTATTCAGACTTCCCCAAAATTTATTGTTGTTTTACATACATGCTTGTGTGTGTATGAGTGTGTATTCTTGTTTGTGTGTGTGTAAGCTAGTAGGTGTGAGTATGTGTGAAGGTCCTTGGCTTGAGGTGGGAAGTTCTGACTGATTACCTAGTTTTTAGTGTGCGGGAGATAGGACATTTTTCTGACATGGAGACACTGACAAAGAGAAAAGTCACCAGCACAGTCGGCAAGTGTTTTTATCCTTTAGGAGTTTGTTCTCCAGTGGTGATCAGTTTGAAGATATTCTTCAAAAGCCAATACAAATTGGACTTCATGATTAATTGAATAATTATTACAATAATTAGTCATAAAAATAAGTGTTATTTTTAGAAAGATGCATTAAGAATATGTATGAAAATATTACATAATTAATATGTACAAGTAAAGGATTTTCAAATTCAGTTTAAGTTTTCTCTGCTGAATTCCGTATGCTGAATTGGCTACAATAGATGTTACTTCTCTGTCTGAGATGACTTGCTCATACAATGGAACATCTTGATTAATTTGACCATCAGCTTGCATTTGCTCTTCACTTTTGTTAAAGGTGCTATAATAAGATGATCAGTACAATATAATACTAATAATAGCACACTTTTCTACTGCCAGTATTGTTAATTATAACTAAACCCCGACATTTCAACATCTTGCTGAAGTCCTCATCAGGGGTCAACTATTGCTTAAATTGATCAACAGATTAAGTAATTAAAATCAGTCTCATAAGAATACATTCTTTAAAAATCATAAATATGTTTCAGTCAGCATTAAAATTTATACTTACCAACTTGTCCTTCTGATTCTTATTCAGCGAGTGAGCGAAGCGAGCGAAGCTGACTATCAGTCGTGTTCAATTGAGATTTCAGATATATATATATATGTAGGTATGTACAGTTCGTCCAGCTTAAAGAGTAGAAAGTTCTGTTTTTTGTTAATTGTTCTTTAAATGTATACATGTGCAGTCAGATTGATGTCAGGAAGCTGAAACTTCACACACACACAAATTAATATATATTGAAATTGATTATGTTTTAAAAAATTGTGGTTTGTGGTCACAACTGTGGTAATAGATAGAAGAAGTGACCCTATAAATGGAGGATATTTTTGATGTTTTTAAGCCAGAAAAAGAGTAAATTGAATTCGAGTGTCTAAAGATTTTGCAGACTGAATCTTTGGCTCATTAATTTGATTTGTACCAAATTTTTATATTTTAATACTATTTTACTTATTTTTAATTTCATTTTTTATAAAAAACTGAACTCCCCAAATGCTTTAAGCTGGTAATTTTGCAATTTTGAAGTAAGTGTCTTGGGAATTTAATATAAAATACCTAAATAGTTGTCTTTTAATCCATATGAATTTGAAACCCCTATCTTGAAAATTAAGGGAAATAAAAATGCTTTTGTGAGAGTGTTAGTATTTTCGGTGTAAGTTGTGACGTTTGCGGAAGCTCTTATCTCAATGACGACGTATTTGTGATGTCAGAGTGTTGCGCTTGCGCATTTGTGAACTAAACCAGGGGACGTTGGACACGCTGGTAAAACGCGGGAGATGGCCCGTAACGCACGAGTAAAACGGCATGAAATTTTACTGTTAACAAAAAATATATATATAGATATTAGAAATATGGCTCTGTAATGTTGCGAAGAAGCCCTCAGGCTACCTCTGGAAAAAAAATTAGCGCAATAGCTCTTTCGGCCGCTTTGAAATAACTCTGAATAGTAGCCAGTGTGCAGAGCTGTATCTCCGTCCCAGGCGGGTCTTCATTCTTCAAATTTGGCTTGCTGGAGTCCTCTATTGGTGCTCATTCCACCTGTAACAACAAAATAAGCCCACAGTACACAGAAAAAGAAATATAAAGACATAGCAAAACAGTCAATTTGCGAAGGGAAGTTCCCGAATAGGAGCTGCCGTGTGAGGGCGTGGCTCCAGTTTAACTACGAGTTGTGACGTAGGACGGACGAATTTGTGACGTCAAAAAAAATGGCGCTTAATGATGGAATGCCTATGGAGATAGCGTAGTTCTTATACTTATGCTGTTTTATATGACTTAGTTTCGAGTGGATTGGGATCTAACAACACAAAAAAGGTATGGCTAAGCTTATTGTGATTGCAACTAGTCTAAGTTTTGAGATCTGTACTTTCTACTCTTTAAGCTGGACGAACTGTATACGTACGTCAAAATATTTCGTCCGCGCTTCTAATTACGTAAGTTAGGTAAAGCGTTCACAGTTCCAGTATTTTTCAATTAACGAGCGCGGAGAATCCTGCTGCACTGCCTTACGCAACTTTGTTTCAACCAAAAAGTTTATAGCTACTCTCTTCTTGAAACAATTGTGAAGTCTTTGTCAAGCTGCGCTTCTTTGCCACTGCTTTCGAAGTTTATTCAGGTAATTCTGTTATTGTTAACTCTTCATGCCTGATCATTGCTATTATTTAGCGATTTCCTTCACAAATCATCTTTACCTATACTCATATATTTACTCGCTCGCCATGCATTTGCGCTATTCGAGCGCACCACTAGTTATTTCAATAACAAGTGCAATGTTTAGCACAATCAATAGAATAATTATCACAGATCCTATAGGCATGATTACAGTTTCACAGCTTCTACAGATATTAATAGTAGGGTGTAGGCACATGTCTACAAGAGAAGAAAAATGACTTGAAAGAACAGTGCAGGACAAAGGACAACATTTTGATATTGTAAATTAAACTTGTAATACTATGCATGCACACTCCTTAGAATCATATATTCCTGTACAAGTCATCTTATGCTTCATCAGCAGTTGTTGTTTTTATTGAATAGTTCCCTAGACCTATATAATCACCAGTACGCTGATGTAAGGTCATTCTTCACTTAACTCACTTTTCGATATTTAAATGATAACTTAACAATAACTTAACTCTCTGATAAGAGGTTAACTTGTCTAAGGACAAGGAAAGAAAAAATAATCTGGTGGCAGTGTTACCACTGCGGAGAGATAGTCTCTAAGGTGTTACTTCTTCCCACACCTATAAGCTTATGAGCTACACCTAACGCCCACCTAGGGTTCAATGTCACATTAGCAAAAAAGTCGTTTTCAGTATCTACAATGAAATTATTTAACATCAGTTTATAGCTAATTTATACAAGCTTGAGATGAACTCATTGGTTTATTATTGAATATCTGTACCTGTAGTCATGTATTCCTCTTCACTGTTGCTGCTATTTTCTTTAACTGATTCTATTATTTCATACGAAATATCTCCCACAATGCTTATTGAACTGTTTTTCCATGAAGTGATTTCAAAATTTCCAATTTCAATTAAATTTTTACAGCAATATGTAGTAACATATATAGTATATGAAACTCCAGGCCTAATCATTAAGTCAACATAATATGCATTATCAGTAAATACTGTATTCATGGAATTTTCAGACAAGATGGAAGTATTCACATAATACGTTGAATTAATTTTTAAAGGGTTACTCCATTTTATGCGAATGTTGCTTGTATATGTATTGGTAACATTTTGAATGATGCTAAAATTAACAGGAGTGAAGGAACAGTCTATGAAGATTAGGAGAAAGTACAATCATAATACTTTCAAAATACACTGTAATAACATTATTGTTTCTTTTATAATAAGTTCATTTTTTGAAATGGGAACATTTCACATGTTAAATCTTGTCAATTTATACATACAAATAATCTACCACAACAATAAATATACTAATTTTATATTATAATAATTTAGATACAACAAATAATTCGCTTAACTTAAAATTAAATCTGATATAAACATATTTAGTTACATGTGGAATTTTCTGTAACTCAAAATTTCTGTAACTCAAAATTTCTGTAACTAATTTGATAGGAATTTCACTACCTCTCTTCATGAACCCTATGTATTTAAGTATATTAATTACATTAATAGAAAGTTGTGAGTTCTATTTTATTGTTATGTATTTTATAACTTTGCAAACTGAAAGTATTGATTATAAAAAAGTAAACATTGTGTTATTAATAATGTTTGTATTAGCTGTCCAAAACTATAGCAGATATTGGTTCCAAAAATGTACTTGCTTATAATTCAAATAAACTCTCTGGTGTTCAGTTGTAAATATATACTATATATACATATATTATTTATATATATTATATATATATATATATTACTCTGAACATATTTAATAAAACTACAAAAAAATTTCCACCAGGCCAGCTTCTAATAAATCTACCTTGAGGATTTATATCGAGCGCAAGTGAATATTTTTCTTTATTACTGCCTAAGAGATATTAATCCTAGTCAGAGACGTTTTTTTAACTCTGAACTTTCCTTTATTATTTCTTCTCCCCCTCTTTCCTGACCCATCTAATAGTATCCCATGAATGATTTATTCTTTAGTTATTTTGAAATTCACAATATAATTTTTGTCTTGACTACTGCTATAAAATATTGACATATTCTTAAAAATGATATACAATAGGCATTTCAAGTAAGATGTATTCATTATACAAGTAACTACACTTCACCCATACCATCCTAAAAGTCAAGGTGGTTTCTGACATACCCCTGGAAATTCATTCAAAATGTAATCACTCACAAGACCTGTTCAATGTCATGGGTTATCGTCTGTACTTTTTGACCTTTGTCTGCCTTAGTCCGAAAAATTTAATCAGATACAAAGTCCATATTTGCTACATCTTGTTCATATAAAGCTTGTATTTCTTGTACACTATAATAGTTATAAAAATGCTGCATCAACATACAATACTGCTTTATGAATATTTAAAAATATTTTACATATTATTATTCTTACCCTTTACTTTTACGAGTAACATAATTTGGTTACATGATACTTGAACTGAAGTAACATTTTCAAATAATGTAAACTCTAATTGAGAGTGTACATGTGAAGAATCAATAGATATAAGACGAGTTGACACAATCTTATAGTTATCACTCAACAGAAGATCTGTAGTATTAATATTGTCATCTAATCCAGCTGTATAATCCCTCATAATAATATCATTCCAGTTCCAAAGAATACGAGCAGTTCCCCTTTCTATGCAAGACAAAGTGTAATTTTTACGAGGACATACTTCTAACGTAGGAGGTTCTGGATATAGTGTGGTTTCTAAAAAATGACAAAGATTTATCATAATGATTGGCAAACAAGTGTAATACGTGAGATAATGTTAGGGTTATTAAAATTTATGATCTATTTTATATATATTGCTCATTAATATACAATGCATTTGAGACTCAGATGTGCACATTGTGATTGTGCACAACAATGATATAATAATAGTGCTTAAACCCTTTACCTATCAGGTCTGCAAGGATGCCTGAGGCTCATACATGCACACAGAAAACTATTAACAAATTAAATTAATTTATCTTTAATTATCAGGGGCATAAGCAGGATTATTAACAGGTGTGTTACACTTAGTAACAAAACCCAAACTATGCCTAGACTACACCAATCATAAAATAAATACCAAGCTAGAGCAACAAATTGCAAGCTAGCAATTTCACTTCTATATTATACTACATACTTTTCTAACACACACTAGCAGTTTGATTTGATTCACAGGAATATGAGTGAGAGGTAATGTGTTCAGTCTCTGTAGATTTTGCTGACAATTTCATTTAGCAAGCCATTCCACATACTTGAATAATTTTTGTTATTTACTGCACTTTTTTTTTTACTAATAATATTGATCTGAAATTTTTTTTGGTATTCATTTTAGCACAGCTTCATTCTTTTCCTGTTATGTGAGTGTAAAATTGTTATTATATGACAGTGCTAGCAGACTTAATGAATATATAATTATATTGAGCTATCATCCATCAAATTAAATGGCAGTCAAAAATCATACTTGCTATAGAGGTCGTGCACGTAACTCGTTAACGCGTGGGTGGTCCTAGCAGCCGTAACCTTGGAGGGTACGGTTCTCCACGTGCGTATAGCTGGGAATCCTCTTGAGCAGTTCTATGGCTTTATCCAAATACTCGGAGTGTATGTTGGCTCACTCTCTGGTGCTAGTAGGAGTAGGTACGAAGGTAAAGTCCTTTCTGCTGGTTTGAAGATTGATCCTTATGCCATCAATGATAGTCACTGGTCAAATGAGCCAGAGTTGATCCCTATATATCATGGAGTGATGTTATGCTATATATGGTTTCTACACCCAGCCCTTATACTAAAGAGGCTATCAAAGTAAGAAAAAATATAATGTTGAGAGATATTTTGAATGGCAGAATTCAAGACTTTTCATTTTAGGCTTGGAAAGGAATGGTAGATTCAGAGGGTTTTGTGAAAGCAGGATGGGTGCAGGACTTGTGGCTGCTCAAATTTGGAAGTACTAAAAGCCAGAAATTTATAATTATGGGTAAAGTATGGTGGTATATTATATTCTAGAAAAACAAAATCAGAATTTATTTTTCACATAGGTTAAACATTCACAAAGAACAACAGCAACTTCTCTTCTTCCATGAGCTATTGTTCAGCTTGATGGTGTTGTTCTGGCTGCACATTGTACCTGCATGGCTGGGTATAACTATCCTTTCACTAGTTTCTACTTCATGAATATTTATAATCATTGTTTTTAAATATAGCTTTGTTATACTTTAGATTGGGAGAAGCCTGTAATAGCCACAATCTTGTCTTGCGCTGTTAAAGCAGTAGAGGCTAGACGTAAGCTGGGAAGTGATTCATGTACTTCCCAAAAATGCATATGGCTCCCCTCTACTAATAATGTTAGTAAACTTATTAAAAAAAACATTCTTTATTAACTACTGCTGGTTTACTTTGTGTAGGTTTCTCCAGCACCTATTGCTGAAATAAATTTCACTCGACCTGGTAGCAAAGAGGATGACAGCAAAATAGATAAAGAAAAGCTTCCAACCAAACGGCATATTTTGAGAATCATTGTTCCATATGCCAGAGAATTCATTCCTAAACTTAGCGACAGCACACTACCGCAGCCACTATCAAATTTGTATGATCCAAGGTCGTATCACTGCCTCAAAGATGAAGGCTGCAGTTAGTACAATTCCTGACATGCCATCTGCTAGTCTTATTAAAACATTTGCTATCCTGAAGATTTTAAGTTTAAGACTGCAGCTACAAAGTAAGTACATACATTATATGGCTATAAACCTGAGAAAATATTTTATGTATGAGCAATGCTGCATATAGGTGGGGTTGTGAACATGAAGACAAGGCACTTCAAGAATACGAACATAAATGCATGACCAAGCATTCGAATTTTGAACTTACTCAGTCAGGTTTTGTTATTGATGAAGGCAAACCATTAATTGTGGCATCACCTGACGGGTGTACAAAGTGCACTTGTTGTGGAAAAGGACTTGTTGAAGTAAAATGTACATACTGCTTCAAGAACGCTTGCCCGATGAAAAGAAATCAAACTTTTGTATGGTAAAAGAAAATCATCAGTGGTCATTAAAAAAAACATGCATACTTCTATCAGGTCCAAACACAACTTAAAGTATGCAAACTAAAACAATGTGACTTTGTTATGTGGACAGAAAAGGATATAGTAATTGAGCGAATTCGTATCGATGAGAAATTTTTTGAAGATATTATGCCAAAGATCGAAAAATTGTTTGTGTATGGTGTATTATTGGAATTAATTGGAAAATGGTACACCAGGAAACCAATTGCTGATTACAGTGGAGTAGTTCCAGAACCAACAAGTACTGCAAGTACATCAGTGGACAAAGATGAAGTGGAAAAGTCGTGGTGTTGCTGCCAACAACCAAGTTTTGGCACCATGATTGGCTGTGACAGTTCTGATTGCACCATTCAATGGTTTCATTGTGACTGCCTCAGAATTCGTTGCCCACCTAAAGGTAAATGGTATTGCCCTTCATGCCGTAAAAATACAGAGTCAAGAAAATCAAAGAAATAAACAATATTAATTGCACAACATCATCAATCTTGAGAAACAATTGGAGGACAAAGATTCACAAATGCACAACATACTGTCACTATTTTATCAATGGTACTCAAATTATTGTCAACGTTTGAAATAAAATTAATTGGAAGAACATTCTGTAATATTGTATATTTTTGCTTTAGAACACCAATAACCCTTTCAATGTGTATTCTAACTATTGAAAGTTTGCGACTCCAATCTACTTCCACTTTTCCAATTGTTTTTTCCCTCTGGTAAAAGGTGGGGTCTTTACTTCCGCCATGGCCATTCTCGCATATTCATTACATGTAAATCCTCGATCTGCCAAAATAATGTCTCCTATACATTATGAAAAATTATAAATACACATACTTGATCAATTTAAACAATTATTACCAGGTAACAGATGGTTAATTAAGTTAGATTGCTCCACTATTTCCTTGTCCGATATTCTTCCACCATAGCACTTCGAAATAAAGGAAATCGTCCCTTGCGGAGTAATTCCCATTAATACTTTAACGGTTGAGTGATGTTTGTAGTTACTCCAAACTTGGGCTCTTGCTAAAAGGTCACAAGGCCTCTCCACACCTCAGTGCAGTCGATGATAGTCGCACAACTTCTAAACAAATTTCTAAACGCAGATGGCATTGTCAGCAGAAGTAGATCTCTCTCAGGTCATTTGATTAGTCTTGAAGTGCGGACATACATCACATCTAAAACCTTGTGAAAATTTCTTGACACAGTAGTACGATGAATCTTGTAACGAAATGCCAGGTCATCATCCATCAGGTTGAGTCGAGCTTTCACAAAAAACAGCATAATCATATCAAAGTGTGATAATTTCCCGCGATCAGGAAGACATGGTTTTACAAGATCAAAAACTGCCTTGAATACTATATACTCATGGAGACCTAGAACATGATAGTAATGATACTTGTTGTATAATACATAAAATGTAACATAAATTATACCAGTATAAAATTTCAGAAGTTCCACATCATTTTTCAACATTTCCTCAGTTACTTTCGCACCCAGCTGCATGGACAAAATCATCTCATTTAGTTCGTGCAATTTCTTCCTGAGCATGAACACTTCATCACGAAGGAGTTCTTGATCATTTTTGTAGTCTTCTTCTTTCTTTGAAATGTCGGCAGCTGTGAGATCAGTCTGACAAGAAATTCCTGCCAAGTTAAAAATACAAAAATATAGCTAAAAAAAACATGAATTAAGTAGTCAGCATACCAGATTCAACTTCAGTAAGGGGTTCATCATTGCTTTCTTGAGATTTTCCTTGCCTAGCCAGTGATCTAATGTATCGTAGTTGAGACACTTCTGGATCAGTCTCTAGTGAGTATCCCATATTAATATGTGGCACCCAATCAGGATTACAAGTGTCACTCAGCTCAGCAGGCTTTCCTAAATAAGCAGATCTTAATGTTTTTTTGGTGGCTAGATTAACTGAATTATTATCATACCTGACAAAAAGTGCTGGGAACATACCCTGCTATACTTGGATGGGGTCCAATCTTTCCTGTTTATAGAACTAATCCAGGCATTTCTTCGTTTCAGAATAAGCTGGGAGGATTTAGAATTGCCACTATTACATGGTATTCTATAGAAAGAAACCTGCTCCCGTCCTCCTCTTTTATGACAGCCGAAGACACAACAAGTAAGCACCATTATTTTTATGAGCGCCCTCATGGGTTGCCCTCCACTCAATAATTACCTAATCTGATGACGTCACGCGCACGACCTCTATACTATTTTGAAAGGTGGGTTACCGATATCCCACTGCATACTACCCTGTTTATAGCACTTATCTTATATATTTCAGCTTGGTTACTATTAACTTGATATTCATGCTATTGAATAGCTAGTCCACATTTTGATTTCTCATATAATTAAAGGCTGAAATCCCAAAATTATCTGACAAAATTCATAATTTAAGTTAGATTTGCTGCCCCAAAAGTGCAACAAAGTGGTCCTCTTGGTAAGATGTGACCAAACTTAGTACCACTTGCTAATATTTGACTTATTATTTTGAGTTACAAGAGTTTAGGTGGGCCTAATATGTTGTCTCCAGAGTTTCATCTACCCTTAATGTTTAGCTTACATATTTGTCACTAACTTACGAAATCGGGCCAAGCCATCAATCACTGGAAGATATATAACGCACAGAATGATAAATCCTCTCATAATGTTATCTGACGACAAGAAGTACGAAAGGGACAAATTGGTACCACAATCGCAGGAAGCGTTGAGGTTTCTGGAGCCTATACTGGCATCGCAAATGTTGAAGTCCCAGATAAATATGCGAACATATTAGCTACTGAATGTCTTTTAATATACTATAACCATCATTAATTGACCAATTGTGGGATACTAGCAAGGCCTGTCAGAGAAACTGGTGGCAGTCAACCTTATCGAAGTATTAATTACCACACTCTTTATTCACACCTTTTTATATTATGAACTCCATAAATAACCGCCAATACTAGCAATAAACAATTTAAAGTGGCACATTTAGATATACAAGCTAATATTGCAGACAAAATCAAATAAAGTATTTTATTTTAAGTAAATGATTTGTCTGACAAGCCTAAAAAATGCAATCAAAATATAAATTTATTATTACTGTATTAATAATTGAATTATTTTAGTTTATTCCCTTTTGTTCACTTCCTGTACAATATTTGAAGAAAAAATTCTACTATTTGCAGTCATTATTGAAATTCCCTCACAGTTTTCTTGTACTTGACTTCACTTGTAGAAAAAATTCAAAAACAAAACATAATAGCTTCTCTCCATTCAACTGTATATAGAGTCACCATAGTTAAGTAAAATTCATGTTTAATAGATTACTCCATCTAATGTGAATAGTACTAATGCCAGTCTTAGTAGTATTGTAGACAATGCTAAAGTTCACTGGAGCAGAACAATCTGTCAATAAGGAATAAACAACACAAAAAGTAATTAACTAAAGCATATTGATCTACACTTTTGTTCAATGTTGGTAAGCTTAAAGTTATACAATAAACATTTAGTTTAATTTATCATAAGACAATAAGTATGGTAGGTTTCTCTGGTACTCCTTAGTTCATTACATACAACAGCAAAGTCAACCAGAATTTATATAGTGAAGAATTCAGTGTTAAAATCAATAAATTCAAGCTTGAAAAAAAACAATAATTGCTTATAATATTTTGAAGTAAATAAAGTTTCACTGTTTTCAAAATGTGTATATTTACATAAACACATGGTTTTTGTCACAGAATACATTCGTCTGAGTTATTATATTCTATAATAATGACCGGAATTGAATTAATTGTACTGCATGGTTTGAAGTACATTCTGAAGTTAACTGGTTTAATTATCCTAGATACTTTCACAGATATTCATAAAATTAATAAAGTAGTATACTTAGACCTACAATATATTCTGTAGACAACATTTGTTGTAAATCTGTTTGCTTTTAAAGTCAGCACAAAATTTTTTTTCCATGCTCAAGAGAATTTAGTTATTTCTTCACTTGCCCGTTCAATTTAATTAATTCATCATAGTCTCGAAATTTACTATTAGTACTATTCTTATTTAATAGTACATCTAATTGTGATATAAACCAACGAAATAAACATCAGAGAATAATGCACTTCACTAAACTGTTGTAGTATGTGTCACACCTATAAATTAGTTAGAAATATATTTTCAAACAACTATCAAAAATAATATAATTCATGTAACGAACACTATACTACTAAAAAATCACAAATGAAAATAATACATGGTGTTATTTTTGTGTTATGCACTGAATGTGTTCATAGTTTGTTAATACTTCAGTTAGGCACACCCATGAATTGAGCTGAATAAACACAAAATTGTAGCACTGGTCCACACCCACCTCTACTAACCTACAACGTTAATTCTTCTTGATTCTTGATTACACGTCACATTAGCTGATAGAACATTTCCAGATAGAGTAAACTGCAGTGTTGAACTGACGAAACTATTGATCAGACTCAATAAAGTAGTGTTAACTTCTTCACTGTGGCTTTGAACAAGAGTCATTGGTATGTTTAAATTTTCAGCAAGAAAATACCTCCTTGACATCATTCCATTAGAACTTGTCCATTCCCAATATAAGTTTCCAGTACTTGATTCATTACAAGTTAGAGTATGCACTTGCCCAGGACAGACATTAATAATATATTCTGTTGGAAAAAGTGTAGTACCTGAAAAGGTATAATTGAACTAGGTTTCACATTTTCAATTAGTTAAATCACTACAAGGAAAGGGGTTGTAGATGGCCCACATATTTATAGTAACCGTAATTTTGGGGTAGATGTTATGTTTTATTCCTACTAAGCAGGACACTTTATTTAGGCTTCAGTCATGTAGCATTGTAAACTGTATGGCTAGGAAAAGATAACAAAGCCAGATGAAGATCTAAATTTCCAAGGAGGAAGAGTTGAACATCTTGACTGGTGAGAATCCCTTCAGCTAAAGGTTGATTAATTACAACCTTCATTAAAGAATGTGATTAAAACTCAGGAGTTAGCACTCAAACCCTCACATATTTTAAACAGTTAAGCAAGCCATACTAATTCATTTACTATAAGGATGTGGTAGTAGGTGTTAGAAATTTTTAGGCGTGTTAGATTAAAGTTCTATAGAGTACCAGCAAAGTTCTATAGAGTACTTAAGAACATTATAAAAAAATAGTATTAATAATGTGGTGTATGTTGTAGTCCACAAGCTGAATTAGCTGTCATTTCTGTGGCTTCACTGTGACTGTCAACCTTCACTTCCTCATAGGTAGGTGTACTAAGATGCTGTTGATTAGTCACATATTTGGTCAAATTGTTGCTTCTCTCTTTGGCTGTGTATAATAGTACATATATAGGAACGATTAAAGTATAAAAAAATTGTTTTGACAAAATTATTGAATTTGACGGCAATAAAATAATTTTGTCAACATTATTCAGAAATAAAATCAAGGCATGTATTTATTCAACATTCCTAATATAAGTCTAGTGAGGCTCAATAAGGGAACAAGGGGTGGGGGAAGATGAATCTTAGGGATGGGTGTGGGGTAATGATCTTCGTAATAGTAGGTACTTTTGGCTGTGCTAATTCAACTACTTAATAAAATTGTTTACGCTTGTTCTAAACAATGTCAACGAACATACTTGCTTAGCGGTCAATGCTTTTAGAAGTTTAAGATTGTATTCTCTCTATCAAATTAGTCTGATGAGCTACTCTACTATCGAGTGATCGATGTTGTGTCTAGGCTGACCTGAAACCTCATATGATACTACATGTTACAACATATCCATGAGAACATTTATATTGACTAACTTTGAAAGAGATTACTAAAAAAGAAATAGGAACATTTCAAGCGTAGCTTATGGAATACATAATGTAACATACAAATGAATATCATTTAATATCTTAGCAAGTTGACAAAACTGATGGTAGTATATCAATGTACACATATTCATGCAACCTTTGCCCTCCCAACAATGAACTGCTGGAGCTTGCCTGATAAGTCCATAAAATTTTTAAAATTTTGTGCAATTTGTTTATTAATACTATTGCTAGAATTATTACTTACTTTGTATTTCTGTTTTTTATCACTACAAATGTCATAGTGAATAGTATTACAGAAACTATAAATAAAACAAGTGAAAAGCAGAACACCACAGGGAGAATAATTACGTAATAGTCATTGTTAGTAGCAAGAATATTCTTCTCAGTGGCTATAACAGAAGTTCCAGTAGTTATGCTGTTGTCAAAGTGATAAGCATCTAGTGAACAGTTAAAATAGTTTACTAATTAACAATATTGATGACTTTAAATACAGATATTCTGCTAATTTTATAGCAATTCATGCTATGTGAATATATTAAAAATTTATAACTTTAAATTACCAAAGCCTAAAAAAATTATATAAATTAATCAAGACAAGTAATGTTGATTATCTGGAATTCATTGGAATATGTATAAGTAATATATTATACAATGTTAATTCATTTAGTCAGCACACACTTTATTGAGTGTACCAACAATTTTGAAATGTCATTTCTTTTTTTCAGAATGCACTTAGAGTAAATTATTACCAGTTGTTACTAATATATATTTAGCATTCCAGAGAGATAATCAGGAATGATATTTTAGTACATTTTTTTCCATTATAAATTATATAATGAATATTGATTTCATAAATTATGGTAACTTTGGACACCAAATATGTAATTAATATACTTTTATTAATAGACTTCATCCATCTGAATTTGCATAAAATAGTTTCAATCAATTCTGATTTTGTGTTTGGAGATATAACTTTTATTAAAAACAAATTATGGTAACAATAAAACTACAATAGTATTGGTAATTACATTCTCTCATTACATGTCCAAGTTATACTTACAATATATAATTACCTGAACTACAATTCATTTCAGATGAAGTAACTTGTATGCATGAGGTACTATTCAATACATGTTCAGTACATGTATACGTATAATTAGTATCATTTAAATCCAGAGATATGACAAATTTTTTATCCATTGAACAATTCAATATCGAGATATTTCCTTCAACATAAATTTTTTTCCCACAGATGTAAGTTCTGAAGGTGATTGTATAATCTTCCATATAAATAATTGTCAGTGGAACACTAATGATTCTATTATCAATATTAAATGTTCCAAGTTTTGATGATAAAGTGATGTTAGTGGGTGATAATGAAGAATTAGTAAATTGTAAGATAAGACTGGCTCTCGTTTCCAACGGTATAAAATTTGTTATGAAAAACATATTAAATTTTGGCTTCACTGACATACAAGAGAATAAATAAAATACAACAAATTGACAGCAATATTAGAATTAATGGATAACATTAGCAAATGGCTTATTAAATATCTCAGTTCATTATGCTCATTACCTTAATTATCACAGCTAAATTAACTCATTAAATGTATAATAATATAATTGGTGGTCATTTGCTATGTTTTTTAAGGCTTAAACTAAACTAGTACCAATGTTTGCTTATTCATGTCCAGAAAAAATATTGCATGAATTATTTCGATGATATTATTGTTAGTTTAGTAACAGTCTTTGTATTTAAGTTTTGTGAATTAATTGCTCTATTATAAAATTGAAAAGTAATTTAAACTTTAACAGGTTACGTATAATATTATTTCTGTACATTAACATTTGTAACACCTGCTCAAGATTAAATTTCCACACTAAACTATAATGAAATAAATAGCCCCATAATACTGTATGTCAAAATTAATAACATCACAATAACCATTTTTGTAATAATTACATTATTATACTAAACCTGAAAGCACATAACAACCACATAATACAACTTTTACTTGTTTGACTAAGTTGTGCTTATAGGAGTAAGAAGGAGATGTAGTATTACCTTTTGAAAAAATATTGACGAGATGATTGACATTGCAGATTATAACTGATGGGATTAAATGACTTGCTCTATACTGAAAACTTAATGTGGAAGAACCATAACCAATATATTGTGTTGTTATACTACCATCAGTTCTAGTTGTGTTACCATCCAACACAGTGTATATGACACGAACTTCTGTAGAATTTGTAAGCCACATCCAATTTATGGAACCAGATGAAACATTGCACTGCAGAGTCACATAATCTCCTTCACACAAATATATATTGCCACTAGGTTCTAGCGAGGTTGTAGGAGTAGTGATAATACCTGCAGAACGCAACATAGTATGTTTAAGTATCATTTGAATTACCAGTAATAAAAACATGAAAACAACTAGTTCCAGCAGTAGTAACACATCAGTTACTGATTGAAGCCTTCATCAGTTGTATTTGATTCACAAATACATTACTGATAAAACAGTACTTGATGTAATGAGGGAGAAATTTTATTATAGTTATGTATGTGAGATATTATTAATTTTACAATAGTACCTTTATCCACTACAATGTCTCATTAACTTGAGTGTATATATTTTATCGATTTACTACTCAAACCAGTGGCCATTTAGCTAGAAGCATAACATAGCTCTATGATTCTACTAGATTCTAGTGGGGTAGGAATAACTGCAGCAAAGCATGTGGGATAATGTATTGTATTTGCAGATGGTCAATTGGAACTTCACGTTTTCACCTTCCAGTTCATGATAAAAGAGAATAATAGAAATTTCAAGTCAGAATTGAGTGATATTTGAATAACCAAAAAAAAAAGAACTCGTAGTAAAGTGTACTTGCTTTAAAACTTATTTTACCTCCATTTTGTTGTTTATTTCTAGCAAGAATTAAAAATTTGTGCTAGGCTTTGTTAAAAGGACTCTCTTCCATGCCAGAATTCTGGCTTCATCAGTTAAATAAGAAATCATACAGTAAAATAATTGCTGTCCTGGGAGGATCCAGAGGGGGCCATGACCTCCACCCCCCTCCACCCGCCCCCCTCCTTCTCAATCCTAGTTGGTGTCACTTTTTAATGACATACAGGGGTAGCCAATAAGGGAAATTGTTTATAAGACTGCTACACTCTAAAATGTGTTCACTCGTCCTTATACTAGTGCAATTTTAATAGATTTGGTAAGCTTATTCCTATTCCTCAGAATCCCACCCCGGTGGTAGCTAGTTTGAAAATTAAAGTAAGTGTTGCTATACTTCCTAATTATTACCCTAGAGATCAACTAAGTTGTATTCAACGTGTCTTACCTTCAATGTGTGCAATAACTCCTACTAAAGAAAGAACAACCGATATCTTCATGATAACGTTTTCAGATCAATCTAACAGATTTTGAAAGCTATCTAATGGTGGAGATTACGGTATACCAAACTCCAGCGCAATTTAATAGAATATTACTATTTCGTTCGGGTGGTGGGGCAATGACTACTTGTACGTTTTTAGTTGTCAACACCAACTTTCTAAGTATTATTCGCTGGTATGAAATAACCACTTTTGTCATGCCTGATATTATAATAGTAAAATAGTCAATTTTATACGTGTATTTTTGTGTATATTATACACTGCACACATTTTTCTATTTTTGAATGAAATTTAGGAAATTTGACATTATTGTATGCAGGGGCAAGGTTAAATTTGAACTAACACATCCAGAAATATTACAACTCTTCCGAAGGAATTTATTAAAACATACAATAGCCAATAAAAAGTGTAACAAATGATGGAGTAAACTAACCACAGAGAATAATTAAATTCAATCGATTAGATTACAATCATTGATTTCAATATTTGTAGAGGAAATTCTGGTCACAAAAAATAAAAGGCTTCTCTTTACTATACTGTGGTTAAAAACATAATTAAGAGCCACCATAGTGTAAAATTTTATCTTGGGAGTGAATTTAGACAAATTGTTTTAAGGGGTGCCATCATAATAAACAAAAAAAAATTTGTTTCATTTTTTGACTTTTTATATTATATTTTTATTCTGTAGGTTGAAGCGTTTTTAAGCTGTGCCCAAAGTTTCAAGTCAACTGGATACAGGAAGAGCTATCTAACCACGTAAACTGCACTCCAGTTGTGGGAAGTGTGAGCGACTGCGCAGACCAGCAGTACTTACCTTTTGAACGAACTTTGCATAATAGTAAGTAATAATAATATTATACAATGTTAATTCATTTTGTCAGCACACACTTTATGGAGTGTACCAAGTGAAAGAGACCACAATGGCACTTCATATACTGTACACATATGTATATGTAAGTGTATACAATATATGAGTTTGTACACGAGGAAGCCAGGTGTGATGAGCCCCACAACAAAAACTTTAATTTGTACAGACATAGCAGCAAAAGCTCTACAATTTACTCATGGGTTGATACACAATTTGTAATAATTGAAACTATCATTTCTCAATGATTTAACATGCCACAGTTGTTCATGTATGTGCATGTGATACAGAGAGTACTTGTGATTGCAACATTGTGCTCGCATCTATCAGGGAATCCTGTACAAATGGCATCAAAATGTTGGATGGCTTCACTAGACTTTGCTCTGGTTACAAAAAAGGGGTGTTGCTTGCCAGCCAGAAAGCATTCAGATGGAATCCTTTTGTTACAAACAATGTAAAAGTAGTAAATGTAAGAGCAAATGCAAACAGTAGTGTAGGAAGATGATTCGGTATGGGTGGGCTCGAAGGGCAAGTTTTTTTTGTGGTTTGCAGGTGTTCATGCGAGAAATCACATTGATCCTGGCATACACGCACTACACTAAGCAGAAACAGAGTAACTATAGTGCAGTGAAGACCCACTAGTGGGTATGGTAACGTCAGAGTTCCAGTTAAGAACAGTCAATGACAGTGTTGAGGTGATAAATATAAACAAAAAACAAATCATCGACGATGCACGACGGTACACGAAAATAAGAACAAATGAACATGCGTGAATAGTAATGATGAAATAAAGTGTAATGTTATAGTTGTTCTGGCAATCAGAGAAAACATGAAAGTTTGAGAAAACATGAAGTTGTTGGCTTCACATTGGGTACTAACTGTTGTGGAAAAAGCCCCCCTATCATCACGTCGTAATTATGTGAGCAAATAATTTCTTGCAATTTGAGATAGTTTTGCTTAATCCTGAGAATTTAACAGAGAGCAAAATCTAGATAGATTGCAAAAGATTCTACTAAACTTTTCTAAGCAGTACGAAACATCAGAACCATATTTACATAAATATTTCGAAGAATACTACATATGTTGCACTTGTAATACGTAACTTTGTTGCTCAACAATGTAGTACACGTACATTACATGTTATTTCACAAAATGGGCAATGTGCTAGAAAGATTGGCCTTGCTGATGTAGATACAAGCATGCATATTGAAAGACATGTTTGCAGTAACATTTTTAACACATGGTGGAATTTTGCTTCCTACAGCCTACTACCATTGGTAAGAGAGCTGTCAACCCCCTTTCCTAACCTATCACTTACAGCCTTGGGGGTATAGGCCACCTCCTGCATCCCTTTGGGGGGACTCCAGCAATGCAGGGCAATTAACGCTAATTGCCACTGACCTGCCGAGTCTCTCACCCCCAAGGCCACACAGGGGGGTGGGTCCAGGGTCATACCACTGCCTTACCTGTAAGTACAGACAAGCATACACATTGAGAACTGAGCATTATGACAAGAGTACTGCTGAACTGCCCATGACCCCCAACCTCTCCCTCTCACTGGCTTTGGGATGGTGTGGCCATCCAATGACTACGTATTGGTTCCTCGGAGAAGGGAGTGGTGCCACTGACCTTGGAGCTGTGATCAGCGCCTGGTACCTGGATGACTCCAGCCACCATGTCTGTCTCGGGTAACCAGTGTGCACAGCTTCAGTAAACCAGGACTGGTGAGTCCTGTATACTCCCATCTCACCTGCTTTCACTGCACACTGGAGTCTAAGTAGACTCCAGGAACACAACCTGGGTAGTGGTTGTCGAGTAAGGGGAGAGTGCCCCCAGCACTCGTTAATAAGTGAGGGACCACATGCCCAGGTAAGAAGACCTGAGCAAGGGCAGAGTGTACGTATCACACTTAGTGATTAGCTGAAGGGCTGCTTGCCCTAACAGCAGTGAGGGGCAGTACGCAGTAGTATTAGATGTTGAATGAAGGGCAGCCTGCCCTGGACAGATACTTTAAGGTGGTCTGTCTGACTGTCACACCACTACCGGGTGGAGAATCTAACCTCACATGCTAACAGTACCATGACTCCTCTCTACACCACTCTTGCCATAGTCAAGTGGCTTGTGACTCCAAGATTTACTCCTATAAATGCGAGTGAGACACTCTCAGGGGTAACACAATTGAAAATTGGGGATGTTTGTTTGTAATTATGTGTGGACGTACGTATGTCATTTGTACTTTGACCCTCGCATATTTTTGTGTTCGCTCCGTGTTCGACCCCATCCCAAACTTCACCGAAAGGAATCCTCCGGTTTAGCGATCATTACCAGTATCACCCTAGAAAGCGAATTATTTACCAATTTGAATTCTTTTGCGGGTGCAGTTAAAACTCAAAAACTTGTGGGAGCTCCATTTCTATTTGAATTAGTGGCGGTGGTAAGTTAATACGCTATTTGTCAGTTATAAGCCACATGCAACAGTATTTACTTGAAAATTCATTGCTCCACTAGACTAACCACGAAGGTTAAGTCTTGCGTAGGTATGTCAGTTGTGTGAAAGTATTGTATATTACAACTACTAAGAATATCCCTCCCCTGTTGCATTATCTGCTCCACATCCCTATTCACATGGAACTTCAAAAGTTGGCATTAGCTATTAATAGTAACAGTCGGTGTGCCTGGTGGAGGCAGCAACAGACACAAGTGAGAATGAACATGTCCTGATCGCGTGACGGGGTAATTGAGTGAGTGCCATGCAGATGCATATGTGAGCCTGAGAACAGATAGGCAGTGAGTCTGAGAATACATCAGTGAGCCTGAGAATACATAGGCAGTGAGCCTGAGAATACATAGGCAGTGAGCCTGAGAATACATAGGCAGTGAGCCTGAGAATACATAGGCAGTGAGCCTGAGAATACTAGGCAATGAGCCTGAGAATACTAGGCAGTGAGCCTGAGAATACTAGGCAGTGAGCCTGAGAATGAATACATAGGCAGTGAGCCTGAGAATACATAGGCAGTGAGCCTGAGAATACATAGGCAGTGAGCCTGAGAATACACAGGCAATGAGTCTATGAATACATAGGCAGTGAACCTGAGAATACATAGGCAGTGAACCTGAGAATACATAGGCAGTGAGCCTGAGAATACATAGGCAGTGAACCTGAGAACACATAGGCAGTGAGCCTGAGAATACATAGGCAGTGAGCCTGAGACTAGATAGGCAGTGAACCTGAGAATACATAGGCAGTGAGCCTGAGAATACATAGGCAGTAAGCCTGAGAATACATAGGTAGTGAGCCTGAGAATAGATAGGCAGTGAACCTGAGAATACATAGGCAGTGAGTCTAAGAATACATAAGCAGTGAGCCTGAGAATACATAGGCAGTGAGCCTGAGAATACATAGGCAGTGAGTCTAAGAATACATAAGCAGTGAGCCTGAGAATACATAGGCAGTGAGCCTGAGAATACATAGGCAGTGAGTCTAAGAATACATAGGCAGTGAGCCTGAGAATACATAGGCAGTGAGCCTGAGAATACATAGGCAGTGAGCCTGAGAATAGATAGGCAGTGGGCCTGAGAATACATAGGCAGTGAGCCTGAGAATACATAGGCAGTGAGCCTGAGAATACATAGGCAGTGAGCCTGAGAATACATAGGCAGTGAGCCTGAGAAAACATAGGCAGTGAGCCTGAGAATACATAGGCAGTGAGCCTGAGAATACATAGGCAGTGAGCCTGAGAATACATAGGCAGTGAGCCTGAGAATACATAGGCAGTGAGCCTGAGAATACATAGGCAGTGAGCCTGAGAATACATAGGCAGTGAGCCTAAGAATACATAGGCAGTGAGCCTGAGACTAGATAGACAGCAACCTGAGAATACATAGGTAGTGAGCCTGAGACAAGATAGGCAGTAAGCCTATGAATAGATACATAGGCAGCGAACCTGAGAATACATAGAAAGTGAGTCTGAGAATACCTAGGCAGCAAGTTTGAGAAAACATAGGCAGCAAGCCTGATAGTGCATGCAAAAATAGATAGGCCCTGGGGCTCAGTGCAAGATTAAGTAGGTAAGTCTGATAGTGCAAGATCGGATGGCAGTGAGAGAGTGCACAGATAGAGTATGACGATGTGCAACTAGTTGGCAGCAAGTCTGAGTGTGAGGATGGGTAAGAATAAGAACAAATACTACTCAAGCATGACAATATATTGGTGGTGATTCTGGCTGTGGCAAGGCAGCACACTGAGTGCGAGATAGGTGGCGAACCTGATAGTTGAAACTAGATATCTGGATGTGGGGACTAGATAGGTGGCTAGAATGAGAATTGATAGGCAGTGAGCCCGAGAGTGCGCACGAATACATTGGTGAGCTAGAGAGCAAGAATGCTTTAACAGCATTGGGTGTGAAAACAGATAGACAGTAACATGAGTGTGAGAATAGATAGAAAGTGAGCCTGACAGTGTGAGAATAGACAGGCAGCGAGCCTGAGTGAGAGTGAGAATAGATAGGCAGCGAGCCTGAGTGAGAGTGAGAATAGATAGGCAGCGAGCCTGAGTGAGAATGAGAATAGATAGGCAGCGAGCCTGAGTGAGAGTGAGAATAGATAGGCAGCGAGCCTGAGTGAGAGTGAGAATAGATAGGCAGCGAGCCTGAGTGAGAGTGAGAATAGATAGGCAGCGAGCCTGAGTGAGAGTGAGAATAGATAGGCAGCGAGCCTGAGTGAGAGTGAGAATAGACAGGCAGCGAGCCTGAGTGAGAGTGAGAATAGATAGGCAGCGAGCCTGAGTGAGAGTGAGAATAGATAGGCAGCGAGCCTGAGTGAGAGTGAGAATAGATAGGCAGCGAGCCTGAGTGAGAGTGAGAATAGACAGGCAGCGAGCCTGAGTGAGAGTGAGAATAGACAGGCAGCGAGCCTGAGTGAGAGTGAGAATAGACAGGCAGCGAGCCTGAGTGAGAGTGAGAATAGACAGGCAGCGAGCCTGAGTGAGAGTGAGAATAGACAGGCAGCGAGCCTGAGTGAGAGTGAGAATAGATAGGCAGCGAGCCTGAGTGAGAGTGAGAATAGATAGGCAGCGAGCCTGAGTGAGAGTGAGAATAGACAGGCAGCGAGCCTGAGTGAGAGTGAGAATAGACAGGCAGCGAGCCTGAGTGAGAGTGAGAATAGATAGGCAGCGAGCCTGAGTGAGAGTGAGACAGGCAGCGAGCCTAGATAGGCAGCGAGCCTGAGTGAGAGTGAGAATAGACAGGCAGCGAGCCTGAGTGAGAGTGAGAATAGACAGGCAGCGAGCCTGAGTGAGAGTGAGAATAGACAGGCAGCAAGCCTGAGTGAGAGTGAGAATAGATAGGCAGCGAGCCTGAGTGAGAGTGAGAATAGATAGGCAGCGAGCCTGAGTGAGAATGAGGATAGGCAGCGAGCCTGATGGAGTGAGAATAGATAGGCAGCAAGCCTGAGTGAGCGCAAGAAAATAGATAAGCAGTTGATAGTGAGAGAATAGACAGGCAGCGAGCCTGAGTGAGAGTGAGAGAATAGATGACAGCAAGCCTGCGAGTGAGAGTAGACATGCAGTAAGCCTGATAGTGAGAGTATATAAGCCTGATAGCGTAAGACTAGACAGGCAGCGAGCCTGAGAATGATGGCCGTGAGCCTGATAGTGCAAGAATACACAGGCAATGAGCCTGAGAGTAAGAAAATAGAGACAGGCAGCGAATGTGATAGTGTGAGAATAAGTCCAGTATCAATAGCGTGAAGGGCAGCGTGCCCTGCATAGACACTATTAAAGGGCCCCTGGTGGACCGTCTCACCTCTAGTAAAAATCTAACTACAATATGCACTAGAACCTCCTACCTATGCTCTATATAATGCCACACTGGCCATAGTGTAGTGTGGCTTATGAGTCCTAACACACATCCAGCACTAGTTCATTCTCTAATCTCCTCTCTCATCATGTACCCCTATTTTCTCCACCTCCCTTCTCATGTAACACTCACATCAGCATAAATCTCAATTACAGCATGTACCTGACTGATTCAGGAGTTTCTATGCTTTCGAGAAAACTGATCACTTTGACAGAGCCAATCTTGGCAATACCGTGAGAGGGTCTGGCCAATACTAAATACTGCAGATCCATTACTAAATACTGCAGATAGTTACTAATATGCAATGGACAATGATGATCATAAATTGTGAATAGAACGGAGAAGTGTGCATGCGTGCAGCATTAACCTTGAAAACGTACAGAGAGATTCTAGTTGGAGACAATGTCATTGTGTACCACAGAAGCTCTACCCATATTAGATGGAATTTTTTCAACATTTTAGGATGAGTTGTAGGCTGAACACGAAATTCCAGAGGAAGCTAATGCTGAAATACGAAGATAGTGAGTGACTGATACAGTGTAGCTACAAGTGCAAATGATAAAAAAAAAAGCTGGCCTACTATTAGCGAGTGATAGCACGTGTAACCCGTGCTATTAGTGATCAATAGCACTCATAAAGCATTCAAAATAGCACTCTCCGAGTACAATTTCAATTGCTTTACGAGTGTTATTGATCCCTAATAGCATGGTTACCCATGCTATTGTACTCACACTAGTAATATAAAATGGTATTCGATAACCCACACTTTCAGCAATGAATTGGCAGCAGAAATGATTAGTTCAGACAGTTACATGCTTTACAAGAAGGGGAGGGGAGAGGTGCTTAAAGAAAACTCTGTTTTTTTTGTCATTGCAAATAATCTGTCATTCACCATAGCTCTACATGCAATTCATTGGCTTATCTATTCTATACACATCAGAGTATTTAGTACACTTACTTGTTATCACACAGCATAAGTGAATTCCTGCCATTGTAGTCCTCTCTTCCGTTATCATCACTCACCAGTAGCACAAAATGCAACCTAACCAACAACGAGCAACCAACCACGAGCAACCAACCACCACCTACTTCAATCTTGCAGGGTCACTGTGGGTCTGCGCAGCTCGCCTCAGCGCTCTTTCACTTAATTCGACGGGCAAGCCACACAGGGTCGCTGCCACCAGAGTCTTCCCAACCAAGCTGACAGAGTTTTACGTCTGATTAAAAGTTAGGCATGGGAGAACTGAACAGACGCATGCGTGGCTGGGCTTATAAATGTTCCGACGGCCACGTATGCGCACATATACAATGCCACGTCAAATGCACCGAAATAACGCACACACAATGATACACAAAATAACGCACAACATTAAATTATTCCAGTTGACGCACAACACTTACACAATGCCTACATGCACACACGAAAATATGATTATGGATGTTCTTCTCTTTTCTTCTTCTTTCACTTCTCTTCTTTCTTCCTCTCTCTTGCCTTCTCTATCTTCTCCAGACCCACATCACCCCCACCCAAGCTCGAACCTCCGGGTCGAGCTGACAACACCGGGTCTGGTCCTGATTTCACATTCCAGGACTGTCTGGAAAAACCATCTGCGTTGCAGTTTTCTGAGCCGGGTCTGTGGACAATCTTGATGGGTCTATCCTGGAGAGTTAAGGCGAATCTTAATAAACGTCGGTTGAGTCCTTTACCATCTTGCAGAGCGAGGCATGCCCTGTGATCTGTCACCACGGTGAGTTCTTTAGCATAGACTAGCGTCTCGAAATGTTTTACGGCAGACACGATTGCCAAACTTTCTAACTCTGTGACAGAGTAATTCTTTTCTGCAGGTCGGAGTTGACGGCTGTAAAAAGCAGTCGGGATTTCTTCCCCATCACGTTGTACATGGAGGCATGCACCGATGCCATCACCAGAAGCATCAGTGCATCAGGTGCGTTCTTCAGCCCAAAGGGCATCCGAACAAATTTATATTTTCCTAGGGGGCATACAAATGTGGTTAAATCACTAGATTCAGGGTCCATCAGGATCTGATGAAACCCAGCTGTCAAATCCAGAGTGGACAGACAGCCACATTGACCCACTTTCCGGAGTATCTCATCCAGGGAAGGCACCCAGTACCTTACAAGGGGTGTGACGGCATTCAACTGGCGGAAATCAACACATATCCGCACTGAGCCATCCTTTTTGCGGACAGGAACTAGAGGAGAGGACCACAAGGAAGTCGACTTAACTATAATACCCTCCTCTAACAGTTTAGATAGCTCAGATTTTACAGCACTCTCAATGCCAACAGGTATATTGCGTCCCTGCTGGGTGACAGGTACAGCATTATCAGACAATAAGATGTAACACTTAGCACTCATACATAACCCAGGTTTCTCACGAAAATATTCTGCCACTTCACTAAGCACAATATTTATATCTCTGGAGTTGAAACCAGGGCATTTATCTGAGCAAAGAAGGGGAGTACTCTCCAGCAATGCACTATCTATGCCGACGTCCTCCGCCACCAACGTTACAGCTTTAACACTTAGGGGTCTGTCCAAGTAGGACTTCAAGTTATTAATGTGGGCTAATCTGGTTGGGTGGTTCTTGCCCTTGCAAACCTTGAAGGTAACCTTGGACACCCTGTCAGTTATACTGTAAGGGCCCTCCCACGAAGCCTGAAGGGCAGAGTGGCGGCCGGGAATCCTCATAAGGACCTTGTCGCCCACATTCAACACTCTATCGCACTTGCCTTTGTTATACGTGCACACTCGGCTATCGATAGCATTGGCTTCAGTAGCTGAAGCAAAGTCATGTATCATGGCCAGCTGATCATTTAACCTGATTAACCACTCCTCAACGTCAACATTGCCTTGATGTTTCTCCATCCAACCACTATATAACATGTCCAAAGGACCAACAGCTTCCCTCCCAAACACAATCATATGAGTGGAATAGCCTAGGTCTCTATTGGGTATTTGCCTTAATGCAAAAAGAGCCAAGGGCAGAAACTCTACCCAATCAAAGCCAGCATCCACAGCCTTAGCCAACATCGGCTTCAAAGTGCCGTGAAGCCGCTCGACGACTCCATTTGACTGGGGTCTATATGGGGAAGTCTGAATGGCATCAATACCAAGCATGGAACAAAGGGCGGACATTAACTTGGAAAGAAACACAGTACCTCTATCTGAGAGAATCTTAAGAGGAATGCTAGTCCTAGAAATAATCTGAATCAGACATTGGGCTTCCTCCTCAGCAGAGGCAGTCCTCATGGGTATAGCCTCTGGCCAACGACTAGCCATGCAAACATAAGTCAGCATATACTTGGCACCTCGTTTCCCTTTGGGGAGGGGCCCAACCAAGTCTATGGCAACAGATTCAAACGGAACTGTAAGGATAGAACGTTCTACCATGAGTGCTTTCTTGTTGCCGGCCTGATTGATACGGAGACACACATCACAACTTTTAACGAATTTCACAATGTCTCCATGAATACCTGGCCACACAAATCTGGAATTTAAAAGTCTCCTCATCCCTCTAATGCCAGTATGGGCAGTGTTATCATGTGCAAGCTGCAAAGCCTTTACACGTTTAGAGAGGGGAAGTACAATTCTCACACGTTCGTTATTAAACTCATCAAGAGAGGTATGTACTAGAACACCACTATTCAACCAAGAGTAACCGTTCATGTTATGATCTGCAAGCTCCCTAATGGAGGCTAAAGTACTGTCTTCCATAACCTCTTGTATCAAAAATCCCACACTAACATTATCAAGCAAGGAAGGTGTCACCAATTGCAAGGCATTTGGTACATCAGAATTGCTAGCAACATCAGAGTCATCAGCACCATGTGCACTATTTACACGCTCAGAACTACTATGTGAAGGAGAGTTTACAACATTAGAGACAGGAACACTTTGAGAATCACTAATTACATTAGACTCAGGAATAATACTAGAGTCGCTAACTACACCAGTTTTACCATTAACAGCAACATCAGTGGGGTTTGAGACTTGGCTTATCTGCACCACTTCCATGTTTGCTTCAGAGCCATCACCAAGCCCATATACAGAAGGAACAGCACCGTCTGCCGAAGGAACACAATCATCAACCGCAGCATCCTGCTCAATACCGACCGATATATTTGCCAGTCTCTCCCACTCATCAGAGAAACGAGAGGGTTCTGCTTCACTCACATCATTATCATGTTTCACTCTCGTGGCTTCCTTTCTAGACTTAGTCTTAGATCTAGTGACCATTCCGACAACACAGCTCTCCTGGTTAGCAGCAGAGCTCTGTGGGGTCTTACTTGCCCCATTCGAGGTGCTGCCAGAGCAGGCATCATCTTGAGATGATGTCTGGATGCCTGGGGTATCACCAGGGTGCCCTGCCTCCCCCTCGCTGGAGTGCGAGGTGGAAGCAGCATCCAAAAGAAGCCTTGATGCCATGTCTCCATCCATAGGGACAGAGAATAGCACCCTGCTGCATAGGTCATCCTCATGGGCAACCGCTACAATTGACATAAACGATTTACCATGATATTCAAAATCGACCTTTGCAGTTTGGAGCCACTGAGGCTCACCATTCCAACCCTTTACCTGGACCCAATCACCCAACAACTGGTTCTCATAGATGAAGCAAGCAGGCACAATGGTGATCTCAGCACCAGTGTCAGGGACAATATGGCATTGCAGACCATTGACCTTCCCTTCCATGTGGGCTGCACCCTCTTGCACTGCCACCCAGTTTGCATTATATGTACGGGTCCCTATTCTGATGTTCATTCTTTTGTTGTTATTGTCTTTACTGTCACCATGTACATTAGTACCAGATTTATTCTTATGCGGGCACTCAGGGGTTTTGTGGCCTGGCTCATTGCAGGTAAAGCACACTATACCAGGAGCTTTAGGAGCACTGTACACATTACTACCACTATTTCTAAACCTACATTCAAAGGATCTATGGCCAAAATTGTGGCAAACATAACATTGAATGGCCCTATACCCACCACCACCATAGCTGGGGGCAGAGGGTTTGACACTCGATCTCTCAGGCTCAGTTGTCTGAAAGGATAGGGCAACTCTATTTAGATCTTTGAAAGTGTTAATCTCTCGAGCATCTAGCAAAGTTCGCTGGTGAGCTGGCCGTGAGGCCCTATAGATAGCCGTAGCAAGAAAAAGCAACACTTCACCTTTATCATGTGTAGCCATACTAACAGAATCTATCAAACCTTTCAAGTACATGTAAGATTCCAGCGAGTTCATTGATTTGGTGTGACTACCAAACTCAGAGATAAGCTTAATGCCAAGAGAAATTTTACTCGAGCCTAAACCATCAATTAAGAGCTCTTTCAATTCAGAGTAGGTAAACTCATCTCGATCTATAGAGGCAACTAGATGTGTAGCCTCCTTCGATTGTAGCTTCTGTAATAGAATTATCTTAAACCTTGCTCGTGGGCAGCCTATATCGACCAGGTCTGCCTCGAGCTTCATAATGTACTTTACAATGTCCGTACCCTCTTTGTGGGGGGCCAAGGCAGTAATTTGCCGGTTGAGTTCAGCATTAGAAGAATCACCAGACGGCCTGCCAGAGGGACCAAAAGTCCTCATAAACTCACTAAAAGAATGCATCATGGAAATAACATCACCAGGACTAATACTATCACTATTACTAGAAGGGTTAGTGTTAGGACCAGAAGGGACTTCACCACGCAACACAGTATCCTCAGGGCTATCAATATCCCTAGCAACACCATTGTTTTCACCATATTCACTACGACCGTTCATGACAAAACTCAGCTGATTAGATAAAACAGACTTATTCTCTCCACTAAAATGTTTCTTAAACCTCACTTTGCTTGGAAGCACACTAACGGGTCCGTCCGAGGATCTATCGATACCAGAGTCTGACAAGGTCTTTTTCTTACAGGCTCTGTCTCTCTGCTCCCTCCTATTCATCAACAGGCTTTGTATCCACAGAGAAATCTGCACGACACACAGGGAAGAGAACAAAGTCAACCAAACAGTCACAACTATAAATGTTCGACCAAACAGTCACAATATAAACGTTCAACCAAACAGTCACCATACAGTGAACCACACAATGACACCAGGATTCCAGTCCAAACAGAAGAGAGGTGTCCAGCCGTCTGTTAACACGGAAATGGGCAGCCACTTCAGTCCGGGAGGAAGAACAAGGCACGTCGATAGCGAGGTTGGGTCAGAGAGTCGATGGTTAAGTCGGTCTCCACACCGCTGCCACCAATTGTGGGTCTGCGCAGCTCGCCTCAGCGCTCTTTCACTTAATTCGACGGGCAACAATGCCACGTCAAATGCACCGAAATAACGTACACACAATGATACACAAAATAACGCACAACATTAAACTAGTGATGTGCTTGAGCACAAATGGCGAGCGAGCCTAAAGACTATACTATTTTTATATGAATGATTTTGACTTCTAACACTGAAGCTACTGAAAATAAGGTCCAGTTTTTAAATTTCGCATACACGGGAAAGGGAATTTAGTGCCATAGTAACAACTCTCTGCAACTGCTTGAATTGAAGGGGAAAACAACAACAAAACAATACAAGTTATTTAAAAGTTTTCTTTGTGATATTCTTTAGCTAAGTAGTGGTTGTAACACACAATGCTTTGACACAACTGGACATGCACCTACACAGACTTACCTTCGCAGTAGTATAATGGACAATGGATTTTCAAGTAAATACTGTTGCGCACGGCTTATAACCATGACAAAGAGCGCATTGACTTACAACCGCCACTAACTCGAATAGAAATGGAAGTCCTGTAAGTTTTCACGTTTTAACTGCACCAGTAAAAGAATTCAAAAAGGTAAACAATTCAATTTCTAGGGTGATACGGGTACTGATCGATAAACAGAGGATTCTGTTTAGTGAAGTTTAGGACGGGGTCGACAACCGAACTAACACAAAAACGCGAGGGTCAAAGTACAAAAATGCCTTACGTACGTCCATACATATACACAAATAAACTAGTGATGTGCTTGAGCACAAATGGCGAGCGAGCCTAAACTACACTTTTGTTAAAAGATTAATTTCAACTTCAACACTCAAGTCAATACAGTAAAGGGGACTCACTGCCATAGTAACCACTCCCTGCAACAGTTAGAATTGAAAGGAAAAAAAAGAAACAAAAACAAGTAGCATTATTTGCACGTTTTCTTTGTGATATTCTTTAGCTAAGTAAAGCCACAATACTTTCACACAATTGAACATACCTACACAAGGCTTACCTTCGTAGTTACTCTAGTGGACAAAGAATTTTCAAGCAAATACTCTTTAGTAGGGCTTATAACTGTGAATTAACTTACCACCGCCACTAACTCGAATAGAATGGAACTCCGTTAAGTTTTTGAGTTTTAGTAAGAATTCAGAGCGGTAAACAATTCAATTTTTAGGGTGATACAGGTAATGATCACTAAACCGGAGGATTCCGTTTAGTGAAGTTTGGGACGGGGTCGAACAACGAGCTAACACAAAAATACGGAGGGTCAAAGTACAAAATGACATACGTAAGTCCATATATAAACAAACAAACATCCCCGATTTTCGATTGTGTTACCCCTGTAAGTGTCTCGGTCGCTACGCTCGCTCGCCGATTATTCCAGTTGACGCACAACACATACACAATGCCTACATGCACACACAAAAATATGATTATGGATGTTCTTCTCTTTTCTTCTTCTTTCACTTCTCTTCTTTCTTCCTCTCTCTTGCCTTCTCTATCTTCTCCAGACCCACAGTCGCCAAGGACAACTTCCACAGAGGTCGAAGGTGAAAGCTGGCACCAAGAGCGCGCGCAAAGACATTTTGTGAGGTCAAAGGTGAGGGTCAGCCGTTCTGCACATAACGTCTTTCATTAGTCACGCCCCTTAGTAGGACTAAACTTTGACCTATATGTAAATGAGCGAGGAAAGGGAGTGAGAAAGAAGGAAGGGTGCAATAAGTATATGGTCTCAGCTGCTGAATGAAAACGTCAACTAAAAATGGCTTTAAAGGAGGATGGGAAAGGTCTTAGTGAGGCATATGGTAAGCAGTGTGTCATACGTTTTCCAAGTAGCTAACAAATAAAATTATAGAAATGGATAGCTATAAAACAAAGGGAAAAAAAAGAAGAAAGGAAAACTGATATTAACTATTTTTGATGTAGAGAGCATGGGCACATTCCTGCTTTAGTTATGTTTTGCATGTATCCTCAATAAACTCAATAATTCCAAAGCATAGTTTGTTCCTGCTTTACTGTTCAGTAGGTAAATATGTGAAGTTTGGATTAGAATATCTGCTCATGTGTATGAACAAATACGCTTGTATGTGGGACTCTTATTTGATCACACCTGATTAAATCAGCCGTCTAACCTAGGCAGATGGGTATACAGATTCTTTTCCGGCTACATCACTAGTTTGGTTTGGTTGAAATATTTACCAGTGTATGAAATTAGGGAATTTTAAGAAGAATTTATCAGTCATTAGAACTTGCTTCATTTCCTTCTACCGTCTCAACTAAACAATTATAATGGTGGTAAGAAAGTATTTACTTATGCAAACAATTATAATGGTGGTAAGAAAGTATTTACTTATGCAAACAATTATAATGGTGGTAAGAAAGTATTTACTTATGCAAACAATTATAATGGTGGTAAGAAAGTATTTACTTATGCAAACAATTATAATGGTGGTAAGATAGTATTTACTTGTGCACGGTGAAGTTGAAAAATAAGAGATGTAATATGGCAGAAAGTAGGTCTAGCAAGTCCGGTGAATACTGATTTTTGCCTAGTCTTGCAAGCCAGACTCTTGCAAGCCAGACTCTTTACCTAACCGCTATGCGGGGAAAGAGGGTCTGGACTACTGCCTTTACTCGATTCGTTCCAGTGGAATGTAATCATGACATCATACAAGGCAATTAACTATTATGTAATCATCTAATTCATAGCACGCACAAATTCGAAAGTTTGTAAACTCGGTGCTTTTAAAGCGACCAACTGTTTGGAGGAAGCCAACTAAGTGTAGCATGGCCAGCCATCTAGATCATTGTTAGCGGTTCTAGCTTACTCGGATACATCCTTGGATATTAAGTATATTCGCAGCGCAAAAAATTGGACCATGTCCTTATTATATGTACAGTATATAAAGTATGCTCCTCCAGAATCTGGCGGAATGGAACAAATCGAGTATGGCAGTTGTCTAGACCCTCTTTCCGTGCATAGCGGTTAGGTAAAGGGTCTGGCTTGCGAGATTAATTTATGCCATGGAGTTAAAAAAATTATAGAACAGGTTCCACTATACTCTGCCCGATTGAAAAAAGTTTATATACATACATACATACATACATGCACACACACATACATACATACATACATGCACACTTACATACACATACATACACATACATACATACACACACATACATGCATACATACACATATATACACACATGTATACATATTTCCATGGGTTTGTAGTGTCTCGCTCTCATTTCAATTTATTCAAGCACACCTGTTAATGTCCGTGTACCTACAGAAGTGCTGGTAGATGATCGGACTGGCCTTAAGCAATACCGTTTCTCATGGAGCCCATTCCTCGGCTATACTGGGAGGATCAAGAGGCAGATCATCGCATGACTCATGAGGTAAAGGGTCTTGATGAGAGGCTAGGCAGGAGGTAGAGATGTGCTAGACTCTGTTGGTTACAATGCCAAATTCTCCATGTAATACCAGCAATGCTATTTATACGTATGTATGTTGTTGTTGTTTAAAAAAAAAAGCACATTTCCCAATACAATAACAAAGATTAAATGTTCCTCGTGTGTATATGTGTGTGGTGTGTGCATGTATTGGTATGTATGTGTGTACATGTTCCTCTCGTCATCTAAGTTGGTGGCTCCCTATGTGTATGTGTGTGTTTGTGTATTTGTATGTGTGTGTGTATTTGTATGTGTGTGTATGTTTGTATATGTGTATGTGTGTTAGACACAGATATGTCACCACTCGTTGAAAGCATTAGCTACTGTGATTTAGTTTGTCACTTGTGGCAGAGAAGCATCATCCAATACAGTGGTGTAGGAAGGGGGAGGTGCTCCGGGGGCTGGAGCCCCCCATAAATATGGGTACACAATCTAACGAGTTGATTTCTCACATGAATACTTTCAAACCACAAAAAACTTGCCTTTGAATCCCCCTATACTGAATCTTCTTCCTGCACCAATGATGTCTCAGGCTTGACGTGAAACTCGGCTCTGGTCAGTTTGGTGATGTGTTCAAAGGAGTATGGAAAAGTTCAAATGGAGAAGTGGAAGTTGCTGTGATGACTCTTAAAGATGGCAGTGCTTCTGAGGATAGAATTAAGTTTCTGCAGGAGGCAGCCATCATGAGTCAGTTTAAACATCCCAGTATTGTCACTATCCAAGCTGTACCATAATCATGCGCAGAAATTATACTCGGAAACGTCACTGGAACTGAAATAACTCTCCTGGTGGGAGTATGTTTGCATAAGTAAATACATTGCACTTGTGCTGTATATGGACAACTATCCTGAGTTTCGTGAACCCCTGAAGAAGAGAGAGTGGACATTTTCAAAGTTTGTTGATGAGCTGAACTACCACATTGGTCACAAAGACGAGTTCATCTATTATCAGGACACGCTCACGGACGCTGTGGGCTCCAGCATCAAACACGACTTCATCCACTTCAATTGGAAGTGGCTTAATGAGCGCAAGAAGCGGTACAACTGGGGCACGCTCACCGCCAACCTTCTCCTCATCGGTCAGCCGGGTAACGTGACTCCTCTGCACTACGATGAGCAGCACAACTACTTTTGCCAGGTGAGGAGAGTGTTAGTCATGGTGTTGGTAAGGGGTGGTGAGGAGGGTGTTAGTCATGGCGTTGTTAAGGGGTGGTAAGGAGGGTGTTTGTCATGGCATTAGTAAGGGGTGGTGAGGAGAGTATTTACCATGGAGTTGGTAAGGGGTGGTGAGGAGGGTGTTTGTCATGGCGTTGGTAAGGGGTGGTGAGGAGAGTATTTGCCATGGAGTTGGTAAGGGGTGGTGAGGAGGGTGTTTGTCATGGCGTTGGTAAGGGGTGGTGAGGAGGGTGTTTGTCATGGCGTTGGTAAGGGGTGGTGAGGAGGGTGTTAGTCATGGTGTTGGTAAGG
>WLWD01002892.1_pt1 | contig 52469 bp, 45 predicted proteins | sample 6712731 | NCBI WGS metagenome assembly WLWD01 (sample SAMN12718690, study PRJNA576275) | sponge metagenome | isolation source: marine sponge | host: Mycale hentscheli | place: New Zealand: South Island, Marlborough, Capsize Point | collected 2014-11-01
TAACGGTGGGATTTTGGTAATGCTTTCTACGCTTATAAGCGAGCTTCTTTACTTTGTTACAGCAGTTAATCATTATCTTTATCATCACAATATTAAAATGTTCCAAGTATACATCACCAACAGCCAGATGTAAATTTTGACGTTTACTTTTGTTTTATGTGAAGTTGACTTAATTAAGTTTAGTGTCCTTTCAAGTCTGATAGTTCCTTCCACAGAGCATGTTTTCCTTTAGTTACTGCCTCGATGACTGCCATACTGAGTGTCACATTAAAGTATTATTAATGCTCTATGCTTAGCTACAGGATATTCTCTAAGCTTTTTTTTTTTTTTACTGGACAGAATAATAATTTAGATAGAAGTTAAATATTGATATACTTTCTATGACAGGTAAAAACAGAAGATGAAGATGAAAAACATGGAGCAGGAATGAAAAGAAAAGAGGCTAAATCTGAATATTCATCCCAAACTGTCAACAATTTAAAGCAATCCTGAAGATTCCAGTCACTATTAGATTGACTCCGTCATATTCTGAATATACTTAAATAGTATCCACAACAATAAATTTGTATCTATGTAGGCAAATTGTCAGCAAAAAACAATAATGAAATCCCTTAATAAATATGCTAAATTGCGGGACGCCAGCTTTATAATTAAAGAAGTATGAAGCTGGTAGAAGCAATATTTTAGCGATGTTCAATTTAAATGGATAAGTTAACAGTAATTTGAAGAATTATAGCCAACAAGCAGATTTCTAGACAGACCAATACTGCATTATACTTACTTTCATTGCAACTCGAGATATACAACTTCACTTCTTTAGCTTAGCAGTATAAGAGAGTAAGTACACAGTTGTTTTTTAACAAAATGGTTCAACTCATGACTAGTGTGATATAACATATGGAAATGATTTATTGTAATGGACAATAAAGTTTGATGGAAATGAGATTATGCTGGGTCTAGCTCTAGCCCGTTATTTATATAGTCTTTTCCTTCTCAGTACCATGGAAGGTAAAATGGAAGGTAATTCCATACTTTACATGGTTAGCGCCCCTATAATCTATCTTGGGGGGGAGGGGTTTTTTTTTTTACATCACCCTAATATTCTTCCAATATTTTCAAAAATTGCCTATGTAGATTATTGTACAAGTTCAGCTTGACTTTATGAAAGTTACTACAAGCATGTAATACCTTTCATCATTGCTTTCATCCTTTTCTTTCTTCTACACCATCATGATTCATTTTAAACAATTGCCTATGCAGATTGATGTGATACATTTTTGTACAAGTGTAAGCGACATGGAGTGAATCTTCCTTGAGTGTTAGATGTTTAAATCTTTAGTGATCAACTAATTTGTTTACTTAAACCTTTGATGTGTATGTAGTTATGGCAGTATCAAGACATTATAGATAGTGACACTCTTTGATGTTATTTCTTTTTCTTTTTTATTGTTTTTTTTCTTTCATTTTTATTCCTTGTTTGTTCTATTTGGAAGCTCAATGGTTTTGATATTGAAAAAGATATCAGCTAAGAAAGTTTTGTTAAATGGTTCAGTTTATTATTGGATCAACAATATATATCAATCAGTGTGGATTTTCTTTCTACAAATTGATGCAAAAAGACTTATATTCTTCCTCACTATATTTCAGCATATGTGGTCCTGTCAGCTAATTAGATTGCATTGCTGTATCTAATTCCACACGATGCTGATAGCTTGATCTATGGGAACTGTGTTGTGTAAATAATTGCATTAGCTGGAACTTATCAGTTGGAGTTATTTGAGGGTCAGTTGTAAAAAAATGAACATTTTATTACCTGAAATAGGAGAAATCAATTTGACAGGAAATCCAGCAGAGTCCTAGCAGTAGAATTGCCATGATGAGACATAAATAAATGATATGTATGAGCATAAAAATTATGATTATTAGCAAGTCAGCACTAACTATATTTTTTTGTCAATTTTATTTGTTAGATTTGACAATAAATATAAGAAAGAGTTGAACTTGGAAAATGAGTGTACTAAGTCCTTGTGCTAGGCTAGACCCTTTAACCCACTGCTATGGTTACTTGTGTATATAATAGTCACCCTATAGCATCAGAACTTAAAACATTAAATCATTTTGGTGTTATCAAAATGTGAATAGTTGCATGTGGTGTGAATAGTTTAAGTAAATATTTTGTTATCTTCATAAAGTTGATAATTTTTGTTATAACTATTGGTGTGCTCAACACACAAATGGGTAAGAGTCGCCGACCACATATAGTGAGTGCATTTTTTTTCCAAAGAGGTAAAAGATCAGCTATACAACTGGTAAAAACAAAACAAAAAAAACACATGCATATGAGTGCATTTTTTTTTAACGATTATTGTGGTTTTAATAATGAGACAATAAATATACAAAAAGTTCAGACTACGCCGTCCAGGGAGGGGGGTATGTAGTCTCGCGTAGCCAGACCCTTTACCAACCGTAACCGCTACGCGGGGAAGGAAAAGGTCTGGGAACATACAATACAACGACTTGTTCAGTAGCACCCCAAAAAGGGTGCTTAATTATCACATTCCAATGCTTGCGGTAGCCAATGACGTCACTGCCACGGCCGGGTAGCAGCTCTCCTATTCATGCTGGTACGTTTATTGCTTGCCAGGAGTGCTTATAAATAGTCTACGAAAACAACTTCACCAGTTTGACGAAGTTACGCAACGTTCTCACCCTCCCACATGTGATGTTGACGTCACACAGTATACCGCAAGCTTGCTGGAATGTGATAATTAAGCACCCTTTTTGGGGTGCTACTGAACAAGTCGTTGTATTGTATGTTCCCAGACCCTTTCCTTCCCCGCGTAGCGGTTAGGGTTGGTAAAGGGTCTGGCTACGCGAGACTAGGGGGTATGGTGGGGCACCCGGTTCAGGAATATTTTGCGATTGAACGTATCGAAGATTCCAGGAAACCTTGGATGGGAAAGTATCGGGTGAAACTGGAATCTTTCCTGGCCCATGCGCGTACACGAGTCGTCACCCCCAGCCACACCTCTATCCGACCTAGTCCTTTCCACCCACGCAGTGAGCTCCATTTTGCTTTCTCTGGGAAGCAAGCCTTAGAGCGTGGGTCTTGAGCTGTTATAGCTGCGATCGAGCTTCCGACATTGCTGGACAGGTTAGGGAAAGCATTTATTGTTGCTCAGACTTCCCATTTCAATACTCTATTCAGAGCTGGGGTGACTGGTGTTTCAGTGAAGCATAGGCATGTCAGCATGTGTTGGAAGAAGCTGCTGATGATACTGGCTTAACTGTGCCACAAGTAGTAGTAAGTTATGAAGATATGATTTAGTATAGAACGGCTATTTTATTTATTTGGTTTAGAATTGTGTGAAGGAGAAATAGTAGAAGATAAAGCATTCCAGAAACACTGAATCAGAGAAGACTTTTCAAGATACCTTTGACGTCCCGGCAGAATTTTCAACAGGAATAGGCAAAATCAGATGGTTAGATGAATTGATATTAACTAAGGTTCTTTCAACCTGTTTGCAATAACTGTTGTGTAAAATAGTTAAACCATAGCAACTTTCGGAATTATTGCTAGATCTCAGGATCGAGTTGCTAGATAACCACCCTCCCCCTAGGGCTTCCTCCTCAGGATCGGGTTGTTTATCAGTGATAATTCCTCAAACACATGGTTAAACTATTGACATAATAAGTAAATAATAGTTAAACCATTTGTTTGAAAAATTATCGCTCCATCCCGAAAAGGGCATTTATCCCGAATTGTCATGGTTTAACTATTTTATATCATGGTTATACCATTTCATACTGTGTAAGTGACCAAATATTAATGGCAGGTTTTGACGGGAAAATTTGGTCCAACATTAACAATACTAGCAAGTACCCCACCACACAGTGGCGCTTGATATATTGCAAAGTAAATGCAGGTAGCATAAATTATTTTATTTTTATTCATTATCATCCTCTACCACTTGGTTAAGGTTGCATCAGTTTCTCTCTCCTGCTCTCCTTTCTCAGCTTTTCTTATCCCCCTCATTTCCTTTCTTCAGTTAGTCATGGAGTCCCTTCTCCTTAGTCTCTCTCTCTCTCTCTCCTGTTTCTGAGTCTCTTTGTCCTTCTATCATGATTGTGGACTTGGTTTTGCAAAACTTTTGCTTCTTTACCAAACTGTTTAAGCTCATGAATTATTCATGAATACGCACCATCATTGTTACTGACGCACGAGTGTATAGATAACATTGCTTAGTGGAATGTTCAGCTTTGGTTTTTGTCTTCAACACAATTTACAGAGAGCATTGGCTATGCTGTTGTAATTGAAACAATACAAATTTGAGGTGTGTATGGAAAACTTAACACACACACACTCACCCATATGCACGCCGCAAGGTGGTGTTTCAATAAGCAGCTGCCAGGACTAAGCTGTTCGTATTATTATTATCACTAGTGGTGTGTTTCAACACAAAGTAAGTGAGATAACTCAGTTATAGTTTAGGATTTCACTCTGAGGTCAAAGTGCACTTGTCATGTAATAATGGTATTTTATCAGGAGCTCTTACGATCTGCTACGCTTTGTTAAGTGGTAGAAGTTATAGTGATCTAGCTACTTGTTGTGTAATGATGCTGATATGGTAATGCAGTCTTATGATAGGTCTTATAGTCGACTATGTGTTGTTGATCAACTAAGTAAACTAAATTTCAAGTCCTCATACCCCAAGGATAGCCAGCTTTTATAGACACAAACATTAATTCAGTAGGATTCTTAAGACGCTCGCGCAAGAATTACAGGAAGCTGAACTCATGTGGTTTGATGAGTATGATACTGACGTATGTGTAACAATGAGAAGTTAGAAATGATGCAACGAGCAACCGAAGGTGATATGTGAATATGATGAAGGAAGAATTGTGCTTGCTAGCTAATGTGGAGTGATGGTGAAATGATAACTAGTGGAATGTTCAGCTTTGGTTTTTGTTTTCAACACAATTTACAGAGAGCATTGGCTATGATGTTGTAATTGAAACAATACAAATTTGAGGTGTGTATGGAAAAGCTGAACTTGACAATTATTATGGTTATTATTATTATTGTATCCTATGGGGTAGGCACCCACTATCACGACAGCGCCCAATCTGTCCATTTCTCTGATAATATTAACGCCCAGGTCTTAAATTGCATACACGAACAAGTATTCCTTGTCAATTATGTGGCCAGCAATAGAAGTCGTTCTTCTGCTGTGCCATTTCAAGAAAATTGACGGCAGTGAAGGCAGACTTTTCTGACTAGAATTTCAATGGCGAATGTCCAGAATGCCTTCAAGATTATTGAATGTGATGTCTTATGTTAAAGTCGAGTAAGTAGTGCAGCCTGTGCAGGTTTTCAATAAGAGAAAGTGAGGATTGAACAGGGAAGGCAAAGTCCACAATCATGGATTGAAGTACAGAAACACTGAGAATCAGGAAGAGGTACAGATAAAGGAGCAGAAGGGAATCCATTAACTCAAGAACGAGGGAAGGGCTCAGGACAAATGATGTAACTAAACCAAGTGTTTGATAATTAAGAGATTAAAGTACATGTACCTTATGCTACAGCGCTCCTAGTTTGTGAAACATGTTACATCAAGCGCCACTGTGTGAAAGAGTACTTGATACTTATTACTATTATGCGATTATTATTATTATTATTGCTATTATTATTGTCATTTTTATTATTATTATTGTTTTTGTTGCTATGATATTATAATTAGTATGAGTAATAGCACAGGTAAACTTGATATTAGGGATTAATGGCACGTGCTATTTCAATAGCTTTACGAGTGTTATTGATCCCTAATAGCACAGGTTACCTGTGCTATCACTCGCTAATAGTAGGCCAACTTTTTTTAAAGTCATTTGCAATTGTAGCTACACTGTATCGTTCACTCACTATCTCCTTATTTCAAGATTAGCTTCCTTTGGAACTTCGTTTTCAACATTATGGCTCCTCCTAATCTGTTTAAACATTCCGTCTAATACAGGTAGAGCTTCTGTGGTAAAGAATGACATTGTCTCCAACTAGAAACTACTCGAACTATATGTTTCCGAGGCTAACACTGCATGCGTGCGCACTTACCCGTACTATTTCACTTCGCTACCGTGGTATTTCACTTAGTTTCCACTTAGTTACCGAGGTATTTCAATTATTTACGTGCTATTTCACTTTCCCTGTGCAATTTCAATTGAACAGCGATTTTTCCTATACATTTTTGAATGGAAAACGTACGTGCCATATTATTATTATTATTATTATTATTATTATTATTATTATTATTATTATTTATTATTATTATTATTATTACTATTATTATTATTATTATTATTATTATTGTGATTAGTTGGGGGAACCTGGTATTAGATTCTTACTAGTGATGCGCTCTAATAGCACAAAATAGCGAAGCGAGCGATGCATGTTCCCTGTAATTGCAGCTATTCCAGGCTACAAAATACTGTCAAAGTGAGAAAACAATAGTGGTGGCTTTTTTCTATGATGAAGGCTCCTGGTACCGTAATCCTCAGGAATAGTCTAATAAATAAATTAGGAACATTTAATGGCTTTTCAAAGAGAAAGATTCTTTACTTTGCTACCTGTTTCTGTTTCGTTTTAGCTCTCCTCCTCCTTGCCCTGTTTTTTTTTTCATTTCTTATCTCTCTCCTTACTAATTTTTCTTCTGGAGTTTCTAACGCCCTCAAAGCTCTTGACCGAGCGTTTCTAACGTTTTGTCTCTCTTTCGCAGAATTTGTTTCACTGGGCATCGCTACTTCGTACGGCGGGTAAACAAAACAAAATGTTGCTAAGAAGGTTACCCGGCCCGCGCAAGCGCGTAGGAGAAAATTTGCACACGTACGCCCACGCAAGAACAAAAACAATTCCTAGACCTAAATAATCGCGAACTCATTAGAGAGTCAACTCCGCTCGCTTCGCTGAATTAACTGGTTTTGATATGTTCCTCTCATCTCCTTCACCACACTCACTATTAAAGCACTGGCCAGGGAGAAGCGAGTGGTATGTGGCAGAGTTCAGTCAAATACATTGTAATTGTAATTAAATACATTTTTTTGCAGTAATTTCAATGTAATTGTATTTGAGTGAGTCTGAGCTCTATGTATTTGCAATGTGTTCAAATACTAGCAAAATTTAGAATTACAAAGTTTGGAATACGTGCATTGCAAATACAAAACAGAAATGAAAAGAGGCGAGAGAAAGTATGGGCAAGTCCCTCAAAAATTACTGGGGAAAAAGAAAGTGGAAATACCATTTGGATATTTAATTGGAGGTCACTGTGTGTGTGCGCGCATGTGTATGTACATGTGTGTGTGCATGTGTGTGTGCACGCATTGTATGTGTACATGTGTGTGTGCGTATGTGTGTATGTGTATATGCGTGTGTGACAGCAGATAACGTATGTGACATACACATAACACTGTCGTGTTTGTTTTTGTTTGTTTTTTGTTATAGTTGTGTTTACAATGGTTGTGTTGTTTTTAGATTATTGAGCTACAGCAAATGATTTTTTGATTTATTTATTTATTTATTTTTTTAGAGAAAAGAACACCATCAGTTGAGGCTGTCTAAATATTGATACGTCGCACCAGGACAGTGGCAGCATCTGGGATCACTCCAGGACAGTGGCAGCATCTGGGATCACTCCAGGACAGTGGCAGCATCTGGGATCACTCCAGGACAGTGGCAGCATCTGGGATCACTCCAGGACAGACAGTGGCAGCATCTGGGATCACTCCAGGACAGTGGCAGCATCTGGGATCACTCCAGGACAGTGGCAGCATCTGGGATCACTCCACGACAGTGGCAGCATCTGGGATCACTCCAGGACAGTGGCAGCATCTGGGATCACTCCACGACAGTGGCAGCATCTGGGATCACTCCACGACAGTGGCAGCATCTGGGATCACTCCAGGACAGTGGCAGCATCTGGGATCACTCCAGGACAGTGACAGCATCTGGGATCACTCCAGGACAGTGGCAGCATCTGGGATCACTCCAGGACAGTGGCAGCATCTGGGATCACTCCAGGACAGTGGCAGCATCTGGGATCACTCCAGGACGACAGTCCACGACAGTGGCAGCATCTGGGATCACTCCAGTACAGTGGCAGCATCTGGGATCACTCCAGGACAGTGGCAGCATCTGGGATCACTCCAGGACAGTGGCAGCATCTGGGATCACTCCAGTACAGCGGCAACATCTGGGATCACTCCAGGACAGTGACAGCATCTGGGATCACTCCACGACAGTGGCAGCATCTGGGATCACTCCACGACAGTGGCAGCATCTGGGATCACTCCAGGACAGTGGCAGCATCTGGGATCACTCCAGGACAGCGGCAACCAGTTACGCATGGGATCACTGCAGGATGTGTGTTCTGATGAGTGGAAATTCTGGATATCTGACTTTGGGTTCTTCATGAAGGACTAATACCAACATATTTTTGTAAACAAACAATGGCCATGTTGTAATGTAAAATAATTATTGTCATCTATATTTTGGCTCATTGAATGATGTTGTAGAAATGACACAAACATTATATCCATAAAAGCCAATAATTAGTGGGAGGGGGGGGGGGGCAAAGATCTGTGATGCATGGTCTCAGCATGGTACAGTTTATGAGTATTGTAGGAGGTGAATACCCAAACTAATGTTGGGGTTAGATGAAATGCTAAGAGTTCTCTGACATGCGCAAAAATTGATACAGTAGAACCTCTAAACTGAGAACAATTTGGGACCTAAGGAGGGGGAGATGGGCCATACATTTTCTATTGGAATGCGGGTAGGGGGAGTTCACTATACAGAGGTAATTTACTTAGAGAGTTCACTATCAGAGGTTTCACATGCTCACTTGGTGCTGCTTATAACTGCTGCATGGTAGTCCTCAAATGGTGTATGGGACGATTGCTTGCACATAGTTCCTGATGTTACAAATACTGTTTTTGGCCACTTAGTATACATATTATAACTGTACCAGGGTAACTATACCGGGTATATTATTACACACCAAAATATTCCTTAAATGCATTTACAGTTGAATATTATTTAACAGTGAACTCTGTAACGAGCAACACCATGCAATGGATATATTACACCAGTGTATAAGACTGTATTACTGGAGTACTGTGCATTACCTTACACCAGGTATATACCATACTATGTGTACTAGGTATGTTGCTGGAGTATACCCTATGTATTCTTGATGATGTCTTACCACAGCATGCAGTGTATAGATACTATGTATACTACAGTGAAGCCTCTCTACAAAGGCCATGCTTGGGGTCAAGTCTTTTGACCCTTGTAGAGAGTTTGGCTGCTTTCAGAGTTTATTTTTTTTATTGTAGTAGATCACTGTGGTCCATTTACGCTGGCTGTTGTTAAGAGTCGAGTTGTTCTTCAGAGTCCCTTTGTAGAGAGGTTCCACTGTATATGTATTCCAAATGTTTTCTTAATAACATGATATATAGAATTCTTTGACAGTAATACTGATCACTTTTAGCTAGCTATGTGGTAAAAAAATTAATAATAATAAAAAGTCTAAAAAAGTTTTGAAGAGTTTGATGAATCCACTATCCAGGGCCATGCTTGATGTGCTGTCTGTCACCATCCCGAGCTACTCTGGTTTCTGTCATAGCTGCAGTCCTCATCAAAGCTCCACTTACTTCTCACCTTCTGCCCATAATGAGCCAATCGGTTTCTGAGGATAATAAAAAAAATTACAAAAATTGGCTGTAAACAATACCACACTTGCATGAAGTATATTTGGCGAATAACATGACATAACTTTGTAAAAAAAAGTGCCAATCCACAAACAAAGACACTCAACTATCACAATCATTCCACCACACACAACTTCAATTCTGACAAATCATACGGGTCTAATCACCACGAGATAAGGAAAAGATGAGAGCACAAAAATTTGCAAAAACAATAGGAGAATTGAGTAATTTAAATGCTACTAAATGTCATTTGATGCAATACAAAAGACAAAGGGGGGAAAAAAAAGAAAGGAAAAAAAAAAGAAAAAAAAAAAAAGAAAAAAGAAAAGAACATGAACACAAAGCAAATAAACACACAATTTATTAATCAGAAGTAAGCTGATCTTTTATCAAAGTGAAATTTTTTTTATGAAGAATAGCACACATGCAACAATATAAACTTGAAGTGACAAAGTGCATTACACACAACAAATAAACAGTAACAGCAACAAACAAACAAACAACAAAGTGTTATATAGAGCAAGTCGCCTGTAACTCTTGTAGACCATTCCAGTTTATTATCAACCGGCATAGTTTCTGGACACCACGGAAAATTAAATTTATCAATTGGCATAGCGTACAGACATTCACAAAAACACCCAAATAGTAATACTAAGTTATGTAATACTTGCTATTTTTTTGTTCGTCTTTTGCTAGGAAGGAGTGGCCACACTGTGCTTGTGACTTGTGGGGACAACACACTGCCAGGAAGTTTTTTGGATGATTAAGGTCAAGAGCATATTAGCCCGCACGATTACGATGATATTTCCATATTATAAATTATTTACTTTTTCAAAGAGTTACACCACTCAAATGAATGTTAATACTCCACAGCTTATTTTGATGGAACTTTGTCATAGGAAGGAAGAATAGTATGTGTGTGTGTGTGATGTGTGTATGATGTGCGTGTGTGGTGTGTGTGTGTGTGATGTGTGTGTATGTGTGTGTGGTCAATAATTGGCAAGGAACATATGCCATCAGACGTGTCGAGCTCCACTACAAAACAATTTCATATACACAAAAACACAGACAACAAAGATATTTGTAATACAAACAACAAATTATTCATGCTCCTATATAATTGCAACTTTATGATGTATTGTATGCGGTTTCATACAGGATTTTTGTTTGGGAGGGGGGTGGGGCTCCGAGTGTACTTGGCCAGGTTCGGCATCTTCTCCTTCATCACTGGAAGACTCTGCTCCTGTTGCCTCATCTGCGTCCTCTTCACAATCGGGTTGGTAACTGCATACACATCTGGTCCTAGTAGTACATTCTGGTAAAAAAAAAATTAAATTTTTTGAAAATTTGAAATTGTTCAACAAACCACAACCCACTTTCAAACCTCAAAACTCAATGAAATATATATATATATATATATATATATATATATAGCTAAACAGCTTTCTCTATCTCAATATAGCTATAAATAAATTGTCAGTATCAGAGTTGATGGGTCTGGTCCACCAACCCTGATACAGGGCCTCCTATAGCCCTAGATGTCGTCTCCCTCCTCTCCGCTTGATCCTGAGTCGCTAGAGTCAGTATCAAGCAAGTCAAAACTTCCACAGCAACTGTAACTGGTAGACGCCATCTTTCCAAACTGACTTCGAAAAAAAAATTTTTTTTTTTTGCATAGTTACCTGGATCACACGACACGCTCACTTTTTTCCTATGATGTAATAAGCATTACCTAAGACTGTACGTAATGGGGAGGCCCCCAGTTGAACTGGCGATTTTATAAAAAAAAAAGAAGACAGTAAGTCAAACCGCAAAGTCTTGGTCGGCAAAGAAGCGGTTGTTTCAATGTGTTATGGAAGGCTACTGGGCTCAAGCAATTTTTCGCTGCTTCTACAAAGCTCTGGAGATGACTGGATCCATAAATGAAGCTGCTGTGAAGAAGGTAACTTTTTTTAAAATTCGACGGAGAACCGATGTTTTTTTTTTTTGCCGAGGAAGAAATAAACGCAACTGCTGTGAGGTACTGTCGAAGCAGTCCTGGCTGAAAGCTATTTTAAATGCTTTTCCAATGCATTGGGGACCTGTGTATGCAATCTGAAGGGTCTAGCTATAAAGTAACTATTTAATTCGGAGAAGCCAACCGGTCTTCACCCGCTTTTAAGCGGGATCCAGAACGAAAGGGTTAAAAAAAAGAAAAAAAAAAAAAAAAAAACACCTTCAGTCTTATAAGTTGACTCTAGTAGTAACTAGACTTCTGAGAGACATTCAATGAAACAGTGTGCTGTGTATAAATCATTGAAACCACAATGAATCTAAATTCTTATCACAATGTTTCAACTTCATGCCACCACAAGGATAGATAATTTTTACTTTTTATTATTTTGGTATAATTGGCGAGCGAGCGAGACACTTACAGGGGTAACACAATCGAAAATCGGGGATGTTTGTTTATTTATTTATTTGTATATATGTATGGACGTACGTAAGGCATTTTTGTACTTTGACCCTCGCGTTTTTGTGTTATTTCGGTTGTCGACCCCGTCCCAAACTTCACTAAACAGAATCCTCTGTTTATCGATCAGTACCCGTATCACCCTAGAAATTGAATTGTTTACCTTTTTGAATTCTTTTACTGGTGCAGTTAAAACGTGAAAACTTACAGGACTTCCATTTCTATTCGAGTTAGTGGCGGTGGTAAGTCAATGCGCTCTTTGTCATGGTTATAAGCCGTGCGCAACAGTATTTACTTGAAAATACATTGTCCACTATACTACTGCGAAGGTAAGTCTGTGTAGGTGCATGTCCAGTTGTGTCAAAGCATTGTGTGTTACAACCACTACTTAGCTAAAGAATATCACAAAGAAAACTTTTAAATAACGTGTATTGTTTTGTTGTTGTTTTTTTTTCCTTCAATTCAAACAGTTGCAGAGAGTTGTTACTATGGCACTGAAATCCCTTTACCGTGTATGCTAAATTAAAAAAACTGGACCTTATTTTCAGTAGCTTCAGTGTTAGAAGTCAAAATCATTCATATAAAAATAGTATAGTCTTTAGGCTCGCTCGCCATTTGTGCTCAAGCACATCACTAGTTTATTTGTGCTATTCTTGCAGCACACACGCGCACACACACACATACACACAAGTTTACTGGATATACCAACACAAGATTTATATAGTATTTTCTTCATGACTTGACTATTGGACAAAAAATTTTCAAGTGGGTAATCAAATAATTTCCTAGGATAACAAGATTGGTAAACCAATGGATTATGTATAAGCTAAGCCGTGTTTCCAAAACCTATACTCTGCTTTATTGAAGCAAGTTAAAAATTTGTCGATCGTTTTTGCACTATCCCCGTAGTGTTTAATGGTCAATACAAGGCCTTAGCTTGCTGATATATAGCTATGGGAGAGTTTCTAGATAGAAAATATCTGTGAATTGACGGAAAAGCTTAACCGTTTAAAAAAAAAAAAACCATTATAGTAAACGGTGTCGGCCGTTTAGTCCAATCGGTACGGAACGCAACGATAAATACTACGGTAAAAAAAATACCATTTTACGGCCTTACTACGGAACGGAATGTGAAACATTTTTGTCTCCTACTGTATACTGACATGATCACTACAACACTTGTCAGTTTACTCTATACCTCCCAGTACATGGTACACTTCTTATAGTCAGTACTACAGAGGGACCCTCACTGCTACAAATTGTAATGTTGGACCATTTTTCCTGTCAAAACCTGCTATCTAGGTCGACAAATAGCTAACACAAAAAAGCGAGGGTCAAAGTACAACATGACATATATGTCTACACGCAAACTAGTATGAGCTACAGGCCTTGGCAGAACTTCAATATGGTTGTTGAAAATGAAATGTGTTTACACATTCATTGACGACGAAAAAAATATAGTGCTGCTGGGTCTGTATGCTTTTATAAACTAGTGATGTGCCTGAGCACAAATGGCGAGCGAGCCTAAAGTTATACTATCATTAAACGATTGATTTACATTCATGCTATTAAAAAAAATCGAGATTTTGAAATAATGTATATAAGGTAAGGGGGATTCAAAGCCATAGTAACCACACCCTACAACAGTTTGAATTGGAAAAAAAAAAAAAAAAAAAGCATGAAAACAAAAAACAAAAAAACAAGTCACATTATTTAAGTGTTTTATTTGTGATATTCATTAGCTAAGTAGTAGTTGTAACGCATAATACTTTCACACTTAACTGAACATACCTGTGCAAGGCTTACCTTCGTGGTTAGTGTAGTGGACAATAAATTGTCAAGTAAATAGTGCGTAGGGCTTATAAATGTCAAATCGCTATTAACTTACCACCGCCACTAACTCGAATAGAAATGGAACTCCCGAAAGTTTTTGAGTTCTAACTGTACCCGCAAAATAATTCAAAGCAGTAAACAATTCAAATTTAGGATGATAAGAGTAATGATCAATAAACCAGAGGAATCTGTTTAGTGAAGTTTGGGACGGGGTCAAACGCCGAGTTAACACAAAAATACGAGAGGGCCAAAGTACTAAATGACATACATACATCCAAACCTAAACAGACAAACATCCCCGATTTTCAATTGCGTTACTCCTGTAAGTGTCTCGCTCGCTTCAATCGCTCGCCAATAAAACAAGAAGTTCAGGCATTTAGGTCTGCTCCAATTAGCTTGGACCCACCACTCACTGCTCGGCAGATCCATTTCTTTATTTTACAAGACATTTTACCAACTTATGTAATTAGTGGCGTGGGCAAAAATAGGGGGTCGAATGTTTCATATTAATGAGTAAAAAATAAATAAATAAACAAGAGCTAATTTTCGCTTTCTAACAGCCAATATCTAACTGGGTTAAGTTTCAATTAATATAATATTGGCTATTTGAACGAGAACATTTGCTATTATTATCTTTAAGCTGAGAATGACTGAATCATTCAAAAAAACCTTAGATTATACTATTAAATATCAATTCATCTAACCATCTGATTTTGCCTATTCCTCTATTCCTGTTGAAAATTCTGCCAAGACGTCAAAGGTATCTTGAAAAGTCTTCACTGATTCAGTGTTTCTGGTATGCTTTATCTTCTACTATTTCTCCTTCACACAATTCTAAACCAAATAAATAAAATAGCCATTCTATACTAAGCCATATCTTCATAACTTACTACTACTTGTTGCACAGTTAAGCCAGTATCATCAGCAGCTTCTTCCAACATATGCTGACATGCCTATGCTTCACTGAAACACCAACTCCGAATAGAGTATTTAAATGGGAAGTCTGAGCAACACTAAACGCTTTCTCTAACCTTTCCAGCGACGTCTGAAGCGCGACCGCAGCTATAACAGCTCAAAACCCACGCTCTGTAAGGCTTGCTTCCCAGTGAGCAAAATGGAGCTCACTGCGTGGGTAGAAAGGACTAGGTCGGAGAGAGGTGTGGCTTTAATAGGCAATTTTTGGGGGTGACGACCCGTGTACGATGAGGTTTAATCGCAAGATTAGACCCAGTTAATGACATAGAATGTGGCGGAGTGGTTGGGGGTGGGGCCCCAACCAGAGAGAGTACGCATGCTGGATAGCGTAGCAGGCCTCGTGGCAGTCAACAACCTTTGAGCCGGGAGCAACACCAAGCTTGGACGAAGTGTGTAAGGCTAGAGATACGACGAGCTTAACGTAAGGCAGCGATGGACGAGGCGGGTGACCGAGACGAAGGAGTTAGAGCGAGCAGTAGAACTGGTCCAGCAGATGCTGGGAGCTCCCGGGCGACACCAACGGTGGCGGCGGTTCAGTTGGATGCTAGGACCTTACAGACTATCATCTCGGGCGTTACCGCCCAGTTGAGGGGTGACGGAGGAGCCAGGACTCTACCTCCTCAAATGGAAGGCCTAGGCCACGATGTCTCCCCACAGGGAACCAGTGAAGACAGAGAAGGAGGGGCGGGAGTGCCATCAGGAAGGGCGCCTGTTGAGGGGAGGACAGGACGAGCTGGGGCTGCTGCAGCGAGAGTAGAGCCCAACCCCCCTAGAGGTATGTAAAAAAAAAAAAAAAAAAAATTGTTGTTAATGAGGAGATATGCCCTTGTGATAAGAGAGGGATATATGTCATTTAAGGGTAATGGGTAATGCCCGTGGTGGGGTAGGCATCACTGCTGAGTTGGGGTGTAAAGGAAAGATGGGATATACTTTATGGTAGTTATGAACAAATTGGGATAGGGAGGATGGCCTAGGGGGGGGAGAAATAGTCGGGTTGTCGTGAGTATATGTAAAGCGGGTGAGCTCGAGGAGGATGATCAATGAGGATAATCAAAACCCGGATAGGAAATAAAGACAGGGAATGCGGCCTAGCAGGCGGCCAAGAGCGGGTAGAGGGCAAGCGGCCTACAGTGAATAACGGGGCAGGTGGCCCAGAGTGGGTACTGGGCAGGCGGCCCCGAAGTGACTACTGGGTAGGCGGCCCACAGTGAGTACTGGGTAGGCGGCCCAGAGTGGGTACGGGGCAAGTGGCCTAAAGTGTGTGAAGGGCGGGTGGCCCAGAGTGGGTAGCGGGCAGGCGGCCCGAAGTGACTACTGGGAGGCAGGCAGCTCAGAGTGAGTACTGGGTAGGCGGCCCAGAGTGGGTATGGGGCAGGTGGCCCAGAGTGAGTACGGAACAGAGGGGTACGGGGCAGGCGGCCCAGAGTGGGTACAGGACAGGCAGCCCGGAGGGGGGGCGGGGCGGGAGGCCCAGAGTGAGTGCGGGGCGGCCCACCGGAGGGGGGGCGGAGGTCGGTTAAGACGGCAATGAGTCACAGCAAGTGTGAGCTATGTTTTCTTAATTGTAGGCAGTGTATTGGGTACACTCCCAGAGGCAGATGAAGTTAGGCAAATCGGCCTAGACACGGTGGGCAGTTCCACAGAAAGGACAACTCCAGCGTCAGTGGAACATGAGACAACCAGTGGAGGCAAGCCCAAGTCTGCCGTGAGTCCGTTCATTTTGAGCGAGGCACTCCCGGTGGTTCCTGCAAAACTGGTGAAAAAGATCATACGAGGGGAGTTTGTCGATATGGCGGAGTTGCTGCAGGACAACATGGAGGCGGAGCGGAGGAGAGCAAATGGTGAAGGAGAATCAGCCCTCCCACGCAGACGAGAGGTCCCGGACATCCTGAGCTGGCTCCAGTGTTTTTCTATGTATGCGGCAGTGGTTGGAGTCCAATACCCTGACAAAATGAAAGACCTGCTGGCGTATCAGGCACTGATTATTGCCGAACACAGGCGCTGTGGCGGGAGAGGATGGCTCCTGTACGACACAGCGTTTCGGCAGCAGATTACGGACATCCGGAATGCAGATTTCTCCCGCCTGAATCAGTCCCTCTATCTTACCACATTTGTGGCATATGGGGGCAAGGGCCGGAGCTGTAGCCGGTGCCTGATGTCAGACCACACTCAAGAGGAGTGTGCGTTGCGCCAGTCCCTATCTCAGTCAGCCAACGAAGGTGGAAAGATGGAGTTACGGAAAGAGCCTGGGAAAGTGGAAGAGAGGCCACGGCTGAAAAGGCGGGGAGCTTGTTTCGCTTGGAATGATGGGAACTGCAGGCTGCCATATTGTCGTTTTGAGCATGTCTGCTCAAAGTGTTATGGCAACCATCGTCGAGATGCCTGCCGTAGCAGGGCGGAGGAGGGAGAGCGAGGCAGTGGGCACCTACGAGGGCCAGAAAGAAGGAGGCTGTAGAAAAATCGACAACGGACAGCTCCAATTGTTGTGGCTTATTACTGAACATATTGTACTCTTATGACTTCGTAATCGTGTTACAAAATTAAAATTAAAAAAAAAAAAAAAATTAATTAAAAAAAAAAAAAAAAAAAAAAAAAAAAAAAAAAAAAAAACATAGAAATTAATATCATAGTAAAATCATCCTAATGATAAGAATGAGTAACATGTTGGGGGGAGAGGGAATGGTCTTACATGAGTCACAAACTAATACGGGCTTGTCGTGGAATATAGTCCACTACAATCTGTACATGTGGGGCGTTAGGGGAGAGTAACGGGTGGCAAGTGGGTACAGGTAGAAGGGTATGGGTTAATACTATGCTGTTAATGTGTTACAGGTGGACTACAGGAGGTACCCTTGATTAGTCATCGCGGTTGAGAAACAGGAGACAGTGAGGATGCAAAGTCACTCCAAAGTGAGTGGGGTGGGTGGAACACCCCCTTAGTGGCAAGTCAATGGAGGAGGCCTTGGCTGCACCCGGATGCCGAGTTGGAAGAAATACCTGTAGGTATCACACAGGGGTTTCGAATTGGCTTGAATACAGGCGGTGCGAGTGTAGAACAGCGGTAAGCCAATATGACCTCAGCTGATGGACCACCCCACAGTTGGGATGTAAGTATATGGACAAGTGGTGGCACTGGGCAGAGTAGTTGGCCCGGTGAATTGTGAGGCTGGGCCACAGTTGCAGGTCAATAGGTTTGGCGTGATCCCAAAGCCTCACCAACCCGGGAAATGGAGACTAATTGTTGACCTATCGCACCCAAGAGGCAGCAGTGTCAATGACGGCATTGAGCCAGAACTCTGCTCACTGAAGTACACGTCAGTCGATAAAGCCGTTCAGATGATCCTAGAGATGGGAGCAGGGACCAAACTGGCAAAATTCGACGTGGAAGGAGCGTACAGGACTGTACCAGTACACCCGGATGACAGGGGGTTGTTGGGAATGCGGTGGAAAGGGAAGACCTATATCGATACGGTGCTCCCGTTTGGGTTAAGGTCAGCACCAAAGATTTTCACTGCAATCGCAGATGCCATGCAGTGGATTATGAGGAGAGCAGGGGCGAGGGCAATTCACTATTTGGACGACTTTCTATTATTTGGTCCACCAGGGTCAGATGAGTGCGACAGGGCCTTGGCAGGAGCGCTGGACATGTGTGGCAGACTAGGAGTGCCAATAGCAAGTCACAAAACAGAGGGGCCGACGGCTGCGATCACTTTCCTGGGGATAGAGCTGGATTGCATCACACTAGTGGCTCGTCTGCCGGAAGATAAGCTGAAAAGGCTGCGGAGAGAGATCAGAAATTGGAGCACTAGGAAAAGCTGCACGAAGAAGGACCTGTTGTCGCTTATTGGCCAGCTGCAGCATGCATGCTGTGTGGTGAGACCAGGTAGAACATTCTTGAGGAGAATGATCGAATTGTCCACAGTGGTGAAGGAGAACCACCACCACATCAGACTCAATAGTGGCTTCAGGTCAGATCTGCAGTGGTGGGCCCGTTTTTTGACCAAGTGGAATGGGTCTAGTATGATGTCAAGGGCCAACAGATCGAGATGGGATGTCACCATGACATCTGATGCATCTGGCTCATGGGGAGCGGGCGCTTACACCTCATATGGGGACTGGCTTCAACTAAGGTGGCCTCAGTCATGGGAAAGTGTCCACATTACCGTGAAAGAGCTCCTGCCTATTGTGATGGGTGCCGCAATATGGGGCAGGCACTGGGAAGGGAAAATGATACGGTGTCGCTGCGATAATGCGGCTACAGTGGCCATCGTAAACTCAGGACGTAGCAAAGTGGTTAGGGCAATGCACCTGATGCGCAGCCTATTTTTCTTCCTGGCCAGCTATGATATTACACTGTATGCAGAGCACATTCGGGGGGTGGACAATGGAGCTGCAGATGCATTATCACGGGATAACTGTAGTGAATTTTTTATGCAGGTCCCCCGAGCCAGGCAGGAGCCGTCAGTGATCCCACCGGCAATGAGTCAGGTATTACTGGTACAGCAACCAGACTGGACCTCAGTGAGCTGGACAGACTTGCTGGCCACTACTTTGTGAAGGGGCTGGCAGACTCGACATCCAAAGTATACAGTAGTGCACAGAGGAGGTACTGGGAGTTCTGTAGGAGGGCAAATGTACAGCCACTCCCAGCCGCAGAAGGGACATTGTGTAAATTTGCATCCTTCCTGGCATCCGAAAATCTTAAGCATAGGTCAATTAAGACTTACCTAGCTGGTGTCCGGCACCTCCACATCGCGGAGGGAAAGGGTGACCCGTTCGATAGGCCACGGCATCGTTTGGAGTACACCTTGAAGGGAATTAAGAGGTGTGAGGCAGAGGCGGGGCTGAGTAGAAGGGAGAGGCTGCCAATCTCGCCTACGATACTGAGAACAATAAAGACCATGTGGGAGCCAGAAGCGAGTAGTCCAGACAAAGCCATGCTATGGGCAGCCTGTTGCTTAGGTTATTTCTGCTTTCTAAGGGCTGGTGAAATGACTGTACCTAATGACCGGGAGTTTGACCCATCGGTGCACTTGATGAAGAAAGACCTGGCATTGGATAACCAGAGGGAGCCTCAGACGTTGCGGGTACACATAAAACGATCTAAGACAGACCCATTTCGACAAGGTATTTTCCTCTTTGTGGGAAGAACTGGAAAAGATCTCTGCCCAGTGTCAGCTATTCTTGCATACTTAGTGGTAAGAGGCAACAGTAATGGCCCACTCTTTGTCTACCAGGATGGGCGCTGCCTGACGAGACAGCGACTAGTGTGTGAAGTTCGGAGCGCACTGGAGAGAGCGGGTATGGACCAAAGCAAGTATTGTGGGCACAGTTTCAGGATCGGGGCTGCCACCACTGCAGCAAAAAATGGGATGGAGGATGCGGTGATCAAAACACTGGGTCGCTGGAGGAGCCTCGCCTACCTGGAATACGTCAAGATCCCTCGGCACCAGCTAGCCAGTTATTCAGGACGGTTGTGCTAGGCAAGCTGGACATGATCACGAGTATGTTAGTCATTTCTGTTGTTGTCACTATAGTTTCGTTCTGTTGTACAAATAGTGTTGTATAATTGTTACAAAAAATAAAAAATAAAAAAATAAGTGATAGCAGCAGCGGGCATGGGTCAATGGGAGGTGGCAGGTGCTGTGGTGTATGATGTCTGGGGGTGGGGGTCGGCAGGGCCTCCCGCTTGGGAGGGGCTCGGCCGGGGAATTCCCCCTGGCCTGGGCTACCCCCAGTCACACCACTTAGCACCTGTGGGTGGTGATGACGGGGAAACCCCCACCCTGTACACAGCATGAAGGCTGTGGAATGTGAAGTCAGAAGAAACTGAACTAAGGTAAGGAGGGGAATAGTGGGGCTGGTAGCATACAGTCTGCAAGCATTAAATGAGGTTTAATCGCAAGATTAGACCCAGTTAATGACATAGAATGTGGCGGAGTGGTTGGGGGTGGGGCCCCAACCAGAGAGAGTACGCATGCTGGATAGCGTAGCAGGCCTCGTGGCAGTCAACAACCTTTGAGCCGGGAGCAACACCAACGAATATAATATTGGCTATTTGAACGAGAACATTTGCTATTATTATCTTTAAGCTGAGAATGACTGAATCATTCAAAAAAACCTTAGATTATACTATTAAATATCAATTCATCTAACCATCTGATTTTGCCTATTCCTCTATTCCTGTTGAAAATTCTGCCAAGACGTCAAAGGTATCTTGAAAAGTCTTCACTGATTCAGTGTTTCTGGTATGCTTTATCTTCTACTATTTCTCCTTCACACAATTCTAAACCAAATAAATAAAATAGCCATTCTATACTAAGCCATATCTTCATAACTTACTACTACTTGTTGCACAGTTAAGCCAGTATCATCAGCAGCTTCTTCCAACATATGCTGACATGCCTATGCTTCACTGAAACACCAACTCCGAATAGAGTATTTAAATGGGAAGTCTGAGCAACACTAAACGCTTTCTCTAACCTTTCCAGCGACGTCTGAAGCGCGACCGCAGCTATAACAGCTCAAAACCCACGCTCTGTAAGGCTTGCTTCCCAGTGAGCAAAATGGAGCTCACTGCGTGGGTAGAAAGGACTAGGTCGGAGAGAGGTGTGGCTTTAATAGGCACTTTTTGGGGGTGACGACCCGTGTACGCGCATGAGCCAGGAAAGATTCCAGTTTCACCCGATACCTCCCATCCAAGGTTTCCAGGAATCTTCGTTACGTTCAATCGCAAAATATTCCTGAACCGGGTGGTTTACCAGACCCTTTCCCCGCGTAGCGTGATTGGGTAAAGGGTCTGGCTACGCGAGACTATCCCTATTCACCCGGTTCAGGAATAAAAATAGCAAGCTTCTGTTGTGGAAAGGACTTATTTATAGCTATATTGAGATAGAGTAAGCTGTTTAGCTATAATATATATATATATATTTCATTGAGTTTTGAGATTTGACAGTGGCTTGTGGTTTTTTGAACAAATTCAAATTTTCAAAACATTAAAAAAAGTTTTTACCACATATGTGAATGCAGTCACCGACCCCGATTTACGCAGATGAGGCGACAGGAGCAGAGTCTTCCAGTCATGAAGGAGAGGATACCAGACCTGAGTCTTCCAATGATGAAACACGAATAGGCAGCAGGTTCCAGTGATGAAGAAGAGGAAGTGGCTCCTCCTGCTCCGAGTTCTGGACGTCCTCGCGGTCGGAGAAGGCGAGAACTGAAGAACAAGAGTCGGGTGGATGAGGTAGGGGGAGAGTGGAAGAAAGATGACAACACACCCATTGATATTCCATAATCTTTTGTGTGAAGGACCACAGACTTTGATATTTGTGGCTGCTCCCCCCCCCCCCTGAACATCCCAAAAGTTGTAATATGTATTGTTATTGTCGTTGTCGTTGTCTGTGTTTTTGTGGTGTTGTAGTGGAGCTTCACACTCGATGTATATGTGTGTGCGTGGAGTTGAAATGTTATTCTGGCGCTTCCAGATCTAACCGGGGAGGGAACGAACTCGGGGGGGGGGGTGGGGTCTTTTCCAATCGGGGCTACTATGCCCATGTAAGTTGAATTTCATGTATGTGTGTGTGTGTACACCAGTCAATTTATATTATACATTTATTTTTATGATCTGTATTCACCTGTATCTTCTTTTTTCTAGTGTGTGTGTGTGCGTGCATTTGTGGAATGAGAGAGAGCAACCGTGGACAAACAGTATGTGGCGCTTCCGTATACAACCTGGGAGGGAACTCTGGATCTTTTTGGATCGTGACTACTATGCCCATGTAAGTTGAATTTCATGTGTGTGTGTGTGTGTGTGTGTGTGCACCAGTCAATTTATGTATAATAAATTATACATTTATTTTTATGATCTGTATTCACCTGTAGCTTCTTTTTTCTTGTGTGTGTGTGTGTATGTGTATGTGTGTGCGTGCATTTGTGGAAAGAGAGAGAGAGCAACCATGAACAAACAGTATGTGGCACTTCCGGATCCAACCTGAGAGAGAACGAACTCGGTCTTTTTCGGTCTGTGACATCATCCATGCCAAGTAAGTTGAATTTCATTTCAACTTACTGATATTTGGGTGTCCAGCTAGGGCTGGGGGGATTATGGTACAAGAATGTCAGTGAAAAGTAATGACGGGGGAGGGGGGGTTATGGTACAAGAATGTCAGTGAAAAGTAATGACGGGGGAGGGGGGGTTATGGTACAAGAATGTCAGTGAAAAGTAATGACGGGGGAGGGGGGGGGCAATTCAGCGAGGCCAGCTGTTATGTTACAAATATCATTGTTGTGTGTGTTTTTTTGGTATTGTATGGAGGTTCCGGATCCTAACCTGGGAGGGATCGTTCAGTCTGTGCCACCATCCATGCCGGGTAAGTTGAATTCCACGTGTGTGCTTGTACTGCTTTTCATTTTCAAATTACACTTTCTCAATACAACGATTGTTTCTCTCATGTACAGTGTGGAGTATACATACCAGGGGTTCATACAGTGGGAGGCTAGCCCTGGGTTCCCCCCTAGAATTTTGGGAGTTGAATAGAAATAACATTTTGGAAGCATTTATTTTTGGTCTGATATTGAATCCCATTATGTTCCTATCATTACTGAGCCGTTTAGTGCATAGGATCGAACACTGATCATCAGTGTGAAGTATAGACTCTTATGCAAAGATGTGCATCAAAGTAGTGTAGGTTCCAAAAAATGGGTGTGGCGAAGTACACTCGGAGCCCCCCCCCCTCCCCCCCCCAAACAAAAATACTGTATGAAACCGCATACAATACATCATAAAGTTGCAATTATATAGGATCATGAATAATTTGTTGTTTGTATTACAAATATCTTTGTTGTTTGTGTTTTTGTGTATATGAAATTGTTTTGTAGTGGAGCTCGACGTGGCATACGTTCCTTGTGGACACTCATAGATGTCTCCTACATGATCACAATCAGCACCACACACAACAAACAACATATTTTATTGTTGAACTAATATAATATTGGTATAAAATGCATCAAACAATATTATTTCTATTTTATTTTATTTTTTTATTGATGAAAAAAGTGGATTTTTTGGGGGAAAATTTTTTTTTTATTTTGAAGTATTAGTAGAGGGCCTAAATATTATTCAATTTTCTCAATCAAAAAATGAGGGGAATCCCAAACTCTTGGTCTATTTAGTGATATATGGTTGCTATGGGGTTTTCCCAGCCAGCATCGAGTTAAAAAAATAAAACGGTAATTGTCTATTCCGCGGTAGAAGATTAGATTTTTCCGCACGCGTCCAAACAATTCAGGAACGAGAGGGTTAATAGTGAATATGGCTGGATCCAGTGATAGTTTTACTACATGAATACTGCTGGAACCAGTGTCGTGTTAATACGTGAAAACTGGCTGGATCCAGTGTAGTGTTAATACATGAATACTGGCTGGATCCAGTGTCGTGTTGTTAATACGTGAAACTACTGGCTGGCTGGATCCAGTGCTAGTGTTAATACATGAATACTGGCTGGATCCAGTGCTAGTGTTAATACATGAATACTGGCTGGATCCAGTGCTAGTGTTAATACATGAATACTGGCTGGATCCAGTGCTAGTGTTAATACGTGAAAACTGGCTGGATCCAGTGCTAGTGTTAATACATGAATACTGGCTGGATCCAGTGCTAGTGTTAATACATGAATACTGGCTGGATCCAGTGCTAGTGTTAATACATGAATACTGGCTGGATCCAGTGCTAGTGTTAATACATGAATACTGGCTGGATCCAGTGCTAGTGTTAATACATGAATACTGGCTGGATCCAGTGCTAGTGTTAATACATGAATACTGGCTGGATCCAGTGCTAGTGTTAATACATGAATACTGGCTGGATCCAGTGCTAGTGTTAATACATGAATACTGGCTGGATCCAGTGCTAGTGTTAATACATGAATACTGGCTGGATCCAGTGCTAGTGTTAATACATGAATACTGGCTGGATCCAGTACTAGTGTTAATACATGAATACTGGCTGGATCCAGTGCTAGTGTTAATACATGAATACTGGCTGGATCCAGTGCTAGTGTTAATACATGAATACTGGCTGGATCCAGTGCTAGTGTTAATACATGAATACTGGCTGGACCAGTGCTAGCTGTACTATCCAGTGCGCTGTGATCCAGTATACATGAATACTGTGTGCTAAAATACGTGAATACTGGCTGGATCCAGTACTAGTGGATCCAGTACATGAATACTGGCTGGATCCAGTTGCAATACATGAATATAGCTGGATCCAGTACTAGTGTTTGCAGTGTTGCAATACATGAATACTGGCTGGATCCAGTACTAGTGTTTGCAATACATGAATACTGGCTGGATCCAGTACTAGTGTTTGCAATACATGAATACGGCTGGATCCAGTACTGTGTTTGCAATACATGAATACTGGCTGGATCCAGTACTAGTGTTTGCAATACATGAATATCCAATGAATACTGGCTGGATCCAGTACTAGTGTTTGCAATACATGAATATCCAATGAATACTGGCTGGATCCAGTACTAGTGTTTGCAATACATGAATATCCAATGAATACTGGCTGGATCCAGTACTAGTGTTTGCAATACATGAATACTGGCTGGATCCAGTGCTACTGTTTGCAATACATGAATACTGGCTGGATCCAGTACTAGTGTTTGCAATACATGAATACTGGCTGGATCCAGTACTAGTGTTAATAGATGAATATTGGCTGGATCCAGTGCTAGTGTTTGCAATACATGAATACTGGCTGGATCTCAGTGCTAGTGTTAAGGGGGGCTTTTAGCATACAAAAAATGAATTTTTTGACTTTTAATTTTTATTTTTTATTCTGTAGGTCAAAGCACTAAAGTTGTTCCCAAAGTTTCAAGTCAATTGGACATTTCTTTATTTAGTTATAATTGTTGTTGTCAACACTATTAATCACCGCCCAGGAAGAATCCAATCTTTCGGGTCTTACCGTTACCATTTGTGGAGCGCGTCTTCGTCTGTCTTTGTTTACAACTATAGCTTATTACAGTTCAAAATACAGCACACAGGAAGAGCTATTCAACCACGTAAACTGCACTCCAATTGGGATAAGTGTGAGCGACTGCGCACGCGGAGTGTTCTTTTTTTTTTTGATCGAATCAAAGTTGGTGTTGTAGAATCTATCTCGCTATTTTGTCCCACTATGTCTGACCGAAAACGATCAAGGAAGCGCCCTAGAGGCTTCCTGGGCACTCCATATCAAAGGAAGGATTCAGTGGAGCCTACACCGGTGGAAAAGGAGGCCACCCCGCCGTCAGTTAGTAAGCTAAAACTTAGTGGTGATTCATTAGGGTTTGTTTCTGGATGCTATAACACTGTATTGCGTCCCAGAGGTAGTAAACCCTCTCCTGAATTGCCAAACAGTAGTTCTGAAACTGCCAGAATGGACAAGCCTAATTAAGCAAATTTTATTTTCTCTATTGGGCTGTTCAATGGTACTTTAGAGAAGCTCTTTCACTGCCCTGGGCTTCCCTTGACAGCTTCAGAGGACAGCAGCGTTAGGCGGGATTGGTTTCTCGTATAACGGTAAGTTGCCCATGTGGGTGGTTCCAACATGCAACTGATCCTTATAACGCAGACCATCTCTCCGTAAATACGAGGGCAGTTTTAGCCATGAGGATGATAGGTCGGGGTAGTTCTTCGTTGGAAACTGTGTGCGCAATGTTTGACTTTCCTGGTGCATTGAGTAGTGCTGCTTGTCAGAATTATACCTCTATATTCACAGTATTTTCTTATATCAACTGCTGTGGAGTGACCTATGTTCACAAGGTAACTTAGTAAATCCTTATTTTACACTGGGTCACCATTGTATGCTTCATTTTCCCCTATTATAGGCATCAGCTGGAATAACTTGTTTTGTGGTTAACCTAAATTATTTCAAAAGTGGAACTGTCAACCTTCTGCCAATCATAACTTATCACTATTTTTTACAGTGATGTTTTTATATCATCTGAAAGCTCTTTTTTTTACTCTTAAACATTGCCTTAAAAAAAATTAAAATTTTTTTTTAGTTAAGTTTTTTAGTTATTTTTTTAGTCAAGTTATTCACGTTTTTTCACACAAAAAAGATTAATATAAAATCAACTAAAAATAATTCGAAAAATCTATGCATTCATTTTATTAACAAGGTATCAAGGAATGTGTGTGTGAAGTTTGAAGTCTTGATGTTGCAGTAGGAGGGGTTAAGTTGCGGCAGAGCGGGTAAGGGTTTTCTAGACGTTAACGCCCAAATATTTTGATGGGTGTGGTTTTCTGCCAATATTTTTAGCTCATTTTGAAGTGTTTCAGATGAGCAATGTTTGATCCAGTGCTAGTGTTTGCAATACATGAATACTGGCTGGATCCAGTGCTAGCGTTTATAATGGGACATGGTTACCACACTCTAATTAGTAGGAATAACTTGTGCAACAAGTTTCTTAATGAAATGAAGAGGTGGGGGGCGGGAGGGGCGTGAATATTACACTTTAAGTGGTTCCCTGCTGCCATGGTACACTTATCCTAATTCCAGAATTAGTATGAGGAAATAGTCATGTTTTGACAATTATATGAAAATGTTATGAATATCATATGAAAAACATGCTACCTAAAAGGGAAACAAAACTGAGGCTACATGCCTGGTTGACTAATTTAACCACAACTACATTTTTTTAAGTGGTTATGACATCACTGCCCAGTAAAAAAAATAATGCAGCTGGTTTTATCATGGCAGTCAGCAGAGTCCTTAGAAAGAGAAGTAGGCCTTACTACAAAGAACCATCTTTGGCAGACATTTATGTAATTGACTTCAAGAGAGCTAAGCAGCATACTGAAGAAGAAGATACTAATATATCTAGGGCCATTGCTAAACATGCAGTTCGGGAATCATCAGAAAATTGTTCTCCTTCACATTTCTCTGGACCCTTAGAAATTTATCAAGAATTAGGGAATAAAATTAAAAAAGCATTAAACGGATCGAGAAAGGATTCTCCAGTTGTTCGAATAAGTGTGTCCTTCAAACAGATAGCATTTAATAGCGATTTGGAGATGTTAGGCACAAAGAAGCAAAAGATTCGTGGAGTGCAACATTACAAAATAAAACAATATCAAGACCTAGACTGTCTTCTCGGTCAAAACTGGCATTATAGAGGTCTAAATAGTAGTGGAGACTTTGGCTATGTAATTCTTAATACTGTTGATTTTTATATTTATACTGCACACACTTTAACAGAATATTTTCCTTCACCATCCTTTATACCACAAAAAAGCACACGTCACATGGGACATATTTTAGTTTTTTGTTTCATTAGGGGTGATGGTACACCTAGCATGTTTGGGAAGGACAAGAATATATTTTTAACTAATCATTAAGTTTTGTCAACATCATGAAATATATACAAATATGAACAAAAGTTTACAGTGATTGAGCAAATATGACGTAAGTATAACACTTAGCTAGCTAGTACAAAAAAAAAAAGAATACTAATAAATGTTTATGTAATTTCTTTCTCTATTGCACTTTATTTGGTTGTCTTAAGTTTATTGCAAGTGCGGATATTGTGCCCTCTACCTTTACAACCACTGCAAGAATGAATTTCTTTAGTACGGCCAAAATTTTGAAGGTCTTCTACACGATTAAGTTTGAACAGTAATTGTGTTAATGCCTCATGATTACGATGATTAGTACTTCTGAAATAATTTTTTGTTATGTCATCATTTAATTTTTCCAAACCTTGCTGAGAGAATGGAGACAAGGATCCATAAATTTCCAGAAATTCTGGTACATGGCTTACAAGAATGTGAATATATGGTGTGACGTGTTTTGTTTGATATATTGACAAAAAAACTGATAACCATTTTTTTACTCTAATTTTAAAGCTTTGAATATCTGTATCTGTCAGGGGCTTTATACCACGAAGAATAGTATATAATTCTAGTAATTCTACCCAAATAAATTGTATCTTGCTTGCTTCTTGTATATTAGGAAAAAGAGTAGGAATATCTATTTTGCTAAACTGTCGTAACTTTTCTGGTCCAGTTAAATCTCTCCATTTTAGAGATTTGGTAGTCTTGTCAGAATAAAAATGAAAGCTTACTTTAGCGTTTTCATTTAAAAAGTTTTTATATTTCATTAAATGGTTACCACAATCTGATGATCTTTCAATTCCATCCATTCGCCTTAATTCTTGTATCAATAAGTTTGTCAGTACATCACTAATTCTCAAAAATAGATGCAGTATATCAGGTATGACGTGGTCAACTGGAATTGAAGGGAAAAGGGGCTGTCTGATACAACCTAATTTTTGTTTCCCTTTCTTTATTGACAACTTTTTTATGTCTTCAATTGTTCTGGCTCCATGTTCTTTATGTTTAATGGACCAAATTTTATTGATGTTATATCTGTCCTCTGCAGGACAGGTGCACCATATACAAGAATACTTTGCATTTGCTGCTTCAATGCCCATACAAAGAGCAAGAAATTTCAAGTCAGCTCCTAAGTAAAATTCAACAGAAAACTGGTCACCATTTACTGTTATAAACTTTAAGGACTTTATTTCATCACATATGTCTTCCAATGCTTGTGATAACTCAGAATACTTTTCATTGCAGTTTAATAATGCAATAGTATGATTTCCCCCAGGGGAATTCGGATTAGCACATTCTTCAATAATACTGAAAGCTATGACTACGGCATGCAGACTGCGACTGATACAAGTTCCATCCCCAGTAATCTTAACACGAACATGCATTTTTTCCATAAAAACAGAATTTTCAACTACAAGGTGCTCCATGCATTTTATCAAACGCTCGCTGAGTGACTGCTGCACTCCAGGAATATCTCCTGGGGTTGCTCGAACAATGCATTTACTATTCATTAGTTTTGCTTCTTTTTTTAAAACACTAGAGCGAGGAAGGGTAGAATTTATCATAGAAAATTCATGATATGCTACATCAGACACATTAAACCTTTCCTTTACATATAATGTTCTTTTAATAGTGGCATCAATTTTGTCAGGATTTGTCAGGCTAGTGTCAGAAGAATGAGAAGTATCAACTACTAAAATACTTCCATTTTCTTTATTTTGTAATTCAACTTTTTTTGCCTCAAAATTTTCATCATTTACAATCGAAATAAGAGCTTGAACATCATGCATTTTATTATTTTTTTTTTTGCGTTGATATTGGGGAGAACATTCTGACAACTTTTTTCTTTTTCTTGTCTCGAATTTTGGTGAAGCTTTCAATGACGATGCTATTTTTTTAGCTGAATTTTGTATGGCAACTACTTGATTGGACATTTCCTTTAATTTTTTATTCGACTCTTTAAGCTCACATTCAAGCTTTTTGCTCTTCTTTTTTTCACTCTGAATTAATACATTGGTAGCTTTCCTCTTTCTACTGTTAACTGGTACAATTACTTCATTCTCTTCAATTTCAATCGACCAGTTACTATGTCTCCATTTATTTATTATTTTTTCTCTACCTCTTCCACCCTTCGACTGCAGAGCCCTGCCCATTCTCCATAATTTTGAAGTAAACATTGATCTCAAACGATCAGTAATCACAACATCACAGTGATAATGTGTGAAGACTTTAGTGATTACTCTCTCAACTGCGAGTTGATTGACGGAAAGGGACAACTCAGATACTTCAACTTCAGCTTCAGAATCAGAGTTTAAATCAAAAAGTGGTGTGCCAACTTTATTGGGATGACTGATGTTATAAACAAAATAGCTGTACAATAATATTAAAATTAGTCACAGAGGCCATATACAGGTCACAGATAGCTATTCTAAAATATTCAAGAAAACTTACTTGCTCACTTGCAAGGATACCATTGTTACCGCCTAGCAGGAACAGGCACCACCACCACCACAGCTATTGAACACTCACCAGCACCTCTTAGCACCTACTCAATATTGCCCGCTAGAGTTACCCGCAACAAAAACCGTTAATGGCACCGCTTAACCAGTGTGGAAACCCAATGAATTAGGTATTGGTTGACAGAGCAGAACTCATGGGTCCCGAATCCGACCGTAACTTTTTGATATATATTAAGTGAAAAACAATAAAGAAATTTTAAACGGAGTAAACAAAAACACAATAGAAAAATGTATGGTGACAACGGCAGGGTCGATCAACTTTCTGCCGAGATGGCGGATGGTTGCGGGCGTCCCTATAGCTTCCCACTTGTCCAGGAGCACACTGAGGTATTGAAGAATGTTAGGAGAACCGTAGCCAGTGAATATTTTGTTCTGTATTGAGTACAACAAGAGAAAACCTCTATAAGATAGTAAGATTGACATTGTAATGTATTGGAACTTAACAGGATGTACGTTTTTGGGGGTGTGTACTTTTAGAAACATTTGTATTACTAATGTCCAACATTTTTTGACATGATCATGAAATGATTCCATTTGTATGATTGTAAAATTATTTTGAAATGTAAGTGTTGTCATGGCAACATCCCTAAATGATCCACATTTAATGTGAAAATTATTTCTGTTGTTCTTGCGGTGTAGAACATTTTCATGGGGTTCTTGCATATTTTTTATGAAATTAGGTTTTTTAATGTTTCATTATGAAATTCTTCATTTTGATTTGTCATTAAAAAATAATCAAATGGTGATGATTTAATGCACATGATATTTTAATGATACAAAATCTTTATTTCTCATAAGAGGTGAAAACGATTTACTTAAAGAAAGAGGATGGTAATCAGCAAGGTTCTCAGGAGCATAAAATAACAAAATAAAATTGTCTGGTCTAACTTGATAAGTATTATGTTTTATGAAGCTTTCTCCAATGGAATGAACACAGATATACATTCCTTCGTAGGCTGAACTAAAAGTCTATGATTTTTCCAAAAAAAACAGGAATTTCTTCTTCAACCTTGCAAAATACAATGCTGTCTTCGTTGAATTTAATTCCATTGGTTTCCACGAATGATACTCTATAATTAATTACAATTGATTCAGAAGTTATAGTGTCATATTATGTGTAAGTTACCTTTGTAGCTTAGTTTGAGCTGAAATTTCACCACTTTGTTCTCGCAGCTAGGCGGTTCCATAGAAAAGTTCAGAAACATGTAGTTTGCACTGTGATCAAAACATAATAACATTGTAAATTAGATGTGTGTAGTTCTGTTACGATACTTGTGTTAGTACTAATATGAACAGACATGTAAGTTCACACCATACTCTAACTTACCCACACCATGCATGACAACACCTGCAATATAATTTGTGCATGACATCTTGTAACACATGTAGTGCTGTGCCTTTGTTGCTACTGTTTTTTCCATATTTTTAAAATTTCCAGTTGTGGTTGCAAAATAGTTTTTAAATATACCTCGTGCACCAAACACCAATCAATGGACCACACCTACCAATTAACAGATAAAATATTTAAAAAATAATATAAAGTTATAATTAAATTAATAACCTCCTTATCCACATAGGAGAGTGTACTAGATAATGCATTTTAGGTGTTAAAGGTCGATCTGGATAGAGCAGAACAAATTCTTCCAAAAACGCTTCAATTAACAGTTCCAAGTACGACACTTCATCCAAAGTGACTTTTGGTGCAAAGACATATTCCATAATGCGTAGTAGTGATATGAAATGATCCCATTTCTTTCTGATCACCTTCAGGGACTAAGTCACCAATTAGGAGAGGAATGCATCTCGCCAGGCACCAAGTTTGAGTAGGTGATGAAATAAACTTACATACTTACACACATAAATGCATCCTACACGCATACATACATTATATACATATATTATTTCAATGGTTTAATAGTTTAATACCTGATTGTTTGAGAGAGCTACTATCTGGTAAGATGTTTCGTGAAATTTCTGATGGTTTAATTGCATGTATCAATCTTTCCATAATCAAAGGTACATATTCTGTCATTAAGAATATTGAAGGACAGATATTTTTTCCTGAATTAAATATAGTAACAAACACTTTAGTGTTAATTGGGTAGTGCCCTCCAAAATATCATGCATGATATCAGGAACAATACCATCTACAACATGAAAATACTTCAAGTTGTTCAGTATGGAGTTTTAGTTGCCCACCATAGGTGTAGGAGCCGGACTCTTACATGGAGAATGAACTCCTTAATCGTTTACTGTTATCTTGTTTCAGATTAACTCATGCACATCTTTGTTTTCTGTTATTCATTTATCACTCCATTATCAACATTAGCACCACTGACTATGTTCTAGAACTTTCTCTCCTTGCAGGTGCTCTGTGTGTTGCCTGTTTTCTATTGGTCAGTTCAAAGTCATGTGTTTCTCTGGTGATCTCAGAGGCTTGGCCTATATAGGCATGACCCTCTGAGCTCTAGGTCTTTTTCCAGTCTGACATCTGAAAACTCTTTTATAACTCTTCTATGTGAACTGGTACGGGTTTAGTGAAGTCCTAGTATATGAGATACAGTGATAGACTGGGAAGAGAACTGGTGGCGGCTACCCTTACTATATAGCAGAACTGCACACTCAACAATAGGCATCTGTCCAATATCCAGTTTGCTATAAATAGAGCATTGTTCATAGTTTTTACTTATTTTAAGGTCATTTTAATTGACCAAAACAACACACAGTGTAGCATAGCAGTTTTAAAGAGTGAGGACCCAGGAAGACTGTGTTACTGAAGCCATTTCACACGACATGTTATATTTCAATAGTTTGTTTTATTGAATTGTATACACTAAAGATGAAATATGTATGTGTGTTAGTATGAGTGAGGTAGTAGAGGGTCTCTGAGCCATAGTTTGAGTCTGTATGCATCCACTCCATTCAGATAATACTGGTGTAGATACTTATCCCTAACAAACCCCAGGTTGCCATAGAGACTGAGAGCTGCTCTGTTGGTGACTTCAGTCTCTAACACCACCTAAACATTCATTATTAATACATCATATTTTATATATCACAAAATACATTAAACCAATCAGTCTAGTATCGTTAACTCACTAGTGACAGAATTATAAATAAAGTTGTTTTATGTGATCAGTGTTTAAAATGTTATAGGAAAAGATAGAAATATTTGATTATGAATTTTTTCTGTAGTATGTAGTAAGCTATGATGCTCTATAAATTGTAATAGAACTTCACAAAAGAATTACTGAAATTGAATAGAACTTGATGTTTTGAGCACTCTGTCAAATCACATTTTCATGGACTTCTCTAAGACTACCAGAATGACATGCTATTTAGTACATAATTTTGTAAAAGCAATCATGAGCTGTGCCAACTAAATGTTAGTTTTGTTTTTGCTTACATGTCCATCATAATAACATTAATTATATATAATTATACAGTAAAACTTCTAATAACCTCCCGGAAAAATAGCAGTCACTCATCATTAGACGACAATATCTCATAATGATCAAAATATGGATAAAAAAATCTGTGACAATGTTTGTACTTTTCCTTTATCTACAAATGTTCTGCAGTAGCTGAGTATGAACTTTATCTCTCATCTTGTCTACGTATAGTATTAGCTCATATAAACAATAGACTCAAGGAATTTCCAGACTGTAACCAGTACCTCGATTGACCTTCTCATCATTAACTAGAATGAATGCCTTGTTCGTAAACAGCAAACAATCTTAGTGCTAGATTGTGAGGAACATGGCCGACAACAATATCTAGAGAACCACCACACGAGGATATTTTAAGTTAGTTGGTTCTAATTTCACTAGTAGCGTCTCAACAACAGTGGGAGTCCAAATATCTGCGTATTCATGGAAAACTCTAGAATATGATTGTATTTCTAGAACTTCTGCATAATCTCGAACTGCAGACTGGCTTGCCATTGAATAAAATCACAAAGAAATTTGATTACAGCTGAGAGTTAAGTTTGAATAGCCTTCACGTGACCTGTCACAGTAGCCCCAAGCTTGGAGTAGTTTTCAGGAAGTGGTATGGCAGCAGCTACTGCTTTTATATGAGAGTAAAAGGAACTATTTGACGCTAGGGAAAAAAATGAAGCTATAAAAGAGGCAGACAGAAACCATGGAATAGATTCTAGAACTCTGGCAACCATGTTTAGTGTGGGAAGACCCAAATCAGTAAGATTAAAAAATATATATATAATTTCACTTTTGTCTCTATATGAATCTAATCATTCCGGAAGCAGAGATCACACTAGTATAGTCCCCAGGTCTTCAGATCACACTAGTATAGTCCCCAGGTCTTCAGATCACACTAGTATAGTCCCCAGGTCTTCAGAGGATTCTAAAATTAATGAGTCCTTGTACAACAGGCATCTTATAGCAACGTCAAAATATATATTACCAATGGGCCCACAGCTAGTAGAGAAAGCAAGACAAATTGCTGAAAACTTGGTATTACTACATTTACAGGATCTAATGGCTGGCTAGACCAATGGAAGAAACGATACAATTATAAAAAGCTTAAAATATCGAGATGTGGATCACGACATGTGTGCGACCAAAGAGTTTTGTCATGGAATAAAAGGCTTCCTGAGACTGTTGCTGGTTATTGTGAAGGTAACATATCAAACCTGTACTGGATAAAACTGGAGTATTCTTTAAAGATGAAACTGGAGTACTCTTTAAGGATGAAACTGGAGTATTCTTTAAGGATGAAACTGGAGTATTCTTTAAAGATGAAACTGGAGTATTCTTTAAGGATGAAACTGGAGTATTTTAAGGATGAACTGGAGTATTATTTAAGGATGAAACTGGAGTATTCTTTAAAGATGAAACTGGAGTATTCTTTATGGATGAAACTGGAGTATTCTTTAAAGATGAAACTAGAGTATTCTTTAAGGATGAAACTGGAGTATTCTTTAAGGATGAAACTGGAGTATTCTTTAAGGATGAAACTAGAGTATTCTTTAAGGATGAACTGGAGTATTTTAAGGATGAAACTGGAGTATTTTAAGGATGAACTGGAGTATTCTTTAAGGATGAAACTAGAGTATTCTTTAAGGATGAAACTGGAGTATTCTTTAAGGATGAAACTGGAGTACTCTTTAAGGATGAAACAGGAGTATTCTTTAAGGATGAAACTGGAGTATTTTCAGGATGAACTGGAGTATTCTTTAAGGATGAAACTGGAGTACTCTTTAAGGATGAAACTGGAGTATTCTTTAAAGATGAAACTGGAGTATTCTTTAAGGATGAAACTGGAGTATTTTAAGGATGAAACTGGAGTATTCTTTAAGGATGAAACTAGAGTATTCTTTAAGAATGAAACTGGAGTATTCTTTAAGGATGAAACTGGAGTATTCTTTAAGGATGAAACTGGAGTATTCTTTAAGGATGAGACTGGAGTATTCTTTAAGGATGAAACTGGAGTATTCTTTAAGGATGAAACTGGAGTATTCTTTAAGGATGAAACTGGAGTATTCTTTAAGGATGAGACTGGAATATTCTTTAAGGATGAAACTGGAGTATTCTTTAAGGATGAAACTGGAGTATTCTTTAAGGATGAAACTGGAGTATTCTTTAAGGATGAAACTGGAGTATTTTAAGAATGAACTGGAGTATTCTTTAAGGATGAAACTGGAGTATTCTTTAAGGATGAAACTGGAGTATTCTTTAAGGATGAAACTGGAGTATTCTTTAAGGATGAAACTGGAGTATTCTTTAAGAATGAAACTGAAGTATTCTTGTAAGTGATGACACTGAGTACTCTTTAAGATGAAACTGGAGTATTCTTTAAGGATGAACTGGAGTATTCTTAAAGAATAACTGGAGTTTTTTCTTTAAGGATGAAACTAGAGTATTCTTTAAGGATGAGACTGGAGTATTCTTTAAGGATGAAACTGGAGTATTCTTTAAGGATGAAACTGGAGTATTCTTTAAGGATGAAACTGGAGTATTCTTTAAGAATGAAACTGGAGTATTCTTTAAGGATGAAACTAGAGTATTCTTTAAGAATGAAACTGGAGTATTCTTTAAGGATGAAACTGGAGTATTCTTTAAGGATAAAACTGGAATATTCTTTAAGGATGAAACTGGAGTATTTTAAGGATGAAACTGGAGTATTCTTTAAGGATGAAACTAGAGTATTCTTTAAGAATGAAACTGGAGTATTCTTTAAGGATGAAACTGGAGTATTCTTTAAGGATGAAACTGGAGTATTCTTTAAGGATGAGACTGGAGTATTCTTTAAGGATGAAACTGGAGTATTCTTTAAGGATGAGACTGGAATATTCTTTAAGGATGAAACTGGAGTATTCTTTAAGGATGAAACTGGAGTATTCTTTAAGGATGAAACTGGAGTATTCTTTAAGGATGAAACTGGAGTATTTTAAGAATGAACTGGAGTATTCTTTAAGGATGAAACTGGAGTATTCTTTAAGGATGAAACTGGAGTATTCTTTAAGGATGAAACTGGAGTATTCTTTAAGGATGAAACTGGAGTATTCTTTAAGAATGAAACTGAAGTATTCTTTAAGGATGAAACTGGAGTACTCTTTAAGGATGAAACTGGAGTATTCTTTAAGGATGAAACTGGAGTATTCTTTAAAGATGAAACTGGAGTTTTCTTTAAGGATGAAACTAGAGTATTCTTTAAGGATGAGACTGGAGTATTCTTTAAGGATGAAACTGGAGTATTCTTTAAGGATGAAACTGGAGTATTCTTTAAGGATGAAACTGGAGTATTCTTTAAGAATGAAACTGGAGTATTCTTTAAGGATGAAACTGGAGTATTCTTTAAGGATGAAACTAGAGTATTCTTTAAGAATGAAACTGGAGTATTCTTTAAGGATGAAACTGGAGTATTCTTTAAGGATGAAACTGGAATATTCTTTAAGGATGAAACTGGAGTATTTTAAAGATGAAACTGGAGTATTCTTTAAGGATGAAACTAGAGTATTCTTTAAGAATGAAACTGGAGTATTCTTTAAGGATGAAACTGGAGTATTCTTTAAGGATGAAACTGGAGTATTCTTTAAGGATGAAACTGGAGTATTCTTTAAGGATGAAACTGGAGTATTCTTTAAGAGAACTGAGTAATTCTTTAGAGGATGAAACTGGATTATGTCTTTAAGGATGAGACTGGATTATTTTAAGGATGAAACTGGAGTATTCTTTAAGGAGAAACTATAGTATTCTTTAAGAATGAAACTGGAGTTTCTTTAAGGATGAAACTGGAGTATTCTATAAGGATGAAACTTAAGTATTCTTTAAGGATGAAACTGGAGTATTCTTTAAGGATAAAACTGGAGTATTCTTTAAGGATGAAACTGAAGTATTCTTTAAGGATGAAACTGGAGTATTCTTTAAGGGTGAAACCGGAGTATTCTTTAAGGATGAAACTGGAGTATTCTTTAAGGATGAAGCTGAAGTATTCTTTAAGGATGAAACTGGAGTATTCTATAAGGATGAAACTGAAGTATTCTTTAAGGATGAAACTGGAGTATTCTATAAGGATGAAACTGAAGTATTCTTTAAGGATGAAACTGGAGTATTCTTTAAGGATGAAACTGAAGTATTCTTTAAGGATGAAACTGGAGTATTCTTTAAGGATGAAACCGGAGTATTCTTTAAGGATGAAACTGGAGTATTCTATAAGGATGAAACTTAAGTATTCTTTAAGGATGAAACTGGAGTATTCTTTAAGGATAAAACTGGAGTATTCTTTAAGGATGAAACTGAAGTATTCTTTAAGGATGAAACTGGAGTATTCTTTAAGGGTGAAACCGGAGTATTCTTTAAGGATGAAACTGGAGTATTCTTTAAGGATGAAACTGGAGTATTCTTTAAGAATAAAACTGGAGTATTCTTTAAGGATGAAGCTGAAGTATTCTTTAAGGGTGAAACCGGAGTATTCTTTAAGGATGAAACTGGAGTATTCTTTAAGGATGAAACTGGAGTATTCTTTAAGGATGAAACTGGAGTATTCTTTAAGGATAAAACTGGAGTATTCTTTAAGGATGAAGCTGAAGTATTCTTTAAGGATGAAACTGGAGTATTCTTTAAGGATGAAACTGGAGTATTCTATAAGGATGAAGCTGAAGTATTCTTTAAGGATGAAGCTGAAGTATTCTTTAAGGATGAAACTGGAGTATTCTTTAAGGATGAAACTGGAGTATTCTATAAGGATGAAACTGAAGTATTCTTTAAGGATGACACTGGAGTATTCTATAAGGATGAAACTTAAGTATTCTTTAAGGATGAAACCGGAGTATTCTTTAAGGATGAAAACTGGAGTATTCTTTAAGGATGAAAACTGGAGTATTCCTTTAAGGATGGAAACTGGAATATTCCTTTAAGATGAAACTCGGAGTATTTTAAAGATGAAACTGGATTATTTCTTAAGGATTAAACTAAGTATTCTTTTTAAGAATTAAACTGAGTATTCTTAAGGATGAAAACTGGGTATTCTTTAAGGATGAAACTGGAGTATTCTTTAAGGATGAAACTGGAGTATTCTTTAAGGATGCAACTGGAGTATTCTTTTTTAAAATGAAACTGAATTTTTCTTTAAGGAGAAACTGATCATTTTTAAAGATTAACTGGAGTATTCTTTAAGGATGAAACTGGAGTATTCTTTAAGGATGAAACTGGAGTATTCTTTAAGGATGAAACTGGAGTATTTTAAGGATGAAACTGGAGTATTCTTTAAGGATGAAACTAGAGTATTCTTTAAGAATGAAACTGGAGTATTCTTTAAGGATGAAACTGGAGTATTCTTTAAAGATGAAACTGGAGTATTCTTTAAGGATGAAACTGGAGTACTCTTTAAGGATGAAACTGGAGTACTCTTTAAGGATGAAACTGGAGTATTCTTTAAAGATGAAACTGGAGTATTCTTTAAGGATGAAACTGGAGTATTCTTTAAGGATGAAACTGGAGTATTCTTTAAGAATGAAACTGGAGTATTCTTTAAGGATGAAACTGGAGTATTCTTTAAGGATGAAACTGGAGTATTTTTTAAGGATGAAACTGGAGTATTCTTTAAGGATGAAACTGGAGTATTCTTTAAGGATGAAACTGGAGTAGTCTTTAAGGATGAAACTGGAGTACTTTTTAAGGATGAAACTGGAGTATTCTTTAAGGATGAAACTGGAGTATTCTTTAAGGATGAAACTGGAGTAGTCTTTAAGGATGAAACTGGAGTACTTTTTAAGGATGAAACTGGAGTATTCTTTAAGGATGAAACTGGAGTATTCTTTAAGGATGAAACTGGAGTATTCTTTAAGGATGAAACTGGAGTATTGTTTAAGGATGAAACTGGAGTATTCTTTAAAGCATTACCTGATCGTGGTCTTGGTGTGAAGGGAAAGGAATGAAAAGGAAGGAAAAAAGCAAGCAGTGTATTACAGTAGCTTTTATTGTTTCTGAATCTGGTTTAAAAAAAAGAGAAGCCTGATGCCTTACGGAAATCTGATAAACCTCAATGAAATTAAAGAATCCACTATTTGTAAGTGTCCAGGAAAGCTGGTGTACTGACTGCAGTTTAAGTATTGTATCTTGTGATATGGAAGAAGATCTCTTCTTATCCGCTGAGGAGTGTATTGCTCTTCAAGGGCTAATTGATAAACAATGGCCAAGTGATGTTTGTCCTGTTGAAGAATATTTGACATGTGAAAGTGAAGTACTAGTTTACTGCACAGATCATTGGGAAGACATGTTTTCCAATTCTCTTGGACTGGAATATCAACCTGAAAGTGAAGGTGAGGAATTAGAGATGGCAAAGCCAGAGTTAGAAGCTCCTAAATCAAGTATCAGTAGCTACAAGAAAGCAATGCAGACATTACAATATGTGCAAAATATCCATGAATTAAGAGGACACCTTCAAGATGCTGCTACATTGAGATCTATTGTGGACAACTTGTCAGCTGCACAAACAACCACAGCACGACTGACCTCACTTCATGAATTCACGTTATCTTCTAGTTTAAATACCAATAACATTAATCCTATCATATTAAAGTAACCAAAGTTTAAATTATTATGACGTTTTAAAAGAACTCTGAGAAGAGAACAAAAGTCCCATCCCCAACGTGGTCACTATTCAGAGGTTTTACTGTATATATACTCACTTCTCCCCACCCTTTCTTTAATAGTTACATAATACTAGTTAGTATTAGTGATGTGCTATAGCACAAATGGCGAGCAAGTCATTGTGCACAAGTAATTCACACAATGAGGTAGCTAATTAATCTACATTTATCTAGTTTGCCTGAACTTACTGTTCTAGCTCCTATTCACCTGAACTTACTGTTCTAGCTCCTATTCACCTGAACTTACTGTTCTAGCTCCTACTCACCTGAACTTACTGTTCTAGCTCCTACTCACCTGAACTTACTGTTCTAGCTCCTACTCACCTGAACTTACTGTTCTATCTCCTACTCACCTGAACTTACTGTTCTAGCTCCTACTCACCTGAACTTACTGTTCTAGCTCCTACTCACCTGAACTTACTGTTCTAGCTCCTATTCACCTGAACTTACTGTTCTAGCTCCTATTCACCTAGTTTAGGAAGGCATCATTTGGTTCATTTAATCTATTGACCGTGTACAGTAGGAGTCAAAAAAAGTTTCGAATTCCGTTCCGTAGCACGGCCCTAAAACGGTAGATTTTAAACCGTAGTTTTTATCGTTGCATTCCGTACCGTTTTGACTAAACGGCCGACACTGTTTACTAAAACGGTAAAAAACGGTGAAGCATTTCCGTCGATTCACAGATATTTTCTAGCTAGAAACTCTTCTCTAGCTATATCAGCAAGATAAGGCCTTGTATCGACCATTAAACGCTACGAGATAGTGCAAAAAAGCTCGTATAAAATTTTAACTTGCTTCAATAAAGCTGCAGACTGCAGTTCCGACGGGCACAGAGCTATAATGAGGTCCGCACTTCGTAGATCTTCTGTTAGCTACTGATGGACCTCCAGTAGTAAAAAATCTAAGCCCGAGAAGGCCCTAACATCGAGAAAACGTCGATACTGTGCGGTGGTCGAACTAACAATTCCCCGCGAGACAACTTCGAATAGGACGGCTTCAATTTTTTTAACCCGAAAAGGTCCGCCTCTGGAGCCTGTAAACAAAAAATCGGAACGTTTTATTGGATAAAAGATTTTTTATATTTCTTTGAGCGAGACATACGGTGAACGCGAAATATTAAAACGGTAACGTGGTCGAACGGAACGGCCGTTTTTCAACAAACGGCGTACCATTTCCCCCCCGTTATTTAATTGTGCGACGGCCGTTCTACGGAACGGAATTCGAAACTTTTTTTTGACTCCTACTGTATATTAGCTAATATGGAATCACTTTATCACCTCAAATTGGCTTCTGTAATAAATAATCCATTGTGACTGTCTAATTGACTAATGATTCCCAACAAAAAGCTCTCCAGCTACTAAAAAATGGCCAAGTTTTAAATTACACATGTACAGTAATGAAGCTCCAATGCCATAGTAACCACTCGCCGCAAATGTTTACCTTGAAAAACAAAAGAAAACAAAAAAAAACACTTTTAAAGGAAATTCCACATATTATTTTAGCCTAGCCTTAAGCAAGACTTGCCTACTTCTGTAGCAGCCAAAAAAGCTGTTGAATTTTCAAGTAAAAAACTGTTGTGTTAAGTGTATAGCACATTAACCAGGATAACTTACCACCACCACTAATTCAAATATAAATGAACTCCATAAGTTTGAAAGACTTAACTTCTTCCGCAAAATTCACATTATGTCATATCAAACATATATAAACAACCAAATATCCCTGATTTATTGCTTTACCCTTGATAGTGTTTCACTCGCTCACCATTAACAATTAAAATACATTACATAAGTTGATTACATGTGTTGACTACATGTGCTGACTACATGTGTTGACTACATGTGTTGACTACATGTGCTGACTACATGTGCTGACTACATGTGTTGACTACATGTGCTGACTGCATGTGTTGGCTACATGTGCTGACTAAATGTGTTAACTACATGTGTTGACTGCATGTGCTGACTATATGTGTTGACTACATGTGTTGATTACATGTGCTGACTACAAGTGTTGACTACATGTGTTCACTACATGTGTTGTAAGGTTCACTATCCTACAGACTCACTTCATCACAGTTGCACTTCACCATCTGATGGATCGTCTTCTTCACTAGAGTGGAACCTGACCATATCAAAATATTAATAATTAAAGGGACACTTAGGTGGTTTAAAATTATTTTTTTGTTGAAGTATAAAATATGGTGTCCAAAAGTCACACAAAAAGTTTTAAATTTTCCTGTCATTAGTTTCTCCAATATTAAGACTCAAAGTTTGCCCTATCTAAATGCTCCCTGCTTACCAAAATCTTATTTCCTGAATTGGGTGTGGTTTATGTGATGTCATGTTGAGAACAGCTACTCTGGTCAGTAGTAGTAGTCTTGCTATAGAAATCATACAATTACTAAGCAGTAGATGATCTGGTATGGCCAGCACTAGCCAGTAGCTGATATCTCTTGTGTCTTTAGCCTGTCATATTCTGCTACTGATGCTAGTCAAGAAAAAAATTGTCTCTGGGACCCATAACCTCAGGATGAAAGCCTTTATGCTCAAGTTCTAACTCATAATGTGTAATTCAGTTGACTTATGACTTCCCTGCAGCCAATACATTCCCAACCACCAGTAGCGGACCTAATGTCACAAAGGCTACATCGACAGTTGCACCCAGGAGGAATAGTTTATGCTGCTGTTTGTGAGAAATGGTTAAGGTCAAAGGTCATGTTTGTGTTCCAGCTTGTTATTAGAAGTCTCTGATTGTCCTGAACAATCCTCATCATCCTCAGGAGTTCATTCGAGGATTCATTACTCTCTGCAACAACTGGACATAGAGGTGTGGCTCCAAGAGGTGTGGCTTCAACTTCCTACCCGAGTTCATGCTTTACTGGTAGGGCAAACTTTGAGTCCAAATATTGGAGAATCTGATGACAGGAAAAATCTCAAAATTTTTCGTGACTTTTGGACAATATAGAGTTTCACTGAGCACACGGTAAGTTATAGTACCTTTCTAACGTAATGTCTTTATTTTTTGCTATGTATTTCCAAGCACTTTGCTTGGCAAAGCGACACTCACTGGTTGACATTTCCACATCTGCCACCCAAGAAACCATGTATCACTGACTGGAATATACGCATTCTCTGCCACAAACCCCCCCATAGCCTATTTGGAGTGTCCAGCTAGATCTCATAGAGCATCTATTGGTAGTGGCTACAAATCATTGGCAGAGCACCTAGCTCAAGTCAGATGCATGATTGCATGCCATTGGATATTGACATTAAAAGGTTAAATGACAGAGATGGTATTAAAGCAACATTGATAAGGCAATAGCTAGTGCTTCCTGGCATAAAGCATGTTGTGTGAAGTTTAGCCAGACCAAGCTTGATCAGCTAGAGAATAAAGTAAGCAGGCAAGCAATGAAGGGATTGAGTTGTTACATATGCAGACTCGTTCTAGCCAGGAGAGTTTTAATGCTAGTTAATGTAGTTAACTAGAGTTAATGGTAGGAGCTGGGCAAACCCACCTGGAGCGGCCCCAGGAGCTACGGCAAAAGCTGCACTGGCATTAGGCAGAGTGGTGCACGTGATTGCACACGGGTGATACGCACGTGGCTGTATTGCAATCGAACTCGGTCTAGCCAAAGCTCGAAGGCGTCAGGAGAATTCGAGCTATTAGCTGTTAGCTATCATCAGTTTAGTATAATCTTGAAGTTACCAGCCGGATCATGACACAGCCAACCCCCTTCACACGGGAGCAGCTGGCCTGGCTACTCCCCAGGCTCCACAACGGCAGTGCTGTACCTCAGCTAGCTGCCAGCTTGGCTGTGCCTAGCTTGGCTGTGCCTAGCCTGGGAGGTCAGAGCTGGGGGGGGGGGCTTCAGCTTCAGTGGCGGCTAGGGCAACCTTGCCTGCCTTCAAGGCTGGGCACCCAGTCCCAGGACAGACAAGTGGTGGGATCTTCCTGCCACCCAGCCTGGGCTCTACCATCCCACCCATCTCCTTCCTATCTCCCAACTTGGGCGCTGGGATCGTCCCACAAGTCCCTCTCCCAGCACCGTTGATGCTGGGACCGTTGATGTTGATGCTGGGACCGTCGACGCTGGGACCGTCCCACCAATCTCCCTCCATGCACCAAACGTTAGTGCTGGGACCGTCCCACCACCACGCACCGACGGATCTACGTCCAGGGCAGATGGCACAGCCAATCCCCCCAACCCGGCAGTGTCAGGTATGCTAAATGTGGGTAATTACATAGGTTAGGGTGCAGTAATGAGGGAGGTGGGGCGTCCAGGGTAGAAATAGGGAAATAAGGAGGCCGCAGGCGGCACGTTGATTCGGTAAAGCCCAGTAGTGGTTGGATAGCTATAACACTTCAGCCCCAACCCATATCAGGTCCCATTTCGCACCCCGGTAGCACCAGGCGTACTCCCATTTCACACCCTGGTAGCACCAGACGTACTCCCATTTCACACCCTGGTAGCACCAGGCGTACTCCCATTTCACACCCTCGTAGCACCAGGCGTACTCCCATCTCACACCCTGGTAGCACCAGGCGTACTCCCTATTACACCCTGGTAGCACCAGGCGTACTCCCATTTCACACCCTGGTAGCACCAGGCGTACTCTCATTTTACACCCTAGTAGCACCAGGCGTACTCCCATTTTACACCCTGGTAGCACCAGGCGTACTCCCATTTTACACCCTGGTAGCACCAGGCGTACTCCCATTTCACACCTGGTAGCACCAGGCGTACTCCCATTTTACACCCTGATAGCACCAGGCGTACTCCCATTTTACACCCTGGTAGCACCAGCCATACTCCCATTTTACACCCTGGTAGCACCAGGCGTACTCCCCTTTTACACCTCGGTAACACCAGGCATACTGTAATTCACTCCCTGGTAGCACCGGACGTACACACCCTGGTGGCACCAGGCGTAGTTCATCCACACCTCGGGTAACACCAAGCGTGCACCGAGCCACACCCTGGTTAGCACTAGGCATATGCCAGCAGGTGTACGGTCGGTGAGACCCACATACAGCACTCGACTTTACTGTCTATCCCCACAGGTCATCTGCCAACCACGGTGCCCACATTTTCACCGACAGCACCAGTGGGCTCGGGCCTTGATTTGCTAGCAGCGGCGGCTCTAGCACCCAAGCCAGGAGTGGCCTCCACAATAGCACCAGTGGCCCCCCCCCCCTACAGCGGATCGTGGCCCATACAACCCAATTGCATTGGTGTCTGCGAGGGTGGCCAAAAAGATTATGAGTTGGAGTTCGTGGAGATGGCGGAGATTGTGGCAGAGGACGATGCACAAGTTAGCCGCTCGACAGCAAACTCCCGCCCCCCCATAACTAACATCAGTGGGTAGAGCGGTACTCGGTGATGGCCGCCATTCTATCCCTGCGGTACCCAGGGAAGGCACCCGAGTTCCTGGCGTACCAGGCGCTTGTCGTGAGGTCCGAGAGGAACTACGAGGGCCACCAGTGGGTCCTCTACGACCGACAGTTTTGGAGGGAGGCGCTGGCAAGGCGGGATCTCAATTGGTCGGTGATCAACACTCGCCTTTATAACGAGGCTTTTACGGAGCGGGCCAAGGCCATCCCGAGATGCCCTCACTGCCTCAGTGATGACCACACAGGGAGTATTTTCATTCGCAACCCTACGAACGTGGCCACAGCAGCGGGTATCCCCCCTCCGGCCTGGGTCCAGCGCCCTCCACAGGCCTCGTCGGCAGTCTGCCGTAATTATAACGAGGGGAGGTGCAGAAAGCCGCAGTGCAAGTACCAGCACTTGTGCCTGAGTTGCAACGAGGGCCACCCGTACACAACGTGTCCACGGAGGCGGCCGTCAACAAAGCTCCCAAGTGCACGGTCCCCCGGCCACCGCCATGGGGGAGGACCCTACTAGAACCTTGTCATTTGTCATGCACCTCCCTCATAGTCACTAACTCTGGCAGTTATCTGGTCATGGATATGCATGTCGAATTATGGATTAGACTTGTACTCAGATAGGGGGGAAGGGGGAGTGGGCGGGGGTAGGTCCTCGGGTAGAGCCGAGTTTTCCCCAACCCAGCCGACAGTCTATGCCCAACAACGGGGCAGTTTAATCAAGCAGTCGAGAGGGTACTCAGTCAAATTAGAGTCTGGTTGCGGGGACAGCTTGGCTCCACCCGGGGCTAAGGTTCCACCGGTTGGTGTGACAGCCGTAGGCCACCTTAAGAGATTTTATCAATGTCACCTGCTCTTGTGTAGGACGGTCGTACCCTTACATGTACGTGCCAGATTTACTGTGCCTGGACGCGTGCAGACCCACGCAGGAACACCAGTGCCAGCTCCTATCAGTGGTAACCACTCCATTGCTAGCGGACGAGTGGGGGCGATCGTTGGCCAGGCACCCGGACCAGGCTTTCGCCGGGTACATCTGCAGGGGTTTGAGGAAAGGTTTCAGGATAGGGTTCAAACGGGAGGTACGCTTGAAATCCACAAACCGGAACATGGAGTCGGCGTTCCAGCACCCAGAGGTCGTCACAGAGTATATTGAGAAAGAGTGCGCCCTGGGTCGCATGCTAGGTCCGTTCCCTACAACAGAGGGACTACCCCTCCTCCACATCAGCCGCTTCGGAGTTATCGCGAAAGGGCATAACACGGGGAAATTCCGGCTGATCACGTACCTCTCTCACCCGGCGGGAAACAGCATCAACGACGGTGTAGACCCCCACCTCTGCTCGCTGACCTACACCAGTGTAGAGGAGGTCGCAGCAGAGGCCTCACGCAGCGGACAGGGGGCACTACTCGCGAAGGTGGACATAGAGGCTACCTATCGGCTGGTACCGGTCCACCCGCAGGACAGAGTACTCCAGGCGGTGAAGTGGGATGATGCAGTGTTCATCGATCCCATGCTGCCCTTCGGGTTGCGGTCAGCCCCCAAGATCTTCAATGCTGTAGCCGACGCCCTCCAGTGGCACCTTATCCAGGCGGGCGTGGAGAGGTTGTTTCACTACCTGGACGATTACATCTTGGTAGGACCCCCACACTCCCAGGTATGCCAGACTCAGCTGCAGATCCCATTGCTGACCATAAAACGGAGGGCCCAGCCACGGAGGTAACCTTCTTGGGCATTGTCATTGACACAGTCAAGGGAGAGTTGAGACTCCCACAGGACAAACTGACCAGGCTGACTAGCTTGCTGGCAGAATGGCAGGCACGGAAGAACTGCAAACGGAAGGAGTTGGAATCGCTCATCGGCCTTCTCAACCACGCATGTAAAGTCGTGAGGCCAGGCCGGCCTTTCCTGAGGCGGATGATCGACTTGCTCCAGGCAGTACACCGCCCGCCCAACAGCAGAGTCCCGATCAAGTTGGCCCACGGCTTCAGGGCTGACCTAGCATGGTGGGTGGAGTTCGTCGTACAATGGAACGGTACCTCCTTCCTCCATCCCCCATCCTCACTTCCCATCCACCTGTACACAGATGCGTCCGGGTCTTGGGGTTGTGGCGCTTGGTATGAACGCTCCTGGTTTCAGGTCAAATGGGATGCCCGGGTGGAGGCACTCTCAATTGCCGAGAAGGAGCTTATTCCCATCATAGTGGCATGCCAGGCTTGGGGGGAGCAGTGGAAGGGCCTGCAGGTCCTCTGCCACTCAGACGGTAGTGGCAGACTTGAAGTCTCGCTTGAGCAGACACAAGGGCATGATGCACCTGTTGCGTACAGTGGTGTTCGCAGAGGCCAGGCTGGAATGCTCCCTCTCGCCAGTCTACATTGACACTAGGGCTAACCACTTGGCGGATAGTTTGTCACGTGACGATGCTGTTCACTTCCTCTCACAGGTGCAGTCAGCAGATCCACGCCCCTCACCAGTCTCTCCTCAGCTACTGGACCTCCTCCTCGACCAGACGGCAGACTGGAGCAGTCCGAACTGGCGCCAGCACTTCGGGGCTACATTCAGGCAGGCCTAGCGACCTCCATGCACAAGACATACAAAGCAGCCATGAGACATTTCGCACGTTTTTGTGCAACCTACACGGTTGGGGACCCATTCCCGGTGCAGGAACTCCTCCTGTGCTACTTTGCTTCGTACCTGGCTCAACTCGGCTTAGCACCACAGACAATAAAGTGCTACTTGGCGGGGGTAAGGGGTGCCCAGATCTCTATGGGCCTGCCAGATCCGAGAGAGGTCCTCGCTCCCCTTGCTGATGAGGGTCCAAGCGGGTATCAGTAAAGACAGCAGTCGGGGGGCAAGTCCTCCAGAGTAAGACTTCCAATCACCATCCGGGTACTCGAAAGACTCTACGGGACTTGGGTAGGATCAGTAAACCCAGACAAGACCATGCTCTGGGCGGTGGCAGCAATGGCCTTTTTCGGTTTTTTAGACTCGGGGAACTCCTCCCGGAATCAGTATTGGCCTGGGATGCTGCAGTGAACCTGGCATGGGGTGACGTGGCCGTAGATAACCTTGCGGCGCCAGCGATGGTCCAGATCCACCTGAAAAGGTCTAAGTGCGACCAAGAAGGAAATGGTGCTGATGTGGTTGTGGGCAGAACCGGCAGTAACATTTGCCCAGTGGAGGCAATTCGTGCCTATCTGAGGATCAGGGGCCCCGCCCAGGGCCGTTTCTTCAAGGACCACGAGGGACGTACTGTGACCAAGGTGTGGTTCACCCAGCAGCTCAGGGTCACCCTGCAAGGCATAGGCCTCCCGTCCGACCAATACGCTGGACACAGCTTCAGAATCGGAGCTGCAACTTCAGCTGCACTGGCGGGAATGGAGGACTCATTGATCCAGACCTTAGGGAAGTGGCATAGCGCCGCATTCCTGAGGTACATCAGGACGCCGAAGGCACGTTTAGCCGCTCAGCAGCATTGGTGCGCACCCGACCGTAGGGTAGCGAGTGAGGAGGAACAACCTGCCTGCACACACACACAGTCACTAACTGGAACAATCATTATGCTATTGCCGTTATATTGTTCGATTTGGTTCACCCAGCAATAGAGGTCTCTCGTGGCAATGGGGGGGTTCATGGCAGTGCTCACTCGAGTCACGGTTAGTGGGGTTCGGTGCTACCAGGTATGTTACTTTAAATTAATATACCCTAATTAACTAGTTTAACATTTGCTTTGGGGGTTAGCTCGGCTGACCTAGTCAGCCAACCTCCTTGGGCCATTTGGCCCCATCACGCGGGCGGCGCATGCCATTCGCGCAGCCCCCAAAGCGGGGAATCCCAGCTGGTCATAGGCGCGGGCCAGGCGCATGCGCAAGCTGACCAGCTGGGACGCCTGATAGCCGGCCCAGTTCCTGCCAAACATGAACAGATAGGATCTAAGGAGGTAAGGAACCAACCAAGCTGTTCAAGCGACTAGAGTTAAAGAAAAGTACATGCAGAAGCTCACTTGAGCTTAAAGATAATGCTCTTTAGCTCCAGCTGATGTGATTGGCCTTGAGGCAAAATACCATAGCATGTCTTGTAGTACTTTACAACAGAGCTAGGGATACAAGAGTTGCACATGTAAGTGAAGACTGTGCTGATCTTCATGACATAGCATTGGCCGAAATAGTAGCACATATGGAAGATTTCAAAATAGAAGGGAGCGTTGCTCCAGTCTTTAAATTATCTGATCTAGCACAGCTCTATAAGCAGCACCTAGAACAACTGGGAGCTGCAACTACAGGCCATCCACACATCTAGCACAGCTCTATAAGCAGCACCTAGAACAACTGGGAGCTGCAACTACAGGTCATCCACAGCACCTCTAGCTGCAACAGGTCATCTCTATAAGCAGCACCTAGAGCGCAACTACAGGGCACAGCTGCAGCTGCAACTACAGGCACCTCTAGCTCTAATAAGCAGCACCTAGAACAACTGGGAGCTGCAACTACAGGTCATCCACACATCTAGCACAGCTCTATAAGCAGCACCTAGAACAACTGGGAGCTGCAACTACAGGTCATCCACACATCTAGCACAGCTCTATAAGCAGCACCTAGAACAACTGGGAGCTGCAACTACAGGTCATCCACACATCTAGCACAGCTCTATAGCACACCTAGAACAACTGGGAGCTGCACTACAGGTCATCCACACATCAGCACAGCTCTATAAGCAGCACCTAGAACAACTGGGAGCTGCAACTACAGGTCATCCACACATCTAGCACAGCTCTATGAGCACCACCTAGACAACTGGGAGCTGCAACTACATGTCATCCACACATCTAGCACAAGCTCTATAAGCAGCACCTAGAACAACTGGGAGCTGCAACTACAGGTCATCCACACATCTAGCACAGCTCTATAAGCAGCACCTAGAACAACTGGGAGCTGCAACTACATGTCATCTGCACTACATCATCCAGCACAGCTCTATAAGCAGCACCTAGAACAACTGGGAGCTGCAACTACAGGTCATCCACACATCTAGCACAGCTCTATAAGCAGCACCTAGAACAACTGGGAGCTGCAACTACAGGTCACCCACACATCTAGCACAGCTCTATAAGCAGCACCTAGAACAACTGGGAGCTGCAACTACAAGTCATTCACACATCTAGCACAGCTTTATAAGCAGCACCTAGAACAACTGGGAGCTGCAACTACAGGTCATCCACACATCTAGCACAGCTCTATAAGCAGCACCTAGAACAACTGGGAGCTGCAACTACAGGTCATCCACACATCTAGCACAGCTCTATAAGCAGCACCTAGAACAACTGGGAGCTGCAACTACAGGTCATCCACACATCTAGCACAGCTCTATGAGCACCACCTAGAACAACTGGGAGCTGCAACTACAGGTCATCCACACATCTAGCACAGCTCTATAAGCAGCACCTAGAACAACTGGGAGCTGCAACTACAGGTCATCCACACATCTAGCACAGCTCTATGAGCACCAACTAGAACAACTGGGAGCTGCAACTACAGGTCATCCACACATCTAGCACAGCTCTATAAGCAGCACCTAGAACTGGGAGCTGCAACTACATGTCATCCACACATCTAGCACAGCTCTATAAGCAGCACCTAGAACAACTGGGAGCTGCAACTACAGGTCATCCACACATCTAGCCCAGCTCTATAAGCAGCACCTAGGACAACTGGGAGCTGCAACTACAGGTCATCCACACATCTAGCACAGCTCTATAAGCAGCACCTAGAACAACTGGGAGCTGCAACTACAGGTCATCCACACATCTAGCACAGCTCTATAAGCAGCACCTAGAACAACTGGGAGCTGCAACTACATGTCATTCACACATCTAGCACAACTCTATAAGAAGCACCTAGAACAACTGGGAGCTGCAACTACAGGTCATCCACACATCTAGCACAGCTCTATAAGCAGCACCTAGAACAACTGGGAGCTGCAACTACATGTCATCCACACATCTAGCACAGCTCTATAAGAAGCACCTAGAACAACTGGGAGCTGCAACTACAG
>WLWD01004375.1_pt1 | contig 52464 bp, 24 predicted proteins | sample 6712731 | NCBI WGS metagenome assembly WLWD01 (sample SAMN12718690, study PRJNA576275) | sponge metagenome | isolation source: marine sponge | host: Mycale hentscheli | place: New Zealand: South Island, Marlborough, Capsize Point | collected 2014-11-01
AAGGATTAAATTACTTCACAAGAGAGCTAGCTAACTAGAGTATAGAAACTCCTAGTTACAATTCTGATTAAAGTTTTAAGTGTAATTTCAAATTGAAGAAAGCATAGACTGAGTCAGACTGCTAGGCAGCCACATTATATACAGAACTGTCTGCAGGTGTCTGTGGAGTCTTAACAAAAAATACACTTTAATTAAGTTGAATGATAATTATTACTAATTGGAATTTGAATGCAGATAATTATTGAGAATTAAAGATTGAATGGGTTAAAAGGTGAAAATGGATTTTTAAAAGTTAGGAAAAAGCTAAGTTAATACATAAAACTGAAAAGGTGACAATGTAAGAATAGTGATGAACATACACTAACGGCACATAGTTATACAAAAACAAGTAAATGTAGTACAAGTGCAAATTTATATATTGTTGTGTGAGTTCTCTTGTGTATGGTGAAGAGAATCACCACAGGTAGCATAGGTAATACAGGTAGCATACTTTGAACCTTCATTTGTGCAATCACACATAATTTATTATACCGATAAATGTAATCTTTACACTCAAGTTCATTATTTTATTGAATTAGAAATAAAATAAAAACTTTTACTATAACTTTAAACTGATTATCAATGTAGTCTCCTTATTTTAGATCTAAAACATTAATATACAAGTATAAAACTTTAAAGAAGTGTTTCACACAATTCTGTGCTGCTGACAAACATATGATATTTTCGAGACAGTAGTTCATGACAGTGCCGGCAACATTGTCTAATCTCTGCGGTGTTATGTTCTTGATGAAATTCTTTATTTTCAATTTTTGGAACAATTCCATAATCTTTTTTACATACTCTCTGCAATGATTAATAGAAATATCATAATGATAATAAGTTAATTTAATCACACTGTCATAATGATATTATTACTATTTGATATAAATCATATCATTTCTATCACTAACACAATAGGACTATTTTGAAAAGAAAACATTTGTAGAGAATGTCAAGTGGTTAACCAGTTAAGTGCTAGCACAAATGGCGAGCAAGCCATTGTGCAAAATAATTCAGACAACAAAGGAGCTAGAGTTATGTGATTAAATTTTATTTTTGCTTTCACAAAATCTGTGTGCAAAAAAAACAACAACAACAAACAAAAACAACAACACATAGTCACGTTCACGTATTTAGGATACTTCATGTTTCTCCACTTGTCTGGTAGAGGATATGGCTAAATGTCCTATATCCTAGAACCTTTAGCCCTATCCTCCACAGGAAAGGCTGTGAAAGCATGAAATGTCCTAAATACATGACTACAGGAAATTCAAGTTTTTTCCTGTGCTAGTAATGTATACATTTTGTAAAAGGTTGTTGTAAGTGGAGATTATAATGGTGTACGATGATTAATAGCATAGTTTTATTATGTGACAAAGCTATGCTAAAATCTTAATTTCTCTGTCAATAATTGATATGAACGCTCGGGCTGATTGATAGCCAGAGTTGATAATTTGAGCCCAACTATTTTACTTAAAGCTTTGTCTAGAGTCCTACAAATAGTGACACCAAAAGCTAAGTAAAGCAAGGCTATCTAGTATATAATTTGAATATTATTGGTTCACACAATAACTTTGAATATTGTTTAGCTAATGAGTTGTATTTTTGGATATAAACTTGGACCAAAAATTGAAAACTTACACTAAGCTTAGGAAGTAATCATTTTTTTCCATTATTTTCTACAAGTAACTGCAAGAAGCAATGTAGCCATTGACCATGTATTTTAGCACAAAAAAAAAAAAACTCAATTTTCCGGTGTAATAGTAGCTTTAGTGATAAAAAAGCTACATATTTTGACATATTATGGTAAAGGTGTATCACTATAGTAACTGCTCTCTGCAATAGTTTGACTTGGAAAACAACAGATTTTTAAAGTAGTTTGGTGTTAGTTAAACATCTATTTGGTGCTATTCTTTAGCTAAGCAGTACCTGTAATATACAATACATTAACACACACTAGTTCACTGGACAGGGCCGCAGGAAGCACATTTGAACCTGTGTGGCCATTGAAGCCACACCCACTTTAATTAAAACCTACTTCAATAGTTCCAATTTATATGAAAGTGTAAAGATAAAATCATTGGTGAGCAAAAAAAAAAAAAGGAAAATTGTCCAAAGATGGTATGCAGTGTAAAAGATAAAGTAATTAAACCATTCAGTTCATCTCGCATATTATTCTTGTGCATTTGAAGTACAGCTATATAGCTAAATTATTTTACCTCAGTATGAACAAACTTGGTGTTGAAAAGGTTCTTCGTGAAGCAGCTACAACAGTGCATTGCAGAACATGCTGCTCTGGTAGATCAGCAGAGATTTGCAAAAATAAATACTAACCACTAAGTGTTTATTTATTGATATTTAGGTAGTACAAATAGCTATAACACATAGTTTAGTTGAACCTATTTTACAAAACTTTGACTGTGTGTATTTAAATAATATGTAAAATAATCAACATCATTAGTATCCTTAGTAGTGCAGATTGAAAATTGGGTAATCATGAATTTGCCATGCCCACTAGCTTGAAAACCTGTATGGCCATGAGCATAGCGGCCATTGTGGTTTCTATGTCCCTGCATGCTGTTCACACCATTACAAGGCTTGCCTTTGTGTGTGTGACTTGACTATAGGACATTGGATTTTCAATAATAAGAACAATACTGTTGCATAGGGCATATAACTATGACAAACAGCACATTAGCCAGGAAAAATTTCCACCCGCACTATTCATTTTGACAGTGAACTCCAGTAAGTTTGTAAGACCTATATATGTCCGCAAAAATTCAGATACGGCAAAGACAACTTAATTAAAAAAATTGAACAAATTTTTGAAATCATTTGGGTAAAGATTGGTAAACCACAATCTATTCTGTTTAGTGGATGGGAAAGGGTTGACCTCCTGGAAAACTAAAAATGTAAGGGTCAAAGTACAAAGGACATATGTATGTCTGCTCACATATTACAAACAAATATCTTCAAATCTCTATTGTGTTATTCCTGATAGTGTCTAGTTTACTTCAATTGCTCATCAATAATATTATTGTATTTACTACAGTCAACAGCTAAAAAGTTACTTCTTCAACTTACATTTTGACATGTTGGACAAGTCACTAGATTTTCAACTTTAGTTTTGCATACTGCACATATTTCAGTATCAACATGACTTTTCTTATTGTTCAAAAGAAAATTTTCTTCAGATAAATCTATATGTATATATTAGTAGTTAAAATAAACATATGCTAAAATATACCAACTTACTGTAATTTTCTTCCCAATATTTATCGTTGCAAGGAGTGCACACGGGATGGAAACTTTGTATCCTTGGAATGTATGCTATATGCTCTTTCCCACACTTTGTGCACAAATTCTGCAAATTGAAGTTAATATTGGTGAGAATTTTCAGCAAACATGGCAATAAACTTTTTCAGGAGTTTCGTATTTTTTCAAAATTTGGTTTCCAACAACAAAACAAATCTTTTAAATTTACAATTTGTATGAGGTATTTCTAACTGATGATACAAATCATTTCAATATTGGACATGCCAGGGTTTAATTAAACGAAATTTATAGGTTTATGCAAGTTACATTTATCCAGAATAAAAGTATGTTTTTTTAATAGATATAGCTAAGTAACCATTCTAACTTTCATTTAGAGCGTTTATTACACCAGTTTTTAGTTGATTTTAAATCATTCTTTCATTATATTAATTGTGTTGAAATTGGGTAAAGTAGAAGATATTATATATTATTAGCTAATGTTTGTCACAGATACTGTCCATGTAGTATAGTAATTTATGTTGAGATTGTGTTGTTGCCAGCGTTCTTGATAAGTTATGGTAACAAATGAAATTCATAAATTGTTTCAATATAGTTCAATGGCATGTTTTAAATAGCTTAATAAAATGATTTTGGGGTATTCAATGGCATAATAATTGTGGTTCTTGTAGTTTTGGAACAAGAAATTGGTAAAGACAGAAAGAATGGGACTTCATTTATTACGAAGCCCAAAAAACTTAATTAAAAAAATCTCAGGACGTATGACTTATACTCTCACTAGTTGACTACATCAATAGTCACATGGATATTTTTATTAGCAATAGCATACTTACCTGATTACAGGATTGACATAAAGTAGCAGAGAACTGAATAATTTTTTTGCATTCAATACATACTCTGCTTTCTTCATGTGGTTCAATATTTCTTCCAAATGTCAATTGGTTTACATTTAACTCTGCTTTTGTCTGTAGCAATATATATATATAATATTATATATATAATATGTAAATAAATAAATATATATATATATATCACCCTCAAATCAATACAATAATTGGCAAGTATAAGGAAGCTAGACAGTCTCTAGTCTATGGCACTATCTAAATTAGTGGTGCTATTATTGAACAAGTAATTTCAGTATTAGTTATAAAAAAATGTAAATGTGTGCAAGTTGAATAATTAAGTGACATTAAGTTACTAATCGTTGCAGATCATTTCTGAACTTAGTGGAAATTTGTACTGCACCCTACACCTTCCTGAACATTTTAACATGTATTACAATGTATAAGTCCAGGCATTCACTACGGTAGGGAAACTTAATGCGTAGAAGTCTAGAGGCTGTACACACTCTTTCTAGCTAGGCAGCCTATTCAGAGATGGTGTATGAGATTTCTATGGTGCTGTATTGCAAAGAGCAAACAAACTGTTTTTTTCTATGATAAAACTTTACCTTTGAAATTACAATCATACAGAAAGCACCTAAGGGCATAACTGATAGAAATAAGTTAAAAAGAGATAAAATCACTGCAGAAAGTGCCAAATAGCTTTGATGACTTGTATTTCCACAAGAATCTAATAATTTAAACATGAATATAATCATCAGATGATAGACATAATCACTTTATTATCATGTAATGCTTTACCTTGGACTTGTGTAGCATGGTAAATAATCCATAATGCCCAGGTTATCAAGCAAATCACAATACAGATAGTATGAAATATAATTGTCAACGTTAGAACATATTCTGTAAAAATATATTAAAAAAATGATATGTCTTATTGAATGGATTAGGTAAATTTTGTATATAGTGTGAATCAAATTGATCTATTTATACTTACTTCATGCGGTTATAATTCCATTGCGGTGACCCTTTAAAATGTCTGTCGTAAAAACAGGAAAGTTTATATTATGACAACATATTATATAGTGTACCACATTTTCATTGTTTATATGGCAAGGTTAGTTCAACGCAAATCACACAATTTAAGTATACATATTCCAGGCCAACTTTTAACTAAATGATACATCTTATTGAATTGATTAAAGTAAATTTAGTATAAAGTTAGAATCAAATCGCTCTAATTGTTCTTATTCTGTGCGGTTATAAAGAATTAGAATAAAAGTTGGCCTGGAATGTGTATACTTAAATTGTGTGATTTGCATTGAACTAACCTTGCCATATAAACAATGAAAAATGTGGTACACTATATATGTTGTCATATAAACTTTCATGTTTTTACGACAGACATTTTAAAGGGTCACTGCAATGGAATTTTTTTTGTTGCAAATAACATGAAAAGAACTCTCACATATTGTATTTGGGTTATTTTTGTTGTAATCATATTCTTAATTAATCACTATTACATACATTGTTTCATTTTCACTAGTGAATTTAATAAATATATCATAACAGATAAACTTACTGGAATTGATGGACACTTCAGAATCAGTGTTGGAACTTGTTTGGCTTTGCTTGGTATTATCATGACATCTCAATGAAGTATGGATTTCTTTAATAACAAATGAACGTTACTATAAATAAATTAACTAGAGCACCAAAAGTGCACACTCTCAGTGTTAGTTTATAAAATACAATACTTTGTAAAGGAGTCTACTATTGTGGAATAACAAAGTTCTTAAAATTTCAGCATTTAACAATAACAGTTTTGTTCTATTTATGAATTATTCAAGCAGGGCATTTATCATTGGCCTGCTTGCATTTATGGGATTCTTCAGGAGTTTAATTGGCATGTACATTTAGAATCAATACTTCTGCACTCCTGGGACTGATTCACACTTTCTAAAGCATGTTTACTGCTGCCATACAATTTTAATGACTGTCTGAGGACTTCATGGCCTTCTCTGGCTTTAGTATTAACCTTGGCTAGCTAGAAAAAATAGCCACAAGAACTTTTCAACTTTCTGACAGGCATGCTACATAAACACTTTGGCACAGATTTTTGAGATCAGGCATTACTGAATATTCTGTTGAAAATGCTAATGTTTATGCTCATCTGACAGAGCCAGGATGCTTGTGCACTAAGCAGGCAATGTAAGCCGTGCAAGCAAAGCTCCTGGAATAGGCTAGGAAGTAGCAGGAGAACAGGAATTTCCTCATAGCAAGTTGTGTGGGCACCCGAAGTCCCACCTGGACTATTGTTTGATCAGCACTTACAAAATTTATAAAAAAAATTGATAGTGTATTTTTGCTTATTAGTTTCTGTAAAAGCATGTAGACTTTGTATTAATTTAATAGGAACTATACAAATGCTGAAGGCTGTATACATTCATTAGAGCTTTACAATGGCTTTTTTCGCAGTTAGTATATTATATCGATGTACAGCATGACTGCTTAGGTTATCAAACATTATTGGCTGAATAAGCTCTAGCTGATGAGGATTTAAGAGTATGGCATTTATGCTTGCCTGGTTATGCTAAGAATTAATATAAGAAGCTCGTTGAAGTGCATATTAGGTAACAAAATATCCCCAACAAAAATAAAGCACTATTTATGAAGAACTTTAAGGCAGTATATATATATATATATATATATATATATATATAATACTTATAGCACGAGTCAGAGTACAATATGGGAAAATATTTTACGAGCACGCAAAATATTTTCACGAGCCAAAGGCGAGTGAAAATGTGGCGTGAGAGTAAAATATCATTCCCATATTGTACGACGAGTGTGATAAGTGATTTATTGCTGCCTTGATATTTTTTCTCAACCGGTTACAATTCAATTTTCATTGATTTTACTCGCTACGCGCATGCGTAGTGTACCGTACAATATAAACCGTACAATATGGGAGAATACAGAACGCTCGCGTGATGCGGAAATATTCAATTAAAAATATAAAAGGTGCAATAAATATATATATATTATATATAATATATCAGTAGAGTTATGATGTGTGCTTTTTAACTAACATTTACATGAGCACATACATTAAATAAATCCTTAGGCAAAAAATATAGCCAAATTTGTGGTTAGTGTAGAATTATATGAAACTATTAGTCTAAATGTTGGTACTATTTTCTCAGCTATGGCGATTGAAAAAGTGCTAATTATTTTTCAGAGAAATTTCTGTTGGAGTCATTAATGTTGGTTTATAGATACTTTGGGAAGAGCAGAAAAGGTTTCCTTATGGCCAGCAAAGACAGTACTGTTGATCAGTCTGCTATATTTTTGTGTTTGTTAGGCTGGCTGGATCTTATCTCTGTGAAATAAGTTGCCTAAATTACAAAATATTTATGAAATAATAAAAACTCTAAAAATTATGTTCTTTATATTATTATTCATTAAGTCATTCCTTGCTAGAATACACTTGCTACATCAAAATATTCATTAATATAGCAGAATATATAATATATGAAGCATGTATTCGTATCAATAATTATCAGCACACATGCACCAGAGGGTTACAGAAATTGTCTTGTTATCTGATAGTCTATTTGTTCATCATGCTTTGATTTTAGAGATTACTGAAAATTAATCATTAATTTTTACATGAACTTACCAAGAACAACTATATAAAACATTTTTTTGTGCTACTTTTTGAATTTCGGGCTGATTTATTGAGAAACACGAAGCTGATAGCTCTTGTGGTTAACACCACCTATCATCACATCATAATCACAAGATTTCACATGATGGTAATATGCGGTAGCTTTTCTTTATGCTGAAATGTTAATTTGAGTGTATGAATTGGAGTTTCATGTGAAACTATCGGGAGCTTCCCCAAAGACAATGTATACATATGCCATATTCATTGTACTGCATCTGATAAGTCTGAAAAATGATTTAATAGTTTAGCTAATTTGTAGTAGTACTACTCAAAGGGATTTTAAATTCTTGTTGTCACTTCAAATCAATATTTATACGCTAATGTAAATCTGCTAATATTAACATAAAATAAGCCATTTCCTCACAATAAATCAATAGAAAAGGGCAAATGAAGTCTTGAAATACATCTCAGAAATACATAGATAATTTCTGTATGTGTAGCTCAGTTTTAATTATTATAAATAAGTATCTGTATTCCTGTATTGGTTTCGAAGTACTAATGTTTGATGTTGTTCATCACATACAATTTCTTTCAACTGACAGACATTACAATATATCTCTCAGTTAATTGAACTAAAACTCTGAATTGTTGTTACATATAACTTACTATGAGAATTTAGGAGATAAGTTAAATAACTGCAACGGATATATCCAATTATTATTAAAATAGTTGATATCGATATTGAGATGTAGCCTACAACTAAGTATGGAATGTCATTCCTTTCTGTAAACATGGAAGCTAAAAAAATAACAACAGAAACATTATATAAATACACTACTGTACAAATAGACCTAATAACTATGATATTAAATTAGTTACTTATGAACTTAAAAATATTCCTCTTTAGCTAGTTAAAAAAAATAGATTCTGTTATAAAGAGAAAAATTATCTATTATATAGTAATATTACTAGTTCTGAGAAAATGATTCTATGATTGCATTTTATTTAAATAGTTCCACAGACTTACACAGAAAGTTATACTGAAGCAATAATGTTGTGTCATTGGTAAATGTTGTGACAGTAACTAATGATTGCTGTAAATTTAGTCCTAAAGAATGAGTTGTATTTGGTGCCAATGCGATAATATTGTCAGTTTTATTGCCACTTAACCCAGTAGTAGAGCTCACATTACAAATATCGGCATCATATGGACATCTAATGAGTGGCGTACAATCACTTTTTCGTTCAAAAATGGATTTTCCTGAAGCCACTAAATGAATACATTATAAAACATTATTTTAAATGAGGTACATTAAAGTGAATTTATTAATATCAAGTTTCATTAATAATACATATAAATTATAACTAGGCATACAATAATTGAACACTTACAAACTAAGGTTTATAATTAAAACATTGTGATTAGTATTTGTGTGCCTTTTATATTGGAGAATCTCTTCAAATAATTGCCAAAGACAAGATTTCTCATGAATATAATAGTAATGACTAAAATATACACAAAAAGAGATAGTACAGATTGTACAGTAAAGAGAGCAAAAAGGATGTCAACAACAACAAATAAGACCAGGGAAGTATGGTGTACTCAAACAAGTTCACAGTTTCGTACTTAAACATTTTTTTCACTTTTAATTATAGAGTAAATTGCTTTTTTACATGGTGGCATTTTAGCTAGCTTCCACATTATCAAAACTTATACACATCAGACATATTCTTTCTGTTTCACACACACTTTTTGTGAAAAACCAAACAAGTCACTAGGGATCTCACCTAGGATCACTAATAATTAACAAGTATTCTAAACATTGAGCTTTTTTTATCAACAAATAACTAAGTTTTCTACTTCTGTGTTGTTATAATAATAATCTTCACTTACAACTTCCATATTAGTTGTGGATTATTTTCAAACTTTTTTCTGCAAATTAATCACTTTATAACTTCTTTCTCATGCTTTATAGACAAATTTTTGCATTGAATATGTAAATCTATAATGACAGCCATTCTATCTGGACAGTTAATGAATAAAAATTATTTGATTCAATCATTCTCAGCTTAAAAAATGTAACAATAGAAATTTTCTTAGTTCTTATAACCAATAATTATCTTAATGGAGACTTAACCCAATATTTTGACTCCATTTTTTAAATGTAATTAATTTATGTAATTAATTTATGGGAAAACTACCATTTTTCTATATATATAATTTAACGACAAATACCCTCTTTAGCATGATTAAAACACATTTTCAGTTTATCATGCCCAAGAAACTTAGCTACAGTGATATTAAAAATTCTTAAATTATGAATTAATGTAAATCACAGCAGAACACTTGCACATTTTATCATGCCTGTTAGTATCTTCAGATTCTTGAAATGTAAAATACACAGAATTAAAACTTAAATGAATACTTTTCTCAAGTCCAACTAAAGATTCTCTCAAGTCCAACTAAAGATTCTACCATGACCAATCTTGCTGCAACCATCTTGTATGTGTGTCGATTAAGATTTAAATATTCCGAGATCTTTAAGATTATAATATAAATTTAAATAATTGTAACAAAAATGCTAGGTTTATTCTAAGGTAACTAAGCAATCTCTGACAACATCAGCAATATTATATAAATATAGTACTGCACTAAAACTACTTTTTAAAAATACTTTGATTTACAGCAGGTACTCCACTTTAATAACATTCTAATAGTCAAGACAAAAATATACAGTAAATTATTAGTACACTGAATAGGGGATTTCAACTTTAAGTAGGCCAATATGTTGTCTTTAGTAATCTTTATACATTGTATTTAAATATACATTGTGAAATAATGACGGAATTTTAAACACTTACTCAATGATATGGAGGAAACCAGCAATTTTTCTTGATTAACTTCATTAATTTGATAAATATCCACTGCATAATCATTATGTGTGTTTACAGGAATTGAAATGTTAATAAGGCATAAGTCTTGTATGCACCCTGTAGAATTTATTGAGTATATAACTATTGAATTATTGATTTCAACCTCCACATTGTAAGTTAATGAGAATATGCAATTCAAATCTGCTGCCTACAACAAGAAAAAATAAACAACAACAAAATATACCCATTAAACCTACATTATGGTATGACATGCCAGATTTGCATGGTCCAATGATATTTAAAGGGAGACTGCAGTGATTATATTTTTTTTGTTTTTTGGTTTCTCAACATGACATTACATAAACCACACCCAATTCAGGAAATTAGCAGCAAAAGTATTTTTTGCTCACGTGAGTATAGCATGACTATAGGGGGCTTTACCCACAATCACTTACAATCATACAACCTTAAAACTAGTTTTTCTGCCGAAATAAAAAAAAAACTCTGGTACATTAAAGGAACTTAAAATGTCCAGTGTAACATTTTGATGTTTGTTTCAATCTTAGGGAGGGTGCCATCTTTGAGATCCATGGAATGTATTTATAGTGGGAAATCTCAACCACATTCATACCCATAACAATCCATCCCTGTACACATGACTAATGTGAATCATGATATGGCCACTGTTTATAATATGTGAGTTGTTGATCTGCATCCTGATGGACAACAATGCAGGATCTGAAAGTATTTTATTTCTTACAGAAAGTGATATTGGAATCTTCAAATAGAATAACTAACATAGAAGGTATTTAGTAAACACAAAGATTCATTTAAAAAGTCCCATAGCCAGTCTTTGGAAGACTACATCTAATTGCTATTGTTAAAGTACAATATAAAATAATAATAATTTTTCCCCAAATCTAGCTACCTCATTATTCTCATAATTAAACTAATCATGTTAGCATATATTCTAGTACTTATGAAATCATTCATTACGTTCATAATCATGCCAGCATATTTAGCCAACGCTTAGTGAATAGGTACACTTAATAATAAAAAAATGGAACTAATTCATGAGAAAAAATGAAAGTACAAAGACATTATTGCTAGTGATGAAAGTAGATATATAATAATTGAATAATTGTCAAATTCAGCCATGAAGAAAAAAGTAACAACCTCTAAATTCTGTCCAGAATTAATAATGCTGGGCTTGCTCCGCTTTAAATTTTGTACACTATGAACTTTGTCTGCCATATTGTACAAGGACATAAGTAGTAAAAATTATGACTCAGCATATCAATAAGTAGTGGTGCTTTCAAACGAAGATTGCAATTATTGTTGGAGTACAAGGAAGTGCTGGCCATATCAGATCATGAACAACTTAGAAAAATGGTATGGTTTTATTAGCATGACTACTACTATTGACTAAAGTAGATTTTTTTAAATATGACATTGCACAAGCCACACCTAATTCACAGAAACCAGAAAGAAAATATATTCGGCAAGCTTTAAGTCCAAATATTGAAGAAACTAATTACATGAATAATCTCAATTTTTTTGTAACTTTTGGAAATCATAACCTATCACTTTCAACAAAAACAAAAAACATAAACAAAACAATTTAACCAATGTAGTTTCCCTTTAAAACTAACAGTGTACACAATTACTATATGAGACACTTAAAATTAATGGTTTAAAAAAAGGAACCAATGATGATATCCATTTTATTCTAATAATACTAGAAAAATGGTTAATAGCTATTTGTCTGTTCTAACTGCCAAATGTTAAGTTTTGGTTAAAAATAGTTATATTGGCTGCTAGAACAGAGAATCTCCTTTTGTGTCAGCAAGCCAGCTAGGGGGCTAAACTAAAACAAATAAAAAGTGTAGTATATTCTAAGTTAGCTATTGTGGTTTTGATAGCTACTACATAGCTTACCTGCTCTACAATAGTAATTTTTAAATTATTTTTTGAGCCCATTTTTTTTTGTCTCCTCACCATTATCAGTTTTTCTTCTGCTGTTTGGATAGCTCTGTGTGCTCATTCTCTCATTTTTTAATCTCTCAAGCTGTTTCTATTCTGTTAATTATTGCTATTCCACTCAGCAAATTACATGCTATAAATTGTTGCTTACTAAAGCCATGGAACTTCATAAAACCAGAAGGCACATCAGTAGATAAGGGTACATTTATGATGGCAAAAAAATTGATGCACGTATGCTTATGCAAATTGAATTGAAGATATAAACATTTCCCAAACTCGAGCATTAGTATATAGCTTCGCAAAGTTATATCTTATCTCCTTAGATCAGTCCTACTATACATTATAGGGAAGATAATAATTTTTTGAAGACATGAAATATGTCAGACAAAACACAGTTTGATCTGACATCATGGGTGGTTCATTTGATATTAGTCATTATAGCTGTGTTGCAGCACTTTTGTTTTGCTTTACAGATCAAGAGAGAAAATGACTTGTTATTAGATACAAGCATTCACACTCATCTAATAATCTCTCATATTTAAATGTCTGATTTAATTTCTAAGTCACTTTTCAGTCATTGGTCTCGGTATTCTTATGCCTTTAATTGAAAGTTGCTAAATCTGTCCAATTGAATCAGGAATGCAAATGTAAACAGGGAAATAAGTGCCAGAACTGCCAGAAACTTTTCTTGTGGAGTCAAACCTTTTACAAACTTTTTGGCTCATTTGGTTGGCTGAAGTGCCACTCAAGGTTTTTATTTGGATTTGGCCAATGGCCGATTACTTTTTTCTTTACTGCATTAAAATATTGCTGGCTTGGTAGAGCACTTATGTATTCAGCATGCAGAAAATTGTTTTTGTTCCTGTTACTACACTATTGCTAACTATTAAAACTAGAATACGTTAATGTCGAAGTATATATAGAAGTTTAATAACATGTATTAATCAATTGTATAATACCAATTGTGTATATTTACAATTTTTTATGAACTCACATTATCAATCCATTGCATAGAAATAGATTTGAGCTCCACATTGTTCCCAGCATATTGGGCAGTATATGTAACATCTAAATTGTCATCTATATTGTAATCTAAACAAAGTTATTTTAACATTTAATTTATTTTTTAAAAATACAATTATAAAAAAAAACTGGTATAGTATCTAGTCTTGCTCGCATTTTTGTTAAATTTTCTATAAATAAAACTTATCATAAGATTTTAATGTCACTAAAGCTAAGCTAGCTATATTGTGAGGAGTTGGCTAAACATAGAATTGTTTCTGTGGTTATTCTATCATGCAGATATGCAGTGTTTGACATAGTGAATTTGAATAATAATAAGTTTTAAATGCTAGAGTACGTGAACTGAATCTAACTCATAATCTCAAAGCTATCGATACTTGCAACTATTCCTGCACATAACAGATTATTTAGTAAAATCATCCTTCATGATTTTTTTAATGATAAGCATGCCTGCCCATTTGTTATCTTGCAGGTAACTAATTTGACATCATTGACTCCTTTGGCAAGATGTCTGCCTGCCCATCTTAGCTTATAAATATTCATGAACACTTGCTGTCGCAGTGGTGGCGGAAGCGTTTTCTAAATGGTTGGGAAAATTCTTGTTTTCTATCTCATTTTACTGCTTCATATTTTAATGCATTTTTTGATATTGTATTATGATGAAACAAAAATGAATTGAAGTGTAGAATGATGTTAAGTTCATTTAATAATTCCTTAATAAAACGCAAGAAATAAATATAGAGTTGTTTCACAGGGTATTATTGATTCTAAAGGCAGATATTTCTATTTACAAGTTGAACAGATATTAAGTAAACCCTGTCAGTTTAAACTTTCAACAATGTATACTTTATGATGACATTTAACTGTAAGAATGGCTACAACACTTCAAAGAACACTGTGTAGTTAAGAGATCAGCTCTAAAACTCCAGTAGTATAATAAAAAAATGTTTTGAAATAAAAAAAAAATGAACAAAATACATTTGCCTCTAACTTCCTTAAATTAATATTGCTATTATGGCGACACTAGCATTGAATTTTATTCCTGATGATTATATACAATATGTTCATATTTGCTGTAAACATCTCACCCAAAGTGCGGTTTGAAGGGCAAGATCTCGTCTACTACGGGTTGTAATACCATAGATTCTAGGTGGATCAGCAAGATAGTACTTTGTAGCAATAAAAATATAAAACTATCTTTCTCTTTCACTGCTCATGATAAAAAAAGAATAACAGCAAGGAAAAGTTTATCGGGCAGGTTTGAAAAATATTGGTGCTGCACTAGCCAGTCTGCCAGGCCAGTTCCGTCACAACTGCATAGTCATTGCCGTTACTGACCAACAAACATAATTATTGTTCAGATAGTGCATATATAATAGAAAAGAAAAGTTATCTGGTAACTTGACAAGGTAGGCAACATATCTAATATTTCTAATTGATAAATAGAACATACCAATTAATGAGAAATTTCCAAATGTTATGTTATTGCTTCTTTCTATTTCACTTCCACATGATAAAAATGATCCTGCTAGCTGCTGAAGGTCACTAACACTGACTTGTAGAGTTAAATTGTGATAATTAAAACTATTTCCAACCACTTCAACTGATGATATTTGCCCATATATATATGGCAGTTGCAAATCTGTAAGTTTTCTTGGAAATGTATCTGTTATACGATAATTGTATAATGCCACAATTGTGTCATTGATATAAAACCTTAAGACATCTTGACTAAAATCGAATGCATTGCATGTAAATACTGCAGTTCCTGGACAGAGTTCACCAGAAAAAGATGAAATGCTTGAATTTAATTGAGGAAGACCTGCAAAATAAAAATTTAAAGAAATCAGTAATATGGCTGTCTTCTGTGAATCTATATGATATTGTGAAATGTATTGTCTTTTTTTTTTTCAACTTCCTTAATACACATGATATTGTAAGTGTTACCCATTTTTATTCATGGAATCATTTGTTTTATAAAGAGTGGCAATATCTTATGAATGTACTAATGCTTCAAAATACTTAAAAATTACAAATAATTATATTGGGGTGGGCTATAGTTCAGCACTACAAATAATGTAAACTTCTGTGGTAAGATAAGGATATTCTTATAATGGAAGACTAGTCAATAAATGAAAACAAGAATGAGAATACAACAAGAATATTTAAAGTTGGCATGGGTAAGGTCAAAACCATAGTGTAAAAATTAATACACCCTGTTTTGTGTGTGTTTGATACCATAAGAGTGAGATAGCACCCATAAAAACAACCATGCATAATATGCTGTGAGCTATACTATTCTTTCTAAATAACTGAAAAGAAAGGAAGTATTTTTAAAGTAAGTGATTTTCTTTGGATACATATTAATTTAATGATGATGATAATTGGGCAGGCCCAGCAGATCTCCAGGAACATTCATGAGAACAATGAGCTATAACATCACATGCACTATTTTCTTTTTGTAAAACATGATGTGATTTAAGCACTATTTCGAAGTACTATTAGGAGGAAGCACCTGGCAGAAATTAAGACTGGAGGTCAGTTGAATCTGAAGAAAAAGTCTAATAAACATTTTAATTGTGGCAACTGCAAAAGTTTAGGAGCTGATTTTTTGTATTTCTATCCTGGTGTGTATGCCATAACAATACTATTTGTAGTTTACTTCTTTATGTGAACTGTAATTATCATAATTATAAATAAAAAGATCTCATCAAGATAGTTTTTGACCCTATGTATGGCCCCAAGCAGTGGCACAGTATATAAATAATACACCCTGGTGGTAACCAGACTTAATTTGGAAGCATTGTATTTATAGGCAAGAATTTTATTTAACCCACCCTTCTTCAACAATTACCCCACCCTTCTTCAACTATAATACTTGAGGCACAGATGGATTTCACCAGCATAAATGGCTCCCACGAGTGGCCATGTGACATCATTCTTAAACAGCTTTGAGTGAGCAATTTGTATTAAAGTAACCATGCAGTAAAATCTAGTCGTAAGAGTTAAATTATTAACAATCATGTAGAAATTGCATTCTCAGTATTTGCTAGTGATGTTATTATATAAATTAAAAATCTTGTTGATTCTAATGATATTAGTGCAAGAAAACAATGACATAGAATAAGAGATTCCCCGAAAAAAATACAATTAATTAATAGAGTAAAATATTACCTTCGCTTGTAGTCAGAGAATAGAATACAAAGAAGGTTACAGCAATCTAAGAAAAACAACAACAAACTTTAGTGCTTGATTACATATGGTAAGCAAGTAATGTATTTAACTCAAAGAACAATTATTACCTTTGAAAATGAAACTTGTATTGATCATAATAAATATTTTGCTCCTTACTAATTGAATTAGATTCATATCCCCCCTCAAAAAAAAAAAAGACAAAATATTATTGATTTAATTAGCTGAAGGTAAATGTTTAGCTATTGTTATACTTTAGCTATTGTTTAGTCAAGATATACAATAATTTTAGCATTGAAAATTACTTTTGGCTAACTATTACAAAATTTAAGTTTTTACAAATTCTTGCATGGTATCTCTTATTCTTCCTGCACAATGTTCTTAAATGATATGCTTGCGTGACAGTATCAACGATGACAGAATACAATGTGTGTACTCTTGAATAATTAGTAAGCTTAGCAGAGTTGGTAAAGAATCGTCATTACCTGAATGAGAAGAGCTATGATAAAACAAAATCATCAGCTCGACGGCACACACTGAACTATCGGGAACTAACACTTCATTGAAACCTATTAACATAATTATGCTTCCATTCTTTCTTTCTTTCTTTTTCCTTTAGGTCTTGCCCTGTACATTAATCACTCTAGGGTTTATGTATCCATGAATAATATATTTACTTAGCTAGTAGTTTGCCAGCAAAAGCTTAAGAAACTAAAAAAACAACAAGATCATCAAATAATCCATCTGGATCTCCATTGCGGTAGATATTCAGGTATAAGTGAGGTGGGGCACTGACCACTTCCACATTTCTAGAGCAAATTTAGTATGGTCATGTTCATCCCCAGACACTACATGGGATGGGCTCCGGGCCCCTATTCACTTGACCACTTGACCACTGTGTGTATTCATGAATAATACATTAGCTGAGTTGGGTTGGTAGCGTATCCACAGATTGAATGGGTAAAGCATAATCATATTCAGTAAAATAATGAAGGAAACAACAACTGGTGAAATCCTTAAGGAAATGACAACAAAAGTTTAAAACAATAGCTTCACATACTATAATCATGGATAGAAGGACAGAGAGACTGACAAGAGAGATAGACTAAAGAAAGAACCTAAGAGAGAAAAGACGGTGGGATAAGAATAGTTGATGGCAACAAAAGTGAGTGGCAGATGCATGTAATTGAGATAAAAATGGACTGATGTAGAAATACACGAATGGTAGAGGATAATAACAATGAATAAAATATCTTATGCTACCATATTCCTCATTTGCAAAAATTAGCATGTACACCAAGTGACTCTGTGTGGTGGCAGGACTACAGGTGTACATTGCCAGGTGGACTGACCACTTTTTTGGAATGACTTTATATATTCATTCATTATGAACACATAAAGTCATCCCAAAAAATGAAAACTGAATTTTAACCATTGGAGACATGTTTGATTGTGGTTACTTGCAATGTAATAAATAGACTATAGTACAACTTAGAAGTGGCACATTTAATTACATTCCTATGTGTACTGGCCACACCCATGACCATGATAAAGCTCCCTCAGACCCTGGGTGGGGTACTTGCTAGTTACTTATAACACCAACATTTCTAGACTACAAGCTCTCAGCTACCTAAACAGGCCATGCATTTTTTGAAAACTAAATTTTGACTGGAATAGGGTCTTTTCAAGTCGAATAAAACAGTCAACCATTGAGTGGAGATTCTGGAGAAAGTTACTTGCCTTAAAATTGCATTTTAGGGCTCCTAGCGCACTCATGTAGCCTTCATAAACTTATATATACTATTTAATTCACATTTCAGGGTGTTGTTTCACCTGTTGTCCTAGTAGTTATAGCAACCAACCTATCTCACCAGTTTTTCTGTTTTTTTTTACAGCTATCTTACTCTGGTGTAGCCTACCCAACCAGGTTAAACCTGCTGCTAAAATATCAATTGACTACGAGCCCCTACAGCCAAGGTTACACTGTGAGTTACCAGTCCTAGTACAAACTACAGCAGTGTAGATATCTAGCATAGAATAAACCACTTATTACACTGGCATTGGAGTGATACGGAAATATAATTTCACTCAGGCTATATTTTCACTCCCTTAGGCTCATGAAAATAAATGTGCATGCACTTGAAAATTTTTGCCATATCACACCCTGGACTGATGTCGTATATTTTATGTAGGAGAATATTACCTGATATTCATTCATAAATCCGAAATTACAGTCTTATCTTTTATTCATCTAGTTCATTAGTTGATATTCTACAGTAATATGATAATAAACTACGAGTATACAATATACTTTTATTTGCCTAGCTAAACATGTCTCCCTTTATTGTCTCCTCTCTTCCTACCTCAATGAAATTGTGAAAGAAAAATATTTAATAACCTAGCCACTTAACTTGAGTATCATACACCTACCCAGTTCATGTTTAGTTGAATTAATAGTAAAGGTTCCAGCACCAACTCAGACTCAGAATGTCACCTATAGTCACTTGAGACACCGTTCAGCTCAGCCAACTGAAGGTAACACAACTAGCAAAGTTCAGGAAACTATACTAGACTTACTTTATACTGTGTGTTGTGTACGCCCTTTTTAATTTATTCCCAATGGTATATTAAGTCACGAGGTACTACCTATGAATTTTACCAGTTTTTCGATTCGGAAGCCTTGTACCCGCCCCCTCGCCTTTCCCGGCGCTGCGGTTATGGTGGGTTGTGATGATGATATGAGGAGTGAGTGAGCTAAAGGATAGGTAGGTTGGGCCGAGCTATGGTTACCTAAAACTGGTACTTCTGCTGAATTAGAATGCGCTATATTATACTGAAGGTGAGAGTGGTCCAAGTGATGATCGTGTGATTGGGGGTGTGCCCGTCCGTTTCTCGTGTGAAGTGCAGATTAGGCATATTTTGCTTTAGCTAATAAGAGAATATAGCTACACCAAAAAAACAAACAAAACAATAATAGTAATCATAAAATACTCAAAAAATTTAAAGGAAGGAAGAACTGTCCCTGAGCAGAGAATTTACTCTTATACCTTGTAAAGTTCTGATTTGCTAAGTATTTTTTCTGAATACACTGCATGAAAAGTGTCAAATTGACAACCATAACAAAATCGTAAATTGTTGTATAACCAGTTGATAACCAGCTTGATAACCTCTACAGCTTTGACAACTTTTTGTCAACTCTAGTTATCAGCTCAGTCTACAGATTTTGTTATGGTTGTAGCTAAATGGACTCTTTTCAGGCAGTGATAATTTTCATTCAAGTTGCCCTTATCAGTTTGTTGTTGAAATAACTTATTTAAACTTTTGAAAACAATGTTTTGTTGAAAACAAACCCTTAGTATATGTAATACAAAGTATACAGCTTTTTGTACACATTGTATAGTGTTTCATACAAAGTGAATCCCCCACCCCCACCCCCTGCTTCCTAAGAAGTGAGACATTGAGTGTAATTGGAAAATTTGAAGTTGTTTTAGACTGCAGCAATAATTATGAAAGTGTACAACTGGGAATAAAATTTGAATTGACTGATTTGAATCTATTAAAGGTCAATGTATTTTGTTAATTTTTAAAATTTCATAACAGGATTTTATAATACTATTGGAGTTTTAGATCTGCACTACTACACAGGGTTCTTTTAAGTACTGTAGTCATTCTTTATGTGTCATTATTTAACAGACCAGGTTGATTTAACATGTTCAACTAGTATCAAACTCGTAAAGAATTATCTGTTATACTTGTAAAGAGAAATAGCTAATGTGTTAGCATGTATTAGCTATAACAAACTGTGAAACAACTCTTTAAAGTTATCTTCATCATTCAATTTTTTTGTTACATATATCAAAAGTTGTTATTGTAACCAGAAATATTACCAAATATTTTGGTGTGGTTTTTGTTTCCAGGCACCAAGTATACAGTCAGTTTTGTGGTTACTTTCAAATTTAATCAATTTGTAAATGAAAATACAAAATTTTATGCCATTTACTTTTATGCCATTTACTTTGACATTTTACTAATTATACTGTACACTTCTTACAGACGGTATTTCAGAGAGACCCTCACTGCTTCTATCTTTATCTATATAATAATATGCTTGCGAATTGTATTTAATAAATGTGGGTGGAATCAGCGAGAGAAGGCGGCATAGGTTAAAAAAAGAAGGCGAAAGAATGATAGAAGAGCAAAACTTTTGCATAGCCAAGTCCTCGTGATAGAAGGGCAGTGAGACTCAGAAGCAGGAGAAATAGACAAAGGACTCAAGAAAAGAGTTGAAGAAAGGAAAAGAGGGTAATAAAAGAAAACTGAGATAGTTTAGGGAAGAAAAGCAAGAGAGGGAAACCAATATAACCTTAATCAAGTTGTTATAGAGGATGATAACAATGAACATACTGAATTTTAGCAAGTGTCAAAGTTCCACATTTGTTGAAGAAGGTTTTGGAAACTGGAGAAAGGCTCTTCAATGCGTTCAGGAGCATGAGAAAAGCATGACACATAGGGAAGCTGCAATGAATGAAGACAGCAGCATCAAGCTCTACTGACATAGCAACTAGATTAAGTAACAAACGTGAAAAAAGTCAGAAGCTTAACCGGACCATGCTGATGAAAGTCCTTTCTTGTATTCGTTATTTGGCTAGACAGGGTTTACCTTTACGTGGCCATAACAATGATATTGAGGGTAATCTTTACCAGCTCTTGCTTCTTCAAGCTGAAGATATGATCACATGAATTAAGAGTGGGTATTGAAGGAGTATATTTCTCCCCTTATAGTAAATGAAATTGTTGCTCAAATGTGTCAAGGAGTGCTCCGCAAAATTTTAGCAGATATTAGATCTTCCACATGATTCTCTCTGATTGCTGACGAAGCTACTGATATTTCCCACAATGAACAGCTATCTCTATCAATTAGGTGGGTTGACAGTCATTATACAATCCATGAAGATACACTTGGCCTAATACAGTTAGAGAATACAGAAGCAAGCACTCTATACAGCGTTATCAGGGACATCCTAATTCGTTGTTCACTGCCTATTACTCAGTGTAGAAGCCAAGCATTTGATGGAGCCTCATATATGAGTGGAGTTCGCAATGGGGTTCAAGCTCTTGTTAAAATATGCTGATCAGGCCCTTTACGTCCACTGTTTAGCTCATAGCTTAAACTTGTGTGTACAAGAAGTGTCTAAAAAGTGTGATTGCAATGTTATGGAACTTATAATATGAACTTGTGCAGCTAATAAAGTTTTCCCCAAAAGCAAGCTTTTTTTGACCAGCTGCGAAAAGAAGTTGCTATACAAATAGGTGGTGAGACACTAGCTTCTTTTTTGAGGACATTGCGTCCAACAAGGTGGACAGTTAGAAGTGCGGTTCAATTGAGAGTGTTTTGCATAACTATGAACTGCTGCAAGAAGCATTGCATAAAATTGAATAAGGCCACGATGATTATGCCACAAAATCTCATGGGATTCTCACTAGAATAGAATCATTTGATACATATTTTTGGCTTTAATCTTGCCTTACTTGTGTTTTCTTCAGCAATCTACAGGCTAAAGATGTTACTATCTAGGAAGCAACTAGTGGTGTAAATTTACTTGTTTTCCATTTGAACTCTTTACGAACTGAATCAAAATTTAACATTTGGTATGAAGAAGTTTTAGAGAAGTCCAGTTCTTTAACTGAAGGACCTAAGCTTCCACAGAATCGCAAGATACCTAGACGATTAGATGAGGGTGCAACTGGTTCCCAAGGATCGATATCGACATTTTTATTTTGAAGATAGAAAAAAGATTTAGTCAATCTGACCTTTATCTTATCAAGAAGATAGAGCAGTTACTGTTAGATGCTTGTAATGGTAAACATGACTACACTGATTTTGATGATGTAATTGGCTATCTCAAAGATGACGTTAATTGTGAATACTTCAAAATTCATCTGTCAATGCTTCCAGACCAAATAAAGTCTGCATTTAAGATAGCCTTCCAGTGAAAAAAGTGATTAATGTAGCACAGTGCTATATACAAGGATATGCAGAGTGAAGTAAATAAGGTGTTGAAGATATTCTTCTCGTTTCCTATAACAAGTGCAACTGCTGAAAGGTCATTTCTACTGTGAGGAGACTGAAGACATTTTTGAGAAGCATAATGACACATTGTAGGCTTAACAATCTGTTTTTGCTTTATATTCATACGACAATAACTGATGCAACAAACTTAGACGAGGTTGCTAAAGATTTCATTTCTGTTAATCCAAGAAGAATAAACGGTTTTGGGAATATATATATTTTTTTTTTGCTCTTTTGTGATGCAAATGATCATTCAATATTTGATCAATAATATTTAATTTCAAGGGTAGGGTTATAGTAAGTTGAGATGGACCGGTGCCCCACCCCCCAACTGAAATCATCTTCCTACCCCTCGGTGTCTGACATCCAAGTATCCATAAAATTCTGCAATACAAACTCTAGCAGAGCCCTGGATGAACCACCCTGCCCATTCTTGCTCAAAATAAAAAATTAAATAAGTAAATAAAACCTTAGAGTAGAGTAGTATTAAAAATGAAGTCACCTAACCATTTCATTAGCCTATTCCTGTTGAAAATTCAGCCCAAGATGTCAAAGGTATCTTGAAGAATCTTCACTGATTCAGTGTTTCAGGCATGCTTTATCTTGTACATTTCTTCTTTACAATCCTAGCTACAACAAAAAACAACAACAACCAGTTAGTTCCAGGGCTCTGCTAGAGTTTGTATTGCAGAATTTACTATTATGTACAGGTAAGCCAGTATTATAAGCCGCTTCTTCCTGCATGGGTACGCTTCACAGAACACCACCCAATCCAGCTTTGAATAGAGCATTTAAATAATGAAGACGAAGAACACTAAAATCTCTGCGCAACTTCTATCTGTCCTTCCATGTCCGTAGTTCAATCGCTTGCTTAAAGATTCCCCCCAAAAAGCTCACTACGTTGGTGGCGAGAGACATAAGTCGGAAGTGACCTAAAAGTGCCGCGTTTTAATCACATCTGAACGAATAAAAGTGCGTGAAACAGGTATGGAAGGGGAACAAATTATCGTATTACAAGGCCAGACTGCAATTACTGGATTACCGGCTGCAGTCCCGGACTGTGGGAGTATCCCCTGCTGGTACTCTTAGCTTTTTTCAAAAACGGCAATTTTTTGGCAGGTGATGTAAATTTTCAGCTTTATTAATAATGAGACAGGTAAATAATAAAATGTGCTGGAAGCACTGCTTTATATCACTTTATTGTATATATATTTATATATAATATATATATATATAATATAAATGTAATATGTATAATCATGTGTCCCATTTGTGTTTAGATTATATTGCTCATTTCTTTATGGAAGATTTTGCCAGTCATATGTGGTGAGTAACTAACTTATTGTTTCACTAAGGACATATTTAAATGAATTTCCATAATTGAATTTTTATGAAATGAAAACTAAAAATTTGAACAGAACTAAAACTATTTAATAGTATTTAAAATTACATAAAGTTAAAATGGATGAATTCTAAGCAAGTATTCTATATAGAATGATACCTGCAAATGAAAGTAAAAATAGAGCTTAGTGTGTCCAATTTACCACATCATAGGTGTATCATTTTAGAAGTTAATGCTCCTGGAGATTGTCGGTACTATCTGAGCTCCTAAAATGTACACATGCCTTGTTTACCAAAATAGAATGATTCTAAAATTCAGTAACATAAATAGCATAACACTGTATAGATTTAATATTCTCTCGACACACAAAATACACATTTGCCACTAATTAATATGCCACATTTATCTAAAAAAAAAACAGTACTATACGTAATTACTATGATGTATATAATTTAGTTCTGTACATGTTGCTACTACTACCTACACACACATAAGACACACACATACATACATGCACATAATAATGTGCTTTCGATATTACCAGCAATTTAATATTACACAATTTTTTTTCTACTTTTCTGTATCAATCTGAAGCTGTTTACCTCATCTGTTTCTGACACATTGTCAATTATTTGTAAGATTAAAGCCACTGAGCAGTGACATTACACTTAATACATCAATAATTATAGTATGCCAGTGATAAAGTGAACCCTTAGTTTTTAACATTATCCATATGTATTATCCAAAGAAATTTAATTCTCCACTTGTTAAATCCATTGTCCTGAAGTACAAGTCTTGTACTGATAATCCAGTGCACAAGTGGATATGTGTGTGTAAAAGTGTTGTGTTGCTAAAGAATAGCAAAAAAAATCACAATTTTTTTAAAACTAATAATTAAATTAATATTAATCACGGTCATTCAAATTTAACTGTGAACATCCATCCTGTTCTGCCTCTGTAGCTCTTGTTCTGTATTATTTTCTGGCATTATTTCAAAGTCTTTTTTCCTAAATTTTTTGTGCCCACATGCTATTGCCTAAGTTTTAAAGTATGCTCCGGGAGTAAACACGCATTGACCTCTTTGAACTTTGCCATATATACCAAAATCTAATTTACCACTCATTAGTGAGAGTCTTGCTTCCCTCACCCTATAATAGGAATTAAGCAAAATTACAGGTAATAAACTAAAATTACTGAAAATAAGCTAATTTACAGGTTAAAAAATTATTTTACTGGGGAAAAAAAAAAATTTTACTGGGAAAAAAAAACTCTATTACTGAAAATAAACTAAATTACGGAAAATAGACTTAATAAAATATGATACAAAATGCATGCATACAATTGATAATGTTCAACTTATGCAGTATGGAATACTACAATTCAATATTGTATACATGATTTCTATTAGTATAGTTATGTGTACTTTTTTGTTAATACTGAGACACCCAGTGGACAGTTCCATATAATATATGTGGCGAACTTGTATTGACCTCTTATGCCCCATGTGGTATAACCATGCCACATGTAATAGAGACAGTACATGAGAAGGGAGCTCACAAACATGTATTCATGTAGTCAACACCCAATAGTTACAGGGTGCATTAGCCTGACTAGCTAGCCCTGGGTGGAGAATTTACTTATCGTCCTTAGCGTAAAAGTTAACAGCTAGCAAGGAACTTAACTCTGGTGGCAGTCTACCTCAACATCCCAGTCCCACCACACCAGGCTGCATTGGTGCTTCTTCTTCAAGAGTTTTTAGAAACTCAACGAACACTAAAAATTCCCAAAGCCAGTCTCATAGGGGCTACAATTGTAAAGTAATAATAACAATAAAATTTCCCAAAAACGAGCTAGGATTTCATACTCATAATTACACTAATTATGCTAATAGCTATATGCTAGTATCTATGAAATCACTTATTGTGCTCGAAATTGCCCTTAGTGAATAAAAAATAAACAACAAAAAAAACAACTGATTCATGAGAAAAAAAAATGAAATTATGAAGTCATAAGTAGTTTCATATTGTAAAAAGAGTCCATTTACAACCGTAACAAAATCCGCAAACTGTCTTGGCAATTAGAGTTAACAAAAAATTTACCGGGCTGTTGAGATTTACGATTTGGTTGTCAATGGACACTTTTCGGGCAGTGTATTGTATTGTCAAATTCTACGATGAAGAAATAGTGAATAAGCAAACAACCACTAAATTTTGAATTAATACGTGCTGGACTAATTGCTCTACTGTGGTATACTACGAACTTGGTCTGCCACATAGTGGTATAGGTGTAGCAGCCTGTCATGGATTGGTCAGGCGAACATTGTGTCATGTTTTAAGTATATCTGATTTATGTACAATGCACTAATAAAAACTTTAAAAGTAGTGGGAAAAAAAAGTTAAAATTTAGGAAATTATGAATAATACCCATAATATAGTTCTGGTTCAGGCACTCCTGTGCCCTTACTTCTTGGTGTCTGTGTGGGCACCCTTTGCAATGTCCGAGCAACTCCTTGTTGTTGTTGTCTTCTTCATATGGGCTCTATCCCCACACATACCATAAAGTGCCACTAGACATCAAACATTAAGTATGTATACTTAGCATACCAGCAGTTGCTACAGACAGTGACTGCCATCATCAAAACACACACATACACACACCACCAATTACACCTGTGTATGCACATAAACACACTTAACTACAACTTACATAATGCATACACAAGTTGACACCTCCACTTGCATCCAATGATGGCATCGTTACTCTGAAAGTAAAAACAATTACCACATTGTAGCTAATAGCTAGCTACACTTCACCAGCAAACTAGTTACGATGACCCTTGTAAATAATATTATATATTGGGAAGCACATATACTTGTAGCATATTTACGATTGCTTTTCAAGTGTCAAGTTTATTAGCTAACAATAATATTACAATTCTAACAGTCATTGCTACTGTTAATGCAATGATTAAATTTGTTGTTTTCCATTACCAAACTTATTAATCTCTAAAAATTCTGGGAGTACATCTTGAGAATCAGTTTTGCTTATAAACAACACAGCCACATTATGGTAATAAAATTAGTACTATTAAATCTGAATGCACCCACTCTTTAAAAAAAATATGCCCATTTGTGTGATAAGCACTGGTCATTCAAAACTTTATTATGATAAATAAAAGCTACCATCCCAAGATATAGGATATGTAGCTACGTCATACATTTGCATGTCTATAGTTTTCCTCTGTGTTGTTATAATATATTTAGAGATATGAAACATTTCCATGAGCAATAGCTGGCTCCCCAAGTATTAGTGTGGACATTAAGACATGCTTGTTTGATATTCAGTGGCAAGTCTGCTGGTCTATATTTATTAATTAAAGCATAGCTAGCATCCACCAGCAGGGCAGTTTCATACTTTACATTGTCAGAGAGCCTTCTATGGAATGCAAACCCAACACCAGCTACTTGATATGCACAGAGGTGAGCTGACCCAGTTACCATTTACAAGTGCAGAATGAATCATGCAGAATGAAATTGACTTGCAACGAGCATTGCTATCAGGCTTTGCCAATAGTCTAATACTGGAATAGAGTACTGGCAAGTAGGTTGATAATCATTATAAGGACAAAGAGCAGGAGTGGGAAAGTAGTGGGGGAAAAAAGTTAAAATTTAGGAAATTTATCTTTTCTATAGTCACTCTTGCAGCAAAATTCATTAGCTATAAAGTTTAAGTTTAAATTATCAGTGAAATCTTGATGCACATGCATCACCATCACCAAATTCAATCGCTCCTGCAACATAGTAGATCGTAGATATGTTTTTATACGACGCATTGCTGAAAATGATCTCTCACTAATAGAATTAGTAGCTGGAACCCAATAAAATGCGAGCTACTCTTATTACTTGAGAAAATAAGCTTTTTTCAGCAACTGACATGTCTCTTAGTAGTTGAATGATATCTGCAATTCCAATGTCTTCCTTAATACTGTAGTTAGTTACTGTGGAAGCAGGATAGCTGAGCCTCAAGTGTGCTCCTGTTGAAGTCATCATGATGATATAGATCAAACAAGTCATCATTCTCACTACCTGTATCACCTCTGATCAAAAGCCGATTCTGGATGCAGGAAGTTGTGGCATCTAAAGCTTCAAAATATATTGCACGGTAATGGTCTTCAGGAGAAGAATGATAATTCCCAGTGCTACTGTGATCATCAAATCGTTGCGGTGCTCTTCTTTTCCTTAGCAGTCGGGGTTCATCAATGCCAATTTCCTCTGCTTATTTCTTAATCTTTTGCCACCACTGTTTGTAGTTTTCTTCAGTTCGTATTGACTGTAAAAAAAATAGCAAGAAAACTTAAAGAGTTGGCATATTCCACCACTGCACTATGTATAATTAATTATATTATTTATCAATCTATATGTTTACCTGCAGGGTGGAAACGGTCATTTTGGCAATGACCTGTCCCTCAGATGCACTCATCTTGGTCTTCTGTAATGTTTTACTCGAGTTGTCAGTGTGTTTCAGGATAATTAGAACAAGATTGGCTCCAAAAAAGTATTCAAATTTCCTCATTTGACTGCTGACTCCATTTATTCTAGCTCGAGTTTCGGAATCTAGACATTCCAATATAGTTTCCCATAATTCCAATAGTTGTCATGAATGCTTTGAAAAGTTTCATTATGCACCGTCCAATGGGTTGGGCACAAGATACGAAAACCCGTAATATCAGGTGTAATATCAGCTTTTTTACTTTTTTAAACATAAATTGACGTTTAGGGGAATACTGGAAAAGTTTACTAATTTCATGTGTGGTATCCATTACTGACTGCAAAACTTTCACACTTTTTATAGAGTCTGCTACTGCAAGGCTTAATGCATGCCCATAACAATGAGTAAAGAGGGCAGCAGACACTATTATATCAGTTTTGATAGATGTCTTGGTAAGACTTAATCTTGACCTTTCTCAATGTCGCGGACAATGCTATGTGATGGTGGTATCACCATCATGTTGATCCTGATCTTGAAGTACATGAGGAATTTATTGGTCTATATTTATGTCCTAGCATCAAAGCAGACACTATTGTATCAGTTTTGAAAGATGTCTTAAAGCTTGAACAAGCATCCCTTCGTAATGAAATATTCCTCTATCTTGCTACTAAGAGACCAGCCATAGCCACTGATTAAACCACTCTCCCCTGAAACATCTCTTTTCTCCTTTTGTTCCAAAAGAACGTAAAGGAAAAGAATATTTCTTAGGCTGATTTGGGCCTTGAACTCCAGATATAAAAATTCGTTGTTTCCGATCCTCCATTTTAAACCACTTCGTTGAGCTAGAAGCTGCTTTTTTTCTTGCCGTGCGCGCGGTATTATTCTTTCTTTTTTTAATGTAATTCAAAAATCTATAGAGGTCGTGCGCGGAAGTAATTAATGCGTGGGCACGCCCAGTAACCGTTGCTAACGGCCATGCTGGAGGGCAGGGAAGTCCACGCGGTATATATAAGTCCAGGTTTTTGGGGGTCTACTATGGCTTCGTCTCTCACAAAAAAATCAGAGTACTTTAGTACTCTTTCTACAGAGTCAAAGGTTAGGTACCAGAGCAAAATATTTGCTACTGGTCTTACTGTTGATCCGTATACCATTGAGGATGCTGAATGGACCAGAGAACCAGAGACAATTCCACAGTTATTGTGGAGTGACTTAATGCTCTATATGGTATCTACACCTAGTCCTCACACAAAGGAAGCTATCAAGGTTAGTATAGTGATACTGCTAGAGTATGAATATAATACTGATTAATTTACTTAGGCATGGAAGGGGATGTTAGACTCAGAGGGATTTGTTAAGGCAGGATGGGTACATGACTTGCGGCTTCATCAGTTTAAGACAGGTGGCATGGTAAAGCTTGTAGTAATGGCCAAGGTAAAGCAGTTATGGAAATATGAAATATTGTATCATAACTGTATACTAATGTGTGTAGTTGTAATACAATTCTCTATAGGTTAAACATTCCCAAAGAATGTCTGCAACACCACTTCTTCCTTGGGTTATTTTCGACAGTGATGGAGGAATCTTGGCAGCTCACTGTACCTGCATGGCTGGGTAAAGTTATTACAAATATCATTTTATGCATGTCATTATGAGAAGTATTCTTTGCAGGTTAGGGGAGGCATGTTCCCATATAGCGGCTTTATTATCCTGTGTAGTAAAAGCAGTTGAGGCTAGGAAGAAAGCTGGGACAGACTCCTGCACATCTCAAAAGTGTATCTGGCTCCCTCCTGCTAGCAATGTATATAATAATAAAAATAATAGTGACTATATCTTACCCTTCTGTGTTTCAGGTTGCTCCAGCTTGTGTGTCAGACATTAAATTTGTTCAACCAAGTAACAAGAAGATTTGTTTGGATCCAGGCATCTCTGTTCCTGCACCAACATCACAAAATAAAAAAAGCATTATCAAGCCACCTACTGCAGAGGAATTAGATGGATTTTTTGCAAAAATCAGTAAAGCTGAGAAGAAACCAGCTATTCTAAAAATTGTCGAACCTTATGCTGAACAGTTTATTCCTAGACTAAACCATACTTCACTGCCAAGTCCAATGATGGATTTATATAACCCAGAATTGTTACATGTGGATTATCTTTCATTACTGAATGAATGTGAAGCTAGATTTGAATGTCTAAAGGTATCCAAACTTATTATAATCAAAATGTGCATGTTTAAATCATTTTTTCATTATCCAGGTAACTAGTGACCAAGCTTCCAAACTAGAAGAAGAAACAAGGCAGCAATCATCCAGTAAAGCATGGTTTGTTCGAGCTGGACGCATTACTGCATCGAACATGAAAGCTGTAAGTAGAACTAATGTTCACATGCCATCAAAAAGCCTCATCAAGCGATTATGCTACCCAGAAGCATACAAATTTTCAACTAAAGCCACAAGGTATAAATAACCAGTAGCTATTTATTTTGACAATAAATGCAATAAATAATATTCCTGCAGATGGGGTTGCAAACATGAAGAGACTGCGGTGCAAGCATATTATGGCATAGCTTCCAAGTGTCATGAAAATCTTATGATTATACCAGCGGGTTTGTATGTAGACATAGAGCGACCATACATAGGGGCTTCTCCAGATAGAATAATCACTTGCACCTGTTGTGACAGAGGCTGTCTGGAAGTTAAGTGTCCATTTTGTGTGAAAGATGGTTTGTCAGAAGATGATAATTTGTGCATGAAGAAAAGTGGAGACAAGTGGACTCTGAAGAAAGAACACTCCTATTTTTACCAAGTTCAAACTCAGTTACATGTTTGTAAAGTAGATTACTGTGATTTTGTCATGTGGACAGAACAGAATGTTGTTATTGAAAGAATAACAACAGACCGAGATTTCTTTGATTCTTTAATTGAACACATTGAGCATTTCTTTAAGTATGGAATGCTACCAGAAATTATAGGAAAGTGGTATACGAGAAAGCCAATTGCTGATTCTACTGGAATTGTACCACAACCATCTACAAGTGTAGCAAGCTTGGAAGTGAAAGACAATGAAGATTATGAAAGGTGTTGGTGCTATTGTAATCAACCAAGCTTTGGAACTATGATAGGTTGCGACAACAATAAGTGCAGTATTGAATGGTTTCACTGTGAATGTTTGCGTTTGAGATGCCCACCAAAGGGAAAATGGTACTGCCCTTCTTGTAGAAAACTACCAGTTTTCTAAAAAGAAATAGCTATTTTAGTGCTGTAAACATTTGCACTCAATCTTCATAAACAATAGTAGTCATAATTAGCTAATTTCACTAATGTACAACAATCAATTATGATTAAAACACAAATGATTTATTCCATATAAACATTTAATTCAATCTTGTGGGACAACAGGAGGGCACAAGTTCACCAAAGCACAGCAAACAAAAACTATTTTGTCTATAGTAGATAAGGGACTATCATTGTTAACTGATATAAAAGCAATTGGCAATGTACTCTGTAAAATCGTAAACTTCTGCTTGAGCACACCAATCACCCGCTCTACATGTATACGAACTATTGATAATTCTCTACTCCAATCAATTTCCTTTTTTTCCAGTTGTTTTTTCCCTCTAGTAAAAGGAGGTGTCTTTACTTCAGCTAGTGCCAAGCTCGCATAATCTCCGCAGGTAAAACCTCGGTCTGCTAAAATTACATCACCTGTATAAATGTAACTAGTATACAAGTTATATTGGCAAGACAATAACACCTACCTGGTTCAAGGTACTCAATTAAACCGGATTGTTCCTGTGGGCGGAGTGATGAGAGAGAATGGAGACAGGGACAGAAATATAGAGAAAGACAGAGACGAGAAGTAGAGAAGAAGAGTGAGAAGACAAAGATAGAACTTCAGAACATTTATGTGTGTATCATCCAGAACATTTTATTATTAGCAGTGTGAGTTATTTATATGTATACGCTTGTCAGTTTATTTGTGCCCCGGATTTCCGGTTGACCATTCTTATTATTTCCTACGCATGCGTGTCCTTCGGTATATAACCTTAGACACGCATGCGTTTCATCAGTTCCCCATAAGTTCGTCTTAACCCCAACTGATTTAATCCTCAGGGAAGGGCAGGCTAGCTAACTGGAACTCTGGTGGCAGCGAGCCCCAGAGTGTACGAGTAAAGCGTAATCTCCTCTAACTCTGGCGGCTTACCAATTTAATTAGCTTACGGAGAGTCGGCTAGTATTTGGTGATCGCGGTGATTGACCGTCGACCCACAATTGGTGGCAGTGGTGGAGAAACGTATTCTTCCTTCGCCTATCGAGTGTGTGCTACCCCTGCTGTGTCTGTCTGTACCGATTTAATACTCGGATTGACTTTGACTGTGCGTACTCCCTGGCCTAACGTGTGTGACTGTCTGCTGCTAACGCCTGATTTTATACTCAGCAACTTCGCGGCTCGATTTCGCTCACTACTAACCCCAGGATCGCCATTATCATCTTTCTTCTTCCCCAATCGGAGCGCACTCCACGTGGAACATTGTCATCTTAATTGGATTTAGCTAAGTTCACTTGTGTATTTTCCGTGTTATCACTAGTTGTTTGGTATTGATCGTGTTTCGTGTTTTTCATCACTTTATTCTTGTTTGCAGTCTTAGAAGCTGATTGAGTTTTGTACTTGTACTTGTACTTGGTTTTATTTGGATTGTCACTCTGTGTTCGTTACAGCATAGTGTTTGTTGCTTATCTTTTGTACCTTTGGCTTTATCAATTTTCTGGTTACTTTGTGTGTCGCTGCAGGTAATCTCCTCTACGGATCACTTGGATGAGCCAGAGGGAGCGGCTGCATAGAGGGTGTAAGAGCAGGAAGCAACCCTTGGTATTGAACTCTGATAAGTCGGAGTCGTCGGGACCAGTGACAGGTTTAAGTGCTGTAGGTCATTCCCCCACGCCTAGTAGTGATAATAGTTTGCCAGAGTATAGCTCTGCTACCCCAGCCTCTTGTACAACTGTGTGTTCAGATACTAGTGTGACAGATAGTCTGGCTCAGTCTGATAGAGCTATTGTTAGTGATATTTCCCCTCCCCAGTTGGTTTCGCCTGTAACTGTGAGACACAAGTCTGTGAGTGTGAGTAGTAGGCCGTGTGTTGATAACATTTTGAGTGATTTTAGAAGTACTGGTTTTGATATCCTTGGTGAACCTGTTGATAGTGATAATACTTTACGCTATTCTGGAAGTGTTAGTGATTGTGAGATGGCAGAGAATCAACCTCCCGTTGTGATGTCCCAATCCCAGTTTTCACAACTTTTGGCTTCCTTCCAGCCTAGACGTGGCGCTAGTAGTGTCTCTGATGGGGATGAGTTTCATGTATCTGAGATGTCTAGGGATGTTAGGGATTTGGGTCATTATAAAGATGATATGGACATTGGCGCGTACATACGCAAACTTGAGGCAGACCTCACCGATTTTGGCTGCCCAAGGCTTAAGTGGAAAATGGTGCTTTTCTCAAAAATTCGTACTAAAAAGGCTTTGGATGCTATATCTGGACTAGGTCGTGAAGATTGTGATTATGACCGATTGAGAGAAACACTTATTAAATCTCTAGGTGCTGGACGTGTTGCTTTAGGTGCTAAACTTACTTCGAGTTTTGCTCATGACACTAGATCAATGTCTCCTTTAGAGACTTACTCACACTTGAAAGTTTTAATGGAGTCTATTCAGGCTACTTGTACCTCAATGGATGATTTGGCTTTGTTTGTTATGTCCGCTACGTATCGTGCGTCCAGGTCCCCTACACAGAGGACATTGATGGATCAATGTAAAATATCGTCTATTCATGACCTCCATGATTTTGCCATGTCAATCAATCCCACTGGCTCTGATGGAACCTCTGGGGCTGATAGACATTCCAGGTCCAATAGATCAGTTGGCCCAGTTGAATGCTTCAAATGCCATAAGTTAGGTCACCGGGCACATGAATGTAGAAGTAATGTTTCAAGACCAATTAATTCATTTAATAGTAGACAACCTTCCATTATTTGCTATACGTGTCAGGAGCCGGGACACAAGTCCCCTGATTGCCCAACCAAGAAATCTGATAACTATGGTAATAGTTCTGATGGTCGGTCTATTTCCGGGAATAAAGCAGGTGTGAGAAACCGGAAGACATACAATACAAACTGGGTTTCTGTTCAGAATGGTGCCCCTCATGTGTCAGGTTTTGTCAATGGCACGCAATGCAAAATTGTTCCAGATACCGGTGCTGAAATTTCTATTGTTCCGGGCTGTCTAGTTTTTGACGATCAGCTCACTGGTGAAATGGTAGTTGTTAAAGGTTGGGATGGTCGCCCTGTTAACCTGGAGACTGCAGTCGTTGATTTCACTTTCAAGGGTCGTACCTTTGCTTCTAGGGTGGCAGTTGCTCCCAAAGATAATTTGAATGGTGCTGTGTTATTTGCCGTACCTATGGAGGTAGACACGGCTGAGAATCTCATGTTGGATGCCGCCTCTAAGTCTGTTTCAGGCTTGGGGGTGGGGCAACTACGTGATACCCGTAGCATCCAGCCATCCTCTCAGGAGGATGCCTGCTCTGGTAGTCTTGTGGAGGAGGCTTCTGCTCCCTCCTCTACTCTTGCTGCTATCCAGGATGAGACCAAGAATGTGAGAGTTGTGACTAGAAGCATGTCTAAGAGTTTCAGAGAGAATGAGTTGAATGAGAATGTTGTGCATGAGTCTGAAGCTAAACCTCAACTGTATGATGATAGCAATTCTGAGTTTGAAAGATTGGCCGCAATTGACGTTTCATACGCCCCTCCGGAAGTAGGTGATGGGCATGTTGATAGAGTTGCGTTTGGTGATGAGCTTCTTGAGGTGTCTGGTGTATTGGAGGGTGGAGCTGGTGTTGTGTGTGCAGATAGTGATGGGCATTTTGGTAATTCCAAACCCCAACCTGGTGTAGATACGCCCCCTCAGTCTTGCAGTAGTCCTGCAGATGAGCTGCAATTAGCACCTCCAGAGTTAGCTGAAGGTGTTGATAGCCTGAAGCAAGCCCTAGCCGTAGACGAGTCTTTGTCCAAGCACAGAGACCTAGGTAACAAAGATCTTAATGGGTATTCATATAAAGATGGTTTACTTGTCCATACAGTGTTGATGGATGATTCACCAGTTACCAGAATAGTTGTGCCCAAGTGTTATCGGGATAAGATTTTGACTCTAGCCCATGACAAATCCTCCCATAATGGTGTGAGAGGAATGAGAAGCTTGATTGGCCGACGTTTTACTTGGCCCAACGTCCACAGTGATATTGTTTCATACGTTAAGTCCTGTGATGTGTGCTTGCGTGTGAATAGTGCTGGAAACAAAAAGTCAAAAATGATTGAAAGGCATATAGTTTGTGTACCATTTGAGAGTGTGTGCGTAGACCTCGTAGGCCCCTTACCTAAAGGCAGGAGAGGAGCCAAGTATTTATTCACGTACGTGTGTTTGGCCAGCAGATGGCCTGATGCCATTCCTATGAGGTCAGCTTCAGCCACAGAGGCAGCCCAGTGCTTCCTTGAAATAATTAGTAGATATGGTATTCCCCTCCGTGTCTTATCTGACCGTGGCACGATCTTTTTGTCAAAGTTAATGGCTGGCGTATGTGAAACACTTGGCATAGATACCATAGCTACGTCCCCTTACCGCCCTCAATCCAACGGGGTGGTTGAGAGATTACATGGGTCTCTGAAGCCCATGCTCTCTAAGGCAGTTGATTCAGGTTCAGATTGGGTGGATTTTCTGCCCCTTGCGCTTTTTGCCCTTAGGCAAGTCCCTAATAGGGACGTTGGTTACTCCCCGCACTGTATTGTTTACGGGAGAGACGTATTAGGCCCTTTGGATATCCTTTACAAAGGATGGGTAGATAGAGATTTTGAGATGATGGGAGTTGATGACTGGCTCCTTAGTTTGAATGACCGTCTTGCAGTAATACACGATCTTGCTGTAAGCAACCAGTCAGAGTCCAGTAGTAAACGTGCTTTAGCCTTTAACAAGCACAAGAGTGATAGCCCCTTAGAGATCGGCTCACTTGTTCTTATGAGGATTCCCGGGATGAAAGCTGCCTTACAAGCAGCCTGGGATGGCCCTTATCGTGTTGTAGAAAGACCCAGCAAAGTATCCTACAAGATCCGTAAAGGTGATGATCACCCTGTTCGGTTGTCACACAGGGATAACTTGAAGGTTTATACCCCCAGGCCCCTTTCAGTTGGTTCAGTTACGTTAGTGGCTGAGGAACAGGGCATTCCAGATGATTTGTTGTCTAGTAAAGTTCAGCTCGGTACGGACAAATGTCCAGGGTATAATCAGAATGAGCTAAATAGTGTCCTAAGAGAAGTAAGTGTCCATTTTAGTAATACCCCTGGTCTGCTGAGGGCTGGTACCTGCCACATCCTCCTGGCGGATGGCGCGGCCCCAGTAAGCCAACCTCCTAGACAAATACCTGTTGGGATAAGGAATGCTGTAAAAGAGGAATTGGATAAGCTGATAAGTCAAGGTATAATTGTTAAGTCTGAGTCGGAGTGGGTTAGTCCATTAGTACCTGTGCGTAAAAAAGACGGAAGTATTAGAATTTGCGTAGATTTCCGTCACTTGAATGCTATCACCCCCCTTAGGAGATATTGGTTACCCTCACTAGCTGAGATCTTAGAACGAGTTGGCCCCTGTATGTGTCTCAGTACTCTTGACCTCACAGCTGGATTTCACCAGCTTGCTATGGACCCTACCTCCAGTGAGATGACTACGTTTGTCTGTCCCTTTGGGAAATTTCGGTATGTTAGGATGCCATTTGGGCTGAAAAATGCGCCCGCAATTTTTCAGTCAGCCATTGAGAATGTTTTGAAACCAGTCAGTGACTTTAGTAGTAATTACATTGACGACATTGTAGTTTTCAGTCCCGATTGGTCTAGTCATTTAAGTCATATAAAGTCTGTCATTTCCTGTTTGGGTGAGGCGGGATTAACTGTCAAACTTAAAAAGTGCATGTTTGGGAGAAAACATCTCCAGTATCTTGGTCATGTGATTGGTAGTGGATTGTTAGCCGTACCTGAGATGAGAGTCAAGTCATTGTCAGAGTTTGCCAGGCCTGTCAGCAAGAAACAGCTCAGATCGTTCCTAGGCGCTTTTTCGTACTATCGGAAATTCATTCCGGGGTTTGCTGAATGCTCGAGCTCTCTCTCTCCGGCTACTTCCCTGAAGGCTCCTCTCCGGGTGGTCTGGTCTGACGAGATGAACTGTAAGTTTCTTAAGCTTAAATCATTATTATGTTCGTGTTGCACACTTGTTATACCCAATAGTCATGATAGTTTTGTTTTGTACACGGATGCCTCTGGTGTTGGAGTCGGGGCGTGTCTCCACGTCGTGAGAGATGGTCAAGAACTTCCGGTCGGTTTCTTTTCGAGGCAACTTCGTCCTGCTGAGCGAAATTATTCAGTATCTGAATTGGAGTCCCTAGCCATTGTGGCAGCTCTTAAGCACTTTGAATACCACCTCTACACAAAGGATGTCCTGGTGGTCACGGATCACAAGCCATGCCTGGCTTTATCTGATGGTAGTTCCCTTAATAAACGATTGTTGCGTTTTGCACTAGTTCTGCAGCAATTCCAGGTGACTTTAGACTACAGACCAGGCAGTCAGCACAGCAACGCTGATGCCATGAGCAGACAGTCGTGGGCAGACCCAGAAGCAGACTCCGCCCTGAGTGGTGTTTCAGCCTTTCCCTCCGATCAATGCTTGGTGGGGGGAGATGTGGGCGGAGTGATGAGAGAGAATGGAGACAGGGACAGAAATATAGAGAAAGACAGAGACGAGAAGTAGAGAAGAAGAGTGAGAAGACAAAGATAGAACTTCAGAACATTTATGTGTGTATCATCCAGAACATTTTATTATTAGCAGTGTGAGTTATTTATATGTATACGCTTGTCAGTTTATTTGTGCCCCGGATTTCCGGTTGACCATTCTTATTATTTCCTACGCATGCGTGTCCTTCGGTATATAACCTTAGACACGCATGCGTTTCATCAGTTCCCCATAAGTTCGTCTTAACCCCAACTGATTTAATCCTCAGGGAAGGGCAGGCTAGCTAACTGGAACTCTGGTGGCAGCGAGCCCCAGAGTGTACGAGTAAAGCGTAATCTCCTCTAACTCTGGCGGCTTACCAATTTAATTAGCTTACGGAGAGTCGGCTAGTATTTGGTGATCGCGGTGATTGACCGTCGACCCACAGTTCCACTATCTCCTTGTCTGAAATTCTACCTCCAAAACACTTGGATAAGAATGAAATCGTACCTTGAGGTGTAATACCTATCAGAAACTTGACTGTAGAATGGTGCTTGTAATTGCTCCATACTTGAGCTCTAGCTAAAAGATCAGATGGTCGTTCCATAAATATCTCAGTACAATCAATTATTACAGAACAGCTCCTAAAAAACTTGCGAAATGATGATGGCATAGTTGACCTCAGTACACCTCTATCTGGCCACTTCACAAGTGGTGATAAACAAGTATACATAATGTTTAACACTTTATGAAAATTCCTTGATACTGATGAACGATGAACTCCAAAACGAAAAGCAATATCTTCATCAGCTAAATTCAGTCTGAGCTTAAGTAGTACCATCAGTACCATATCAAAAGCTGATAATTTCAAACCAGGTTGAAGACGTGGCTTTACCATATCAAGCAGGGCTACAAAGATACACCACTCATGTAACCCTAATAATTTACATTGTAATATTTAGTTATAGACTTCTAAAAATATTTTAATTATTTACCAGTATAAAATTTTAAGAGGTTGCTGTCACTCTTGAATGTAGCTTCAGTTATTGTGAATCTCTTGCTCTCCTCTGTCATATCAGTGATTTGCTTACGAAGATCATATACTTCTTTCCGCAACATTTCATTTTCTCTCTCCACTGCAGGTAAAGCATCAAAATTAGTATCAGTTTGGCATGACACATCAATACCACCACAACATGTTCTTGTATCATGAACACTGATCAAGACCTCTCCTGTAAATAATAAAAATGAGCATAATATTAGCTGCAAAGTCAAGAAACATTGTGCTGTACCTGATTCAGGCATGTCTGTCACAACTTTATAAATATCTTTGCCCTGTTTCTTTCTAGCTTGCAGACGGTGGTATCGCTCTGATGCTTTATCACTTTTTGACTGCTCACCATAACCCATATTTAGATGAGGTACCCAATCTGGATTATCCAGGTCATGAAGCTGTGCTGGTTTTCCTTATCATAATAATAATTATTATTTTAAGCTAGCTATGGACTACATGTTAGATGTGATAATGCAAACCTGACATAAAATGACCAGAGCAGACTCTAGTGAATTTGGAAGGATCCCAGTCCTTCCTGTTAATTTTAGCAATCCACGCTTGCCACCTCCTAGAAGTTAATTCTGCCATTGCCTCATCCTCTGTAGGCCCAGGAGAACTAGGTACTCTGAAGAAAGAGACTTTGTCGCGGCCTCCTCGCTTGTGGCAGCCAACTACACAGCACGTCAGCACCATTATTTCTATTATAGAAGCACTGACTTGCCCTCCAGCTTTATACTTCCGGTTAACACGCGTCATAAAACGTCACGCGCACGACCTCTATTCTTTAACAGAAAACTCAACGAAACATAACTAAAACTAAAGTTCAGGCAATAATTGTTTACTGTTGGAGTGTCTCAGGTCAGTAAACGTTTATTATTAGCTTTTTTTTTCTTTTTTCTTTTTTTTTCCTCATCTGGTATAAATTATTGGTCCGGCGGCCGCCGGTCCGCCGGACCGGCTGCTACGCCTATGGGTAGCTAGTAAAAATTCTGACCCATCATAGCAATAAGTTGAGGTGCGTTATTTAGAAGATCGCAATTATTGTTGGAGTGCGAGGAAAAACCACGACGAAAAAAATGCGCTGATTTACACTCACAGGTATGTAAGAAAAACATTAGCTAAAAGTGAGGGCTCATTATGAAAAAGGGGGCTCTTAGGACAGCAGTCGAGCCTACCCATAATTCGCCCCTGTTTTATAATACTTGACTGTTGTAGCTATATTAACACCACAAGCTTCTAGTGAGACATGACAGCTTAACCAGATCCCATTAGGATTTGGCACGCAAACTGACTCTACTAGACAAAAGTAGCTACATCAACATTACTAAAATTAAGCATGGTTACTGATGATTTGGTGGTATAAAGAAAGGTATACTATACTTCTGATGACCAGCTCCTCCCAATCACCACATTTCTACAGAGACAAAGTTCTTGTGGAAAATTCGTGATGACACTCTTAAATATCGATACACCTCATTCCGTGTTACATGAGAGATGATAGTAGATTGAGTAACAGTATCAATCATGGCTCTGACTGGCAACCCTTCAATAATAAATTTCATATTTTTACCACTTTTCACATAGAGGATAGGACTAAATACCCTGCAAAATAGGATATTTAGCCATATCCTCTAATAAAAAAGAGGACAAACATGAATATGTGACTACAGGAAATTCAATTTGTTACACTGTGGAATGCTGGCCAATCACATGATTTCACAGAATGCCATCAAGATCTCCTATCTGATACTCTCTACATGCCTACTCGACACAAAGTAGATGGAGTAAACTGTTCTCATTGCTTTTCATTGTTTGTGCACATGCTAGGAGTTCATAGAATACCTCATCAAATTTTGGGCAACCAAGTTTTAGACTCTTATTTGAATCCTTGCTTTATCTTTGGTGACAGCTAAGTTTTCTTTTTAAACTGACACAGGGTGAAAATAGTCCATTTACAACCAAAAAAAAAATCCGTAAACTGTCTTGGTAATTCGAGTTAACAAAAAATTAACAAGGCAGTAGAGGTTAACAAACTAGTTATCAACACATTATGGTAATTAACTATTTTGTTTTGGTTGTCAAATGACACTTTTCAGGCAATGTGAAAATAAATGCAATTAATCTAGATATCAAAAAATAGTTTATAAATGCAATTTTTATTTTGCAGGTCTTCCTCAATTAAATTCAAGCATTTCATCTTTTTCTGGTGAACTCTGTCCAGGAACTGCAGTATTTACATGCAATGCATTTGATTTTAGTCAAGATGTCTTAAGGTTTTATATCAATGACACAATTGTGGCATTATACCAATATCGTAGAACAGATACATTTCCAAGAAAACTTGCAGTTTTGCAACTGCCATATATATATGGGCAAATATCATCAGTTGAAGTGGTTGGAAATAGTTTTAATTTTCACAATTTCACTCTACAAGTTAGTGTTAGTGACCTTCAGCAGCTAGCAGGATCATCTTTATCATGTGGAAGTGAAATAGAAAGAAGCAATAACATAATAGCATTTGGAAATTTCTCATTAATTGGTATATTCTATTTATCAATATTAGCAATGTTAGATATGTTGCCTACCTCATAAATAACTCAATTAAGCTATATTTTCAAATTGTATTTACTTTACTTTGTACAAAAATACAAAAATGTGGTAAAAAGGTCAAATACCTGACATTTTTTTTTCATAGTCTGTGTAACCTTAAATATATTAATTGCTTAGATATCAGCAGGAACGACAACTTAGATGTTATATACACTGCTCATTATGGTGGTGAAAATGTCACACTCACTCATTTTTCTTTGCAATGGACGTTTACGGTGAGTACTTAATTGTGAGATAACATTTTCTGGTAATCCAAAAAAATTATGGAATGGATTGAATACCTCTTTATAATGCACTTAGCAAAATTATAATATTGTCTAGACAATGATGTATTTTCAATATAAAGTCACTAACCAAAATTGCTTATGAACACTCTAGTACTTACCTCAATCCACTATTAGAAATTAGTTCAGCAGAGAAGAATATATATTAGTAGCTAAAATACAAATAATTAAGTACTTTGATTGTTGAAACTTGCTAGTCAAACGGATTTAAGCATATTTAATTAAGCATATTTAGTTGTTATATGGCTCACATTGTGCACATTTTCACATTTTCCTATAGGCAATGGAACTCCAGGTGCAATGGGACATTCTAAGTAAATTAATAAAGTAATAATTTGTTAAGTGTTGAAGTTCATGTGGAGCAGTTCTCTATTTCTATATAATATAATATATATAATATACAGACCAACAGACAAAAAGAAAGACGGACAGACAGACAGACAGACAGACAGACAGACAGACAAACTGACTGACTCACAGACTGACTGACTGACAGACTGACATACTAACTCTACTAACTCGCCTGTGCATTAACTACAAGTATTTCATCACTTTTACCCTTATCTTATGCAACTCTTACTTTGGTGTACAAGTGCAGCTCCCATAAGTAGCTACTATTTTGAAAAATGGGAAATTTAGACGAACATGCAAGGGACACTCACTTATCTGATAGTTTCAACAGGGAACTGCATTGTAATAATAAATGTGCTTGTACTGGATTGTTTGGAGTGATTTTTGTGGCTATTAAATATGTCGTTTTTGAAAAGATAATTCAAATGGGAAAAATACTGCTGTTGGGATTCAAATCTATAGTCTTTTCATTAATTTAGTGAATGAGTAGGTCTAGTTAATTGGGTGTGGGCCACACAAACTTCCTACTTCTCTAGCCTAGCATAATATTTAAATGCACAATACTAGCAATACGACAAAAAAATTAACTTCTATTGAAAAGCTAATGCCAGAAAGTGATTTTACACCCATCAAACTTTTGTAAGATTATATTACACATATGTATTTATATAATATTGGCCAACAAATTAAGAAATTCATAATTTCACTGAGTTCCTCACTACTAATGAATGGCAAATAGTGATTTTATGAAAATTTATGATATACAAATAAGTTAGAAACTATCATATACTATGGACCTGATCTTACAAGACATGTCTTATGCTCGCTTATGCTAGGATAAAAATTCAAGGGCGCCAAAATTAAAGTGTATAAATATTTAGTGATATATGGATGCCATTCTATAGATTGTGCAGCACACTCTATAGATGAGTTGCATAATCTATAGATTGTGTGCCAATCTATAGATTGTATCCCAATCTTTGAATTTATAGAATATGCAGCACAAGATGATTCAAATTAATAAAAAGAGCACAACATATTTACAGATTGTTAAATGCATAATGTTGATGCTGATTACTTCAATGTTTTAGGCAGCAGTTTTAAATTGCTTATTCTCATTAACGTACACTGTAGAGGTGAAAGTCAACAACTCAACAATTATTGAGAACACAATAAGTTCTACAGAATGCATGCAACAATTATGCTTTATTAACATTCCACTTCATATGAACTCTAATAGAAACTATGCAGTGGATGTTTATCAAATTTATGGAATATCTCGAGACAAAACACTAGTTTCCACAATGTTATTGAGTAAGTGCACCTATATCAACATTATGCAAAATTCTGCTGATCATAAGATTTAGTAATATGTTTGATTAAAAAATATAAAATTTAATTATGCAAAATTTAGCTGATCATAAGATTTAGTAATATGTTTGATTATAATATTAAATATAATTAAATAATATAACATGAAAATCAGGAGAGACTCCTGTAGTTTACACTTGCAGTGAGAAGGGAGACTAAGTTTTTATGCCTATGTACATTGAAATATAACTTTGTAAAACTCATTGATATCATTCGGGATATGTACATAAACTAAATATATTATGTGTAGTTTATTATGTTCTAATTCTACTTCAGCAGCAAGATCAAGCAAATTGAGCTCATCTGCAATGCTCTTGTGGATAATAGTAACATTAGCTATAGGTGGCTCCACACACACCAAGCTGATATTATAACAGCTGCTCCAACCTAGTTGAGTTCTTAACTCAGAGGAAGGTAGCTGTAAAATCCCTGAAAACTGCTCATAGTCTGGAAAACATATATATAAATAATTATATATATATAAATATTTATTGCACCTTTTATATTTTTAATTGAATATTTCCGCATCACGCGAGCGTTCTGTATTCTCCCATATTGTACGGTTTATATTGTACGGTACACTACGCATGCGCGTAGCGAGTAAAATCAATGAAAATTGAATTGTAACCGGTTGAGAAAAATATCAAGGCAGCAATAAATCACTTATCACACTCGTCGTACAATATGGGAATGATATTTTACTCTCACGCCACATTTTCACTCGCCTTTGGCTCGTGAAAATATTTTGCGTGCTCGTAAAATATTTTCCCATATTGTACTCTGACTCGTGCTATAAGTATTATATATATTATATATAAATAAGGGGCAGATTTAGGGAGGCTTGACTGGTGTTGTACGAGTCCCCCTTTTTCAATGATACAATAGCATATTATTAGTTGTTAATAGCAAATAGCTTAACTTACCAGTTCCTAATATTCAGGTGTATTAAAAAAATGCCAACCTGATTGTAGCAGCTTCTAAAGTTTCTGCTTTGGTGCGAAGATTTGTAATATGGGAACTTCAATTCTCTTCAATTTTTTTCTAATCTTGATTGATCATTACTATCATTTATATTTTTAATATTTCCTAGATGCTTCAATTTCCAATGTTTTTAGTATAAGCAACAGCTTAAAAGGTGAACCAGTTATTTGGTGTTTGTAAATTTACAATGATGATTGCAATATATATTATGAAGTTAATGAAACTACCACTAGTTTGATAGTTCAATCAAATAACACGGGAAAACTGGATTGTGTTAAAGGACAATTATACCGTATCAACATAATTAGACGATTAAACCAGCATTTTATAGTTGATATACTATTGAACTACACTGTAGGTGAGTTTTGTATCCATACTCTTCAAAAATAGTCGAAAGCAGTTAAGACAATTATTTAACTCTATTGTACATTTATCAGTTAGCATGAAAGGAACTGTTGATTGATAAATGTTTAACTATTATTACCTCTCGTTTGCTGCAATGTTTAATGGAGCTATATTTTATGTGTGAAAATACATCCAATTATGAGATAATTCTTGAAAGCTCAATCTGCAGATTAGATTTTAGAAAACTGAAAAGTTAATGTTGGTTCAGAATAAAGCCTAATTTTTCCCTTATAATGATGGCATATCTTACATTATATATTTTTAGATTATTGTGGCATTCCTGGACTGTATGTAAATATTTTTGCAATATACTCTTGGTCATACAGAAGAATAGAAAAAATTATTGCAGAATGGCTTCTTGTGGTACGTAATAGTAATTTAGTATTTAAAACATTTGCAAACACTACCTTCAATGGCTCAAATTTGCACATAGTGAATATTAATTGAGAATACATGGCAAAGTAATTTGCAAGTTGGTAGTTATTTTATTTATAAGGTGAAAATTCTAAGTCCATTTTGAGTCTTTTATTTGGAAAACATATTCATGCTTCCAGGCTATTTCTTTAGCTTGTAGCTACAAGAAGTTTTGTAGCTATCACTATGGATTCAATTCAATTTGCAATTCTGCTTCTTTGTAATTAAAATTTTGATTCTCAGGTTACAAAATGTGTGGGTTCATTGTTGAACAAGTTACAATGAATACCTAAAACTAGTATACTTTAGTTCAATATTTTCCTCACTTGTTAGCTTATGGCTACCTACCTAGTGAGGGCTTCCAGTAATCTTCATTAAGACAGGTTCTAAAGTCAGATATATACTTATGTGATAACTCAGTAAAAATAAGTTGGTGTTGTTATTGCAGCCACTTTAATTAAAGGTCGGTTTTTTCTCATATATGCTCTAGTGGAAAATTGGGTAATTAGGACTGTCTAGCAAGTGGAAGACAGCTTGCTTACCACACTCTTTCAATATTATAAGTAGACTTAGTAAGGGTTGTAAGGCCTCACGTATTCTATAGCAATCTATAGATCGTCTATGTGCAAAGCGTCTTGCCTTCGAGACAAAGTCTGAGCTAGTTTCAATTTCCCTGAAATAGACTGAAATAATTGAAACAATTGAGATAAGAATGATTCAAATAGTTAGTACCTGTAACATTGATGAATAGATGTAGGACAAAAATGAAAAACTAAGCATGAATTGAAAACGGTAATCATGACAACATATGAACAAATATTAAAATGCTAGTATTCGACAAACATCACCGACGATTGATGACAGGGTAAACGTATTCATGACAGATAAAGTGTTAAATATTGAGTGTAACAGTTAAAGTAAAAGAAGTCATTGTTAAGGTGCTTAAGCCTGAAAATTGGGACAAGATATAATGACTCAACTTTTAATGACATTGTCTGATACACCAAACCTCCAAATTATCAAAGCTATATATATATATAAATGATGTCAAGTATATTTTACGTCCATAAATCTATAGATTTCAAGGACACTTTTCACTGATTAAAATACCTCAAATAATAGAAAATTTTGCTCAATAATTAATTGTAAACATCGAACTATATAAATGTCAGTCAAATGTAACACGTTGTGTTTGTTTGTAAATATTATTTTACTCTATTATATTTATATATATATATATATCAATACAGACATGTATGTTTTTCAGACATTTTTGTCCAGATTTGATTTAGAGAGCAGCTATTATACAGTAGAATTTAGAAATAGTACTAGCTTGTTGTCTACTACTAAATGGACAGGTGATTGTGCTTCAATAAAATGCTCATTGGAGTTCAAACCAATTGAAAACTATACACAAGAGTATTATATTTTCATAAAGTTTAATGACCGCAATGCTTCTGAACTATATAATTTCACTTCCAACTCAATAAGTAAGAGCAATTAATGGTCATTATATTAAATTATCCTTATTTGTTACAAACAGGAGAAAAAGATGGATTCTCATTGTCGGATAAAATTATTGTTAAAAAATGCAGCATTGTATTTCTTTGTTACCACACAAGTAGCAATCAAACGTGTTTGGTGAGATATGGATTATACTCAGATTATAAAGATGTGAAAAATTCTATTAGCATACCTCAAGAAACAATTAGCAGATTAGTATATACGATACAATTCACAAAAAAATATTTTTTTCAATTGGTGGACCAAAAAGAATATACATTAATGAGCAAATTTGAAACAAGTAAGAAATAATGCTATTTGAATTGTAATGATTATTAGTATTACAGTTAGTTTGGTAATCTTAGCCAATAAAATTATGGAATTACTACTTCCCTCACCTTACCCTGAGTAGTGGTAGTTTCATTAGTGATGTGCTTGAGCACAAATGATGAGTGAGCTTCCCTAGTTAGGTTATAGTATTGTGATTAATTCTAATTCTTACTTCAAACATCACAGCTACAAAAAAAAAAAATTCGACTTTTTAAATACATATATACGGCGTTAGAGGGATTTCAATGTCTCATAGTAACCACTTGCAGTAACTGTTCAACTTATAGTTAAACATTTACTTTGTTATTGTATAGCTAAGTAGTAGCTGTAGAACACATCACCTTTTTACACAAAATTGTTCACTGGACATACTAGCACAACGCTTGCCTTCGTGGTTAGACTGTTGGACGATTGATTTTCAAGTAAGAAACAAACTCTTGCTAAGGCGTATTACATTGACAAATATGTGATTTATGGAAAACAAACTCTGATAAGTTTGTAAGTTTACATATGTACACCCACACATATATTATGTAAACCAACTAGCGATGTGCTTGAGCACAAATGGCGATAAAACTACACTATTATATTGTATTGAATTTAACTTGTAACACTCATGCTGCTACTAAAAATAGTCGAGTTTCTAAATTTCTTATACGGTAAAAGGAATTCAATACCATAGTAATCCCCCTATATAATTGCTTGAAAAAACAACAACAAAAACAAGTCACATTATTTAATGATTTTCTTTGTGATTTTCGTTAGCTAAGTAGTAGCTGTAAATGCACATTGCTTCCACACAATTGGACATACCTACACTAGACTTACTTTCATGGCTAGTCTAGTGAACAATAAATTTTCAAGTAAATACTGTTGCGTAGAGCTTATAACTATGACAAATAGCATATCAACTTACCATCGCCACTAGAAATGGAACTCCGTTAAGTTTTGAGTCTTAAGTGCACTTACAAAAGATTTCAAAGTGGTAAACAATTTAATATCTAGGATGATACGGGTAATGACCGATAAACTAAAGGTTTCTGTTTAGTGTTAGTTTGGGATGGGGTCAAACACTGAGCTAACACAAACATATACGACCAGTCAAAGTACAAATAGCATATGTACGTCACCACATACAATAAAAAATATCCCCGATTCTCAATTTGACTCTATTGTTGTCTGGCTTGTTCGCCAATTAGTTGATTTTGGATTGTGTTATCTCTGATAGTGTATCAAACCCTTCGGTAACTCACTAATAAACTAGTGGTGTGCTTTAGCACAAATATTGCGCAGCCAGCCTAACTTGGCTACATAAAACTACAGTATTGTTACATAATGCATTTTAGCTTAATTCTTGTAAAATAGTACATAGTAGTTGACTATTAATTTTAGCAAATACAAATAAAATTACTTCTTACCTTAATCTCATGAATAATGGTAACTTTTCTGTAGTATTAAATTGAAGCCATTCTGACTACCTCAATTATCAGTACCTCTTGAACAAGCTCTAGGCAATAAAAAAGGCCAACAAACAAACTGATACAACATTAACTTTCTTACCTAAATTCTTGAGTAGTGGAAATTTCTGTAGTAGTCTGACTATCTTAACAACCAGTAACTCTTGACTACAAGCACTCAGCTACAAACAAGAAAGGCCAGAGTTATTTTGTGTAATTTTAACTAACAAATATGAAATTACGTACTTCCCACAGCTTCCCTCAAGTAGTGATGGCTTTAAGCCATTCTGACTGCGAGTGGATCTTGACCACTGACTAGTGGCACTTAGCATTTGCAAAAAACGACTAGGTTTTGAAATTATGTCTGGTAAAGGGATTTTTGCTCAGATTGGTCTAAATTGAAGACATCTCTCCCTCACCAACTCCCCAGACAGGCTCAGTCCCACCCCTCCAATCCCTCTCTCAGACAGCGGGATCTCGAATATGACGGAGTTTTATGCCTTGAGAGAAAAGAATCCCGACTAGATGTTGATTTAAGTCTTCCTCTTTTTTTAAACTAGAGAAAAGACAGACTACTGTAAATGCTGCTATAGCTACCGCCACGCAATTCAATTCCTTTAGCTCCCGTTAGAGTCACGCGCGCTCACGTGAGAATACAATTTTAACCGCGCCCGGTTCAGATTTCTTGCTTGCGTTCTGTAGTTCAAGTGCTCAACTTCTTTTGTCCGGTGTTGGGAAGTTTCCACTACTGGAGATATGCTTCTTTGATCAATTGTAAGTATGCCTGCTTTCTCAATAATGTGCCCTAAGTGTTTCTGAAGCGTGCATTTCAGAAAGTCGTAATGTTCTTTTGTCTATATTTATTTTTTCCAAGAAAATGTTTAATACTAAAACCAGAGAATGCCATGAAATCACCAAAAAGTCGTAAAAACCGTACTGCTGAGTATCAAGGTCGTAAATTAAATAATATGGATAGGTCCAAGGTATGTATAAGGGCTGGTTCTAAATGTTTATGCCATAAAAAAACCCTTGAAATGACTGAAGAATCCCAGACATGCAAGCAGCCCAATTAAAAATGTCCCAGCTAGACAAGTTATTGTTGTAAGCTGAAAATTCAATAGCTAACTGCTTTATTCAACAGTAATAACTTTGTTTGCAAATTATTTAACAAACTAGATATCACTGAGGGTTTGCACTTCTATTGCTCTAGTTATGCATAATAACTAGAGAGACTTTGTTATTTTTTAATTTTCACAATTTCCCACTTCAAGAATTTTTTTTTTGTTTTCAACTATAAAAATCAAGTTCAATAATAATATTACAAGTCCAAGTTGGTATTCTGCCAACAGTAAATATATATAGCTATTACACTTTTTGAGTAATACAAATATGAACAGCAACAATAATAAAAAATAAACAATGTAATACCATGTAGTAACAAGAAACTGAAGCTGAGTGCCAATCAGCAAGTAGACAAGACACACTTAGCGCTTCAGCAGTAGGAGCACCACCTTCTTCAGACCGATTCTCAAAAACTTAAAAAAGTAACATAGCTGTGACAAAGAAGCGCATGGAGTAGATGCACAAAAAAGAGCTTGCTATTACAGTGTTATTAACGGTGCATAGCTGTTTATTATAATAAAGCTTGTCATAATAGTCAAGTTTGTCTATTAGCCACATTAGTAATTTGAAACTTCTTGTTATAGATGTTCCAGAATTGATGAATGCTACTTTTATTGCTACTTATGAAAATAATGGAAATTTACAATCAATTACAGCTACATGGAATGTGAAAAAGGTACTTTGTATAGTGAATATACATAGTACTGCATGCAGATATCATGAAAATATGCAAGCTAATCTATATTACTGACATTTATGTTATTATCAGTATAGTGTCTTTTTTTGACTACACCTAACATATGGAACAAGAGTATTTATTTAATGTATTAGTTTTGCATGCATCTAATATACCCTTATTGGTACAAGAAAGAAAAGTGTAGATAAAATTCCACAAACTATACTCGGGAAAATTTTAATGAAAATTAATTACAGTTGATTTACAGTGATTATATATTTAAATTCTAATTTACATTTCCTTTACTCTCATTTTTCAGGTGTTTGGTTGTTCTTTGAACAGTACAGAAATTCAAGTTGTCAACAATGAAGGATTAATATTGTATGAGATGACAAAATGTTATTGTTTGATAGCTATGTGTTCTATGGATTTTTTTCCAAATGAATCTTATTGGAGATATATTATTTACGTAAGAAACAATTTCGCTAGTGGATCCCTGCAAACTTCTTCAACCATCATATGTATGTAATTATTCTAGTGGGTTTTGCAAAATGAGTAAGACATACTGATAATATAGTAATGTCAAGTGCCACAGGAAGGAATTATAATATTTACTTCTTAGTCTGAATTAGTGTGCTAATGTGTGCATATATTATTTTAAATACTTATTATGCCGACTATTTAAGATTTGTGCAGTAATTGTTATGAGTTTGTTGGCAATAACATCTTATTTCAAATTCAAATAGTAAACATATTAAACCAGTTGCTGTCACTGACAATAGTAAAAATGTTCAATGTGATATTATATAGTTTTTTGAAATATAATTAAGATTGTTTTTAGTTTGAAACTAATGTTTTACAAGAAAAAAAGTAGAATCATACCTTTATAACAATTATGGTCTAAAAGTTTGGCTCGTATGTAAAAACGAAGTCATACTAAATGGATTAGAAAAAAAATCTGTATATTCCAAGAATTTAATACACATACATGTGTAGTTAAAATATTACTGCATAAATTCCAAGCAAAGTATGACATTTAGATGGATCAGTTATAGGGTTTCTAATGATAATTATTTAGGATTAGAATGAAAATAATGAGAGAGCATAATTGCGGATTAAACAGGTGCTATTGCGGATTAAACATGTGCTATTGCTGTGAAGTCTTTTTGTAAAAATTTTCTTATAGCTGGAACTTCCCAACACTGTGTGGTTCAATACTCAGTTAAGCAAAAAAGCTGCTTGACTTCCATATATTGTACATCTAGTGAAAATGGAGAATGCTTAATTTTTTTAAGTGCTAAACCAAAGC